>TARA_R110000868_G_scaffold71713_3_pt1 | contig 18960 bp, 9 predicted proteins | sample TARA_R110000868 | Tara Oceans TARA_R110000868 (sample SAMEA4397489) | marine metagenome | biome: Polar Biome; feature: [SRF] surface water layer (ENVO:00010504); material: water (ENVO:00002006), including particulate matter (ENVO:01000060) such as... | depth 5 m | reverse complement strand
ACTCTTTTTGAGAGTTAAACTAGTGACCTCGACTGGATTCAAACCTATTGTTGAAAGTTCCTTTGTTTTCAACGCCCCTGCAGTATTTTATTTGTTTTGTTGTCGATTTGTGAACATTAAATTTTAGTAAGGCAATTTATATTTCATCAGAGCAAAAATAAAAAATATGAGCCAAGGTAGCTCAACGATGTATTATAAAAAGCAGATTAAATTTGATAAACTTTTTTTCACTCAGTCTAGACACATTTCAATTATACTACTTGATATTTTCTAGGATTATCTATATTTTAGTTACCAACCCAATTCAAAGCTTCTATAATTAGCTTGTTTTGGTCATTATTCTTGAATGTAAAAGACAGTTCTTTATTGCTGCCATTTTCGTAAGCTATATCATTATGCCCCATATTAAAATAAACCATTTTGTATGTCTTATGGGTCCATACCACAGGATAGTACCCACTATGCCATATTTCATGTGGTTTAGGGCCAGTGCCTAAAGGGAAGCTTAGGGGATCAATAGATAAGAGTATTTCTATTTCAGGATTTTCTCGTAGGTCCTTTTCCCATTGATACCATTCATTAGGTGAGGAGGTTATTCGCTCAGGTAATTGATGGGTGATAGGGTGCGTCCTATTTTCAACTTTCAAGAGGGCCGAAGTAGGTCTCCAGGTATTACTTTTATATGCCCCGCAGCCAAGGAAGTCATTTTGATACCAATTCCAGTCGTTGGGATAGGATGAAGGTGTTAAGGCAAATGCAGCAAAATGAAAGCCTAACCATCCTCCTCCTTTTTTCATATAATTTTCAAAAGCTACTCGTTGTTTAGGCTCTTTTGGTCTGGTATCCAAAAAAATGACTACCTGATAGTTGGATAGGAATTCCGAATTGAGATTTTCCCAATTATCAGTGGTCTCATAGCTAAAGCCAAGCTCTTCGGAGCATGTAGTAAACCATTCATTGGCTTCTTTTACAAAGCTGATATGTGCCAGGTCGTTTTTTGCAGAATAAAAGGAAATCACCTTAAGAGAATGCAATTTTTCAACTTGAGGTAAGTCTCCAGCGGTTATAAAAGTTAAAAACAGTAGTCCTAGTCCTAATAACTTTATATACTTCAAGCCTTTTATTTTAAATATAGGATGCATTGTTTTGATTGCGATTTTTTGTGGGTCTATTTTTTTGTATGCTTTATTCTGCTTTGTGTGGGATAAACGAAGCCTTCTCTAAAAATAAGGCAGTTTAGAGGGAGGAGGTCACTACAGTTTGTTAATTTCAAGTGGGGAATTTATTTTCTTTGAAAATTCAGATAAATAGGCATTCCAATCTTCTTTAGTCTTGAACTGACCACTTTTTTTCCAACCAAACCCAGCATAATATGTTACTTGATTGTTGATGACTTTTAGTTTTGCATATAAATTACTTTCATCTATTTGCTCGGTATCATACTTGTGAAACTTTAGCACTATTTCTTGGGGTACAACCATACCTTGGCCTAATTCAGAATCTTCAAAGGGTTCCCAATAACTCATCCAGCCCTCACTTATATTGCTAGAAATTTCACCCTCTTTTTGATGCAAAGTTAAACCGGCTGAAACAGTAGGAGTGCCTTTTAATTCAATAGTAAATTTTGAAAGATTACTACCATAATCTAAAGAGATATGCTTGATTTCAGAAATAATTTTCCCATTGGCATCCCAATCAGTATAAGTTAAAATAAAACTAGTACGTATGGGACCATTAGTTATCGTTTTCCAATGGGTGAAATTTTTTGAGTAATAATATAGGGAATCAGCTTGTACTGCAATACCTCCAACACCTCGACTTGCACCGACATGAAAATTATCTAATCCTTCTCCAGTATCTTTGTGATAGCTTCCTTGCCCTGAGATTGTTTTGGCATACCACTTATTAATGATGGGATAATCTACACGTTTCAACCAAGCATCTATGCCACTAGAAAGCGTTCCTCCTTCTATATGCTCTTCAACCATTTTTTGAGCAGTAGGCCCATAAGTTCTAAAGGCTACACGATTATTTTCCCATGCATAGTCGTCGGTTCGTTCAGGGACAAAGCGAGAAAAACACCAAGCAAGCGTATCCTTTAAGGAGCTATTATCATTTGCCAATACTTCAAAAGTAGCTTCTGAATTTGGTTTTATTTCTGGTTGAAATAATAGTTGATCTAAGATACCATCACCATCACTGTCTATAGATTGTGACCTAAGTTCTTCTTTTGATAAAGAATTTATTATGGAATAACCTTTAGCACCTTCGCTAGAAGAATTGCTATTTTCAAGTAAACCTAAATCAATAACCACTGTTTCAAAAGTCCGATTCAAGTTCAAGTTGTTTTTTACGATAAATAGATTTTTTTTAGCGGGATGATTTGCACAACCTAGAAGAATAAAAGTACTTAATAGTACTTTGAAGAGCATCGATGGTAGAGACATTATGTTCGCTTGGTTGACCTTACATATTTTTTTCTTAGGGCTGTTTTTCATAGGACGTTATTAGCTTATCTCACTACAATTTATCAGGTACTCAATGATCTTCACAAAATGAATCGCTAACAAAAGTTCGCTTTTTTTTACAAAATAACTAATTCCATTCAGATATAATAGTACATATTAAGAGTAAAAAAGTACGTACTACCACTTTTCAAAACTTAATGTGCTATAAGTAAATGCGAGCCTTACTATATTGTATGAAATTTGACTTTACATTTAAATGATACTAAGCAAATTAATTTTATAAAGGATATGTATATCAAAATTTTTATGATTTTTATGATAGTTCATGTGCATTTATTGGGTCAAGAACTTCCTGAAATTCTTTCAAATTCTAAAATCAGTGAAGAAAATTACCTACCTGACTTTAGTTATGCAGGATATAAGTACGGAGAAAAGGAACTCCCCAGTTCTAAGGGTAAAATACTATATGCAGCAGATTACGGTGTAATTTCAGATGATAATTTAGATGATTCAAAGGCTTTATTGAAAGCAATGGATGCGGCTAACGCAATTAAAGAGCCTGTTATTTTACAATTACCTAAGGGTCGAATTGTACTCAGTGCTATTATCACTATTGAGCGAAGTAATTTTGTGATACGAGGCACAGGTACGGGTTCGGAGGGAACGGAAATTTATTGCCCAAGACCTTTAATGTATATGAAAGACCCTGACCAATTAATGGAATTGCGGGAATACCTCTTACAATTTGATAAACGGCAACGAGAACCTCAAAACAATATCGATTTGCCTTTTTCCCAGTATGCTTGGGCTGGGGGAATGTTTTGGACCCAAATTCCTGGAGAACGCGTGAAATCTTATTTAGAAAAGTATGCTGTTCCTTTGGTAGAAAAAGCAAATGTTTTAAAAGGGGATAGAGGAGCGCATGTCCTTACCGTAGTCGACGCATCTGAACTTAGGATTGGGGATGTTTTGGAATTGCAACTCTATAATACAGTTGGTGAGAAATCACAACTTATAAAAGATTTATACCAAGATACACCTGTGAAAGTGGGTTCACATCATTGGGAATTTCCAACTTTACCTATTGTTCGACAACAGGTTGAAATTCTTGCTATTAAGGGGGGAAGTGTGAAAATAAAGGGGCCTCTTACAGTGGAGATTTTACCTGAATATGAAGCCAAATTAGTAGAATGGAAGCATTTAACCGAAGTAGGTATTGAAAATTTACGTTTTACTTTTCCCAAAGAACCGAGAATAGCACACCATGTAGAACGAGGTTATAATGCCATATATTTAACCCGAGTTTATAATAGTTGGGTGAAAAATATTGTGATTACAAATGCGGATAGTGGAATTCTTGGTGAAGAAATTGCCAATATAACAATAACTGATATTAGTACCGATGGTGATAGTATGGCACATTATACGGTAGCAATGGCAGGAGTGCATAATGTTTTAGTTGAAAATTTAAAAGTTTTTAATACTAGCGAACATGGATTAAGTTTTAATACCTTTTCTACTAAAAATGTTTTTAAAAATTGCATGCTTTTTAAAAACCCAGTTCTAGATCAACATTCTGGTGCAAATCATCAAAATTTGTTTGATCATATCAGCGTATACCTTGCTCCCGAATCAGACTTTTCATATCCACTTTTTGCTGGGGGTGGTGCAGCCTATTGGAAACCATCTCACGGTGCCTATAGCACCTTTTGGAATATAGAAGTGAATGTGCTAAGTGGTTTGGATCATAGCGCTCCCGTTCTTATAAATGGGATGAAGGATGGTGTTGCTGCACGGGTCATTGGCTTATATGGAAATCATGAAATTCGACTCAACTACGCGCCCCATTGTTATGTCGAATTTTTAAATAAACAAATAAAAAACATTCCTTCATTATATGACTACCAACTACACAAACGAATAATTAACTAGTTTCTATATTTATAATAGATAACTTTAAGGTGTATTTATTTAGAATTACTAATTTAAGGAAAGGATTTTTTACCTATGAAACAATTTTGTGTCCTGTATTTTATTTTATGTACCATCCATAGCTTAAGTTCACAAACCAAAGAATATCGATTTAAACATCTTTCAACTTCAGAAGGCTTATCACAAAGTTCAGTTATAACCATAGATCAAGATCATTTTGGACAAATTTGGTTGGGCACTAGAGATGGGCTGAATAGATATGACGGCCATTCATTTTCAGTTTTTAGAAATAGTGAAGAGGATAGTCTATCGATAAGCAGTAACGATATATTAGACATTGATGAAGATGAATCTGGCAATATATGGGTGGGCACGTACTACGGTCTTAATTTGTACAATCCAAAAAAAAATGAATTCAAACGTTTCTACCATTCCGAAAACAATTCCATCCCTAGCAATACCATATGGGGTGTTTGCGTAACGAAGGATGGAAAAGTATGGGTAGCGACTTCCAACGGACTTGCTATTTATCATCCTGAGAATAAAAAATTTACTATTTTTCAAAATACAAATAACAGGCATAATTTACGAAATAATCTTATCATAAGTATTTTAGAAACTCAGGATGGAAAGATTTGGTTAGGTACGGCAACTGGGATTACTATTGTTAGCAAAATAGCTGGAGAAGAGTACCATTTTGAAAGTAAAGGCCCTGATTTTTTTGTACAGGATATGGTGCAAGATAGTGATGGGAATGTTTGGGTTGCCACCAAGAAAGATGGGTTGTATACCTATGAGCATTCGTCTGGTGAATTTCTACCCTTTACAAGAGCTGGCTTCGATAAAATTCATAAGGATATACGATCCTTAACTTTTGACATGGAGGGTACTTTATGGTTAGGAACCTATGAAGGGGTGAATCAAATTTTTAAGCATGGCGAAGTAACTAAGATTGAGGCCCAACCTTACGATCAAAAAAGTTTAAGTAGAAATACCATAAAATCTGTTTTTTTAGACAAAAAAGGATCCGTATGGATAGGCGCCTATTACGGTGGGATAAATATTTGGGACAGTGCGAATTCAAATTTTAATAATTACACTCAAAATACAGGAAGTAATAGTTTAAATTACGATGTAGTTAGTTCTATTGAAACAGATACGCTAAACTATATATATTTTGGCACAGAAGGGGGTGGAATAACGGTCTTAGATCATAAAAGTCAAACGGCCTCTTTTCTGACTCTTGAAAATACCAAAGATTTCCCTAGTAATAATATTAAGTCATTATATTATGGAGCTACTAATAGGCTCTGGATTGGAACCTTTAACGCAGGAATATCAGTCTATGATTTACAGAAGAAAAAGATTATTCCTCATCTTATTACTCCACAACTTAAAGAATATTTACAAGGAACAGGTGTTTATGCTATCAAAAGTGAAACGAAGAACATCATTTGGTTAGGTTCTTTTGGAAAAGGATTATTGCGTTATGATCTTGAAAAACAACAATTCAAATCTTTTTTAAATAATCCAAATGACAGTGCTTCTATTTCAGGTAATAGCATACGTACTCTATTGATTGACCATACCAATAATTTATGGATTGGAACTGAAAGAGGGTTAAATAGGGTAAATTTAAATTCGGATATTTTTCAAAATTTTAAAGTAGAACACTTTCTTTTTGATAGAGAAAAAAGAGCTGGAGAAGATATTCAATGCCTTTTTGAAGATTCAAACGGTACCATTTGGGTGGGAACTAAGTATAAGGGTTTATTTGCTTATAAAGATAAAGGCTTAATACAAAGGGAAATAATTGCTTCCAATGTAAAAATTGCATCAATTCACGGCATCATCGAAGATGATAAAGGACATTTATGGTTGAGCAGTAATCAAGGTATTGTAAAATATCATCTGCAATCAAAGGAGGCTATTCTATATAACCAAAAGGATGGGATGATCAGTAATGAGTTTAATAATAACGCTAGTTTATATTTAAATTCAAGGATCTATTTTGGTGGGCCAGCAGGAGCCTCCTCTTTTAATCCTGAAGAAATAACAAAAAATAGCTATGCGCCTCAAGTGCTCTTAACCGATTTTAAAATACAGAATACATCCGTAGATTTTCGAAATGAGAAGGCACCCATACATCAAAATATAGCCTATACTGAGCAACTTGAGTTGAGTTATGACAAAGCCAATTTTAGTATTAGCTACGCCATTCCGAATTTTATTAATTCAAGTAACAACCAATATAAGTATCGCTTATTAGGCTTGGAAAAAGAGTGGAATTTATCGTCTAATACAGAAGCAAATTATAATATTCAACAATCTGGTAATTATGTCTTTGAAGTTAAAGGAGCAAATAATGATGGCGTTTGGAATGAGCAAGCTACGCGGCTCCAAATTCATGTGAAGCCTGCGCCTTGGAAAAGTACTTGGGCATTTATAGCCTATGCTTTACTTATTGTTGCCTCCCTATATGGTTTAGCAACCATCATAAATTCAAAGACCAAACTAAAACATGAGCTAGAACTTGAACATTTAGAGCGTGAGCGAAACAATGAAATACATAGGGCTAAGCTCGAATTTTTCACCAATATTTCACACGAGTTTAGAACACCATTAACCTTGATATCGGGCCCTTTGCAACAATTGTTAGAAAATTATAAGGGGAGTAGTGTGATGTATAAAAAATTACTAGTTATGGAGAGCAATGCCAAACACCTATTGCAGTTAATTAGTAGGTTAATGGATTTTAGAAAGCTTGAGAACAATCAATTTGAGCTTGAAGTTGCGGAAGGAAATATAGTAAAGTTTTTAAAGGAAATTTATTTCTCTTTTAGTGAGTTTGCTAAAGGAGGAGGTTACCAATACAAATTTAGTGCCTCAAGTGAGACAATTTTAGTGTACTATGATCGGAATAAATTAGAACAAGTTTTTTACAATCTTATTTCAAATGCTTTTAGGTATACGCCAAAAAATGGGATGGTCAAAATTAGCATTACTGAAACTGCTGCAGCTATTATAATTCAAGTAGAAGATTCAGGTATTGGAATCCCAGAGGAATATGAACATAAAATATTTAATCGCTTTTTCGAAATACCCCATCGGAATAATTCAAGGTCAAACCATCATAGTGGAACAGGAATTGGACTTTCAATTGCAAAAAATATAGTGCAGCTTCATAAAGGGGAAATTAGTATACAACCTAAAACGGAAAAAGGAACTATTTTCTCAGTGTCATTACCTTTAGGAAGAAAACATATTCGAGAAGATCAAATTTTGAAAGATTTTAAATTCAGTGATGATCTTACATGGTATAAATCACAACTAGAGAATTCTATTCCTGAGACTAGTGACACTCTTGAAAATCTAGTGGTCGATAAAGAAAAGCAAACTATTTTGGTGGTAGAAGATAATCATCCTTTAAGAACATTTATGAGAGAGCTTTTAAAAATGGAGTATACTATTTTAGAAGCTGGGAATGGTAAAGAAGCGATGAAAAAAGCCTTGCATAGTGTTCCTGATTTGATTATTTCTGATGTGATGATGCCTGAAATGGTAGGCACAGAACTTTGTGCGCAGATCAAAGAAAATTTAAAGACGAGCCATATTCCAGTCATCTTACTAACCTCAAGAACCTCCCTCATTTATAAATTTGAAGGTTTAGAAAGTGGAGCAGATGATTATATTAGTAAACCATTTAACATCAAAGAATTTAGACTGCGGATTAAGAACATTATGGAGTCTACTAAAAGATTAAAAGCTAAATTTTCGGATAGAGACAATTTCACTCCCAGCGATATAACAGTATCCTCATTAGATGAGAAGTTGTTAGAAAAGGCATTGTTTATTGTAGAGGAAAATATTGCAAATGAGCAGTTTGATATTCCTAGTTTTAGTTCAGAACTTGGAGTGAGTAGAACTTTACTTTTTACAAAAATTAAAGCATGGACAAATTTTACACCAAATGAGTTTATTCATGAGGTAAGAATGAAACGCGCCTTACAACTCCTCGAACAGGATAAACTAAACATCTCGCAAATAAGTTATGAGGTGGGTTTTAAAAATCCCAAATATTTTAGCAAGTGTTTTCAAAAGAAATATGGGCAAACGCCTTCGCAATATATGGAAACTTTTTCAAGACATTTTTAAGCTCCCAAAGTTGCTATTTCCTGATATTTTTTGATCATTTTGGATTTTTGCATACCCTTTTTTGAATTATTAGGTAAAGGGTGTGTGCTATTTTTGGGAAATGATAAGTAGAAAGACCAAAATAAAAATAATAGAAATTATTTTGATAGTCCTGATTTTAGGTCAAGGATTAGCCATGGTCTACTTCTTTCTATAAAAATAAACTCAACTGAAAAACTTTACTTATGTCAAAAAAAAGAATGAATGACTGGTTTAGAAAGTACCTATGTGGACTTTTTATACTAGTAGGAGTATTGGGTTACTCTCAAGAAAAAACGATTACTGGAACAGTAATAGCATCTGAAGATGGAATAGGGATTCCTGGGGTGGGTGTTGTTGAAAAAGGAACAACTAATGGTACTTCTACCGATTTTGATGGAAATTTCACCATCAATGTGAAGAGCTCGGGAATTTTAATTTTTAGTTCTTTGGGCTTTTCTCCTAAAGAGGTTGTTATTGGAGCCGCCACTACTCTTCATATTACCTTGCAAGAAGATATTTCAGCTCTTGAAGAGGTAGTAGTCGTTGGGTATGGATCGCAAAAGAAAAGCGATATAACAGGAGCTGTTTCATCGGTAAGTGCCGAAGAAATTAATGCCTTTCCAGTTTTAAATGCAGAACAAGCTATACAGGGTAGGGCAGCTGGAGTTGTAGTACAGTCCAATAATGGGGGAGAGCCTGGAGCACCCATTTCAGTACGGGTAAGGGGAAACACTTCCATTGGAGCAAGTAGTGCAGCACTTGTTGTTGTCGATGGTTTTGTGGGTGCTTCATTACCTCAAGTATCTGATATTCAATCTATAGAAGTTTTGAAAGATGCTTCTGCTACGGCTATATATGGGTCTAGAGGATCGGGAGGAGTTATTTTGGTGACTACTAAAAAAGGACGTAATGGTAAAATGGTCATAGAAGTGAACTCTTCTTATGCTACTCAAAATGTGACCAAAACATTGGACTTATTAGATGCAGATCAATTTGCAGCCTACCAACAGCAAATTAATCCTGGTTATGTTCAAGGACCCGAGAATACCGATTGGCAAGATTTAATTTATAGAAGTGGGAATGTGGCTAGTCATCAGCTTTCCTTTTCAGGAGGTTCTGATAAAGTGAATTACTATGTTTCTGGAAATTATTTCGATCAAAAAGGAGTTGTTATCAATTCTGGTTTTGAACGTTTTTCTTTTTTAAGCAATATTGATGTACAGGCTACTGATAATTTAAAACTGGGATTCAATGTTTTTGCAAACCGAAGTAATAAAGATGGAGTTGCATCGCAGGCAGGCTCTGGAGGTGTTGGACAAGGAGATGTTATTTCCCTAGCTTATCGCTTTGTTCCCGATTTAGGCGTTAAGAATGCAAATGGAGTAAATACCTTGAATACTGTAGGGGATGCCGTTGATAACCCAGTTGCAACAGCCTTAGAGATTGTTGATGAAACCAAAACAGATCTATACAGAGCTAATTTCTATGGAGATTATACGATTTTAGAAGGCTTATCCTTTAAGACAACTTTTGGGTATAGTACCCGAAATAATACCAGGGGTATTTTTAAACCTTCTACTCTTACAGCTGGACCAAATGGGGGTATTGCCACGGTTTCAAACTTTAAATCTACCGATTTATTATCTGAAAATTATGTGACATATAAAAAAGAAATTGGTAAGAGTTCCTTAACGGGATTGTTAGGATACTCGTATCAGAAAATGAGAAATGAGACTTATAATGCAGGTTCTCAGGGCTTTGTGAGTAATAGTTTTTCTTATTATAATTTAGGAGGGGGTTCAATTTATTTAGCGCCTGCTTCTGCTTTAACAGAAACGGAAATTATTTCACAATATGGAAGATTAAATTATGATTTTGATGATAAGTATTTGTTAACCTTTACAGCAAGACGAGATGGATCTTCCAATTTTGCAAAAAATAATAAGTATGCCTTTTTTCCTTCGGGAGCAATTGGTTGGAAAGTATCCAATGAAGAATTTTTAAAAGATAACAGTACGCTTTCAAATTTGAAATTACGATATAGTTATGGGGTTACTGGTAATCCATCTATAGCGCCCTATCAATCACTTGCACGCTTTAGTAATATATATGCAGAGACAGGCGGGCAGAATGTAAATGCCATAGTTCCTGATCAATTAGCCAATCCAGATTTAAAATGGGAGTCATCTTATCAATCAAATTATGGTCTAGATGTTGGCTTTTTGGATAATAAAATCTCACTTTCCGTTGACTATTATTCTATTGATACGAAAGATCTCATTTTAAATGATTCAGGATTACCAGAATATTTTGGGTTACAAGCTTCACCTTTAAAGAATATAGGAGAAATAAATAATAAAGGATTTGAAATTAGTCTTACTACTAAAAATATCACTAAGGAAAACTTTTCATGGTCAACAGATTTCAATTGGTCAACCAATGAGAACAATGTTGTTAAATTGATTGATGGACAGGATATATTATTAAATTCTGCACCAGGTTCCTTTATTGGTCAAGGTCAAACACATTTGCTAAGAGAAGGAGAATCAGTAGGTGTTTTTTGGGGGTATGAATACAGAGGTGTAAATCAAGGTGGTACTTTTCCAGAAGGTACAGCAGGTTTTGTAAATACCGCTGGAGAAGAATTATTTACAGATATTAATGGAGATGGCGCTATGTCAAGTGAAGATCTTAAAATAATCGGAAATCCTAATCCAGATTGGACCGCAGGTTTAAATAATAATTTCAGATATAAAGATTTTGATGTGAACATCTTTTTTCAAGCGGTTGTTGGTGGAGATATCTATAGCTACACTTTTGAAGAGCTAGCATCAGGTGGTTCAAATGCTACTACTGAGGCTTTAAATGCTTGGACACCTTCTAATACAAATACGAATGTTCCTTCCGTTGCTGTACGATCTAAACGCACATCTTCAAGATTTGTCTATGATGGTAGTTATGTTCGGCTTAAAAATTTAGCTATTGGGTATAATCTACCCAACACAATCGTGACTAAAATTGGTATGCAAGGGATCAGATTGTCTTTAAGTGGACAAAATTTATGGACGGGAACCGATTTTCCAGGTACAGATCCAGAAGCGAGTTATCAAAGTCAAGGAAATAGAAATAGCAATGTGAATAAAGGCTTTGATTATGGAAGTTACCCAAATATCAAATCAGTAACATTCGGGATCAATTTAAAATTCTAAACCAGAAAAAAATACAATTATGAAAAATTATAAATATTTATACTTTTTACTGATCGCAACCTTTATAGGGTGTTCCGACTTAGAGGAAGAACCAGTAGGATTGTTGTCTCCTGACGGTTTTTTTAAATCTCCAGCAGATATCCAAACTGCCGTAAATGGTGCAATAGGAAATATGGCTTCAGAAGCCTATTGGGGTCGAAAATTAACGGTTTCTTTACTGCTAAGAGGTGATATGGCTACTATTGGAGATCAAGGTACTTCTGCTGCCCGGAAAGAGGTTAATTATTTTCAAATGAATGATGCTAGTGGTATGGTCTCTGAATTTTGGCCCAGATCCTATGAAGTGATTGCAAGTGCCAACGAAGCAATAGCTGGTGCAGAATTTGTAGATGCAGCCCCCGAAAATAAAAGTCCAATAACGGCTCAGGCCTATTTCATACGTGCATTTGCCTATTATCATTTGGTTCGTGTTTTTGGAGAAGTTCCTTATTTAGACCAACCTGTCATCAATGTAGATGATACGAAAACTATTTCTAAAACCTCCGTAGCTGATGTATATACCCATATCATAGCTGATTTAGAGGAAGCAAAAACATGGTTGCCTAATGTTCAACCTATAAAGGCATTACCTTCTAAAGCAACCGCTTCGGCCTATTTAGCATCTGTTTACCTTACTTTGGGCGAATTTAAAAAAGCTTATGACGAAGCTAAATATGTCATAGACAACGAAGGGCTATTCAATCTGAATCTAGAACCAGATTTTCAAAACTTATTTGATGCCGATAAACAAGATGCTCTAAAAGAACCTTTGTTTGTTATTGATTTTAATGGATTTCAAATTAGTAATTATGGGATGGATTATATGGCTCCCATAACCGGAATCAGACAGAATCAACGATTGGATGGACGAGCTGACATTGGTGAAGGATGGTCCGTTGCGGTGCCTTCTATTGAAGTTTATAACAGATGGGATGGTAGAGATTATCGAAAAGCAGTTAGTTTAGATACTACTGCAGTCTTTGACGGAGTCACACAACCATTTTCCTATTTCCCAACGGGAGATTCTAGAAATATAGCCAGTGCTTATATTGCTAAATATACTCGTTTTCCTGGGGTAACTGGCGGTGCAAATGGTAGAGCCTCTAGTATAAACTATGCCACCATGCGCTATGCTGAAGTATTATTGATTGCAGCAGAGGCTCTAAATGAAATTACACCTGGTACCACTGAAGCTGATAGCTATATTAACAGAATTCGCTTAAGGGCTAGAAATAAGGCTGGCGTTTTAACAAGTTTTCCAGAAGATGTTACTTCGGGACTTTCAAAAGATGCCTTTAGAGATATGGTTCTTGAAGAAAGAAGAATAGAACTCGCTTTTGAGTTCAAGCGCTGGTACGATATCAAAAGACGTCAATTGGGTACTGATGTTTTTGGACCTACTGGTTTAGAACCCCAAGTAAATTTTGATCCAAGTAGAGATTATTTATTTCCATTACCAGGAGACGAATTACAAAGGAATCCAAATTTAGCACCCAACAATCCAGGTTATTAATTATGCATGAATTTAAATACATTATTGGGCTTGCCATGCTTTTCTTGGCATGTAAGCCCAATACTTCTAAAGGTGAAGAACATTTAGCTGTTACGAACACTATCTCCATAGATTCGCTACTGCAATCACGCTATGAAAAGCTATTAACCTATAAAGTGGATTCTCTTTCTTTTCCAAGGAGTCTTGACATCACTACTGAAAAGATAAAAAAAGTCACTTCAAGTGATTGGACAAGTGGATTTTTCGCTGGCAATTTATGGCAATTGTACAAGCTTACAGGAAAAGAAGCATATAAAAATAAAGCAATAGCATGGACGGCCTATTCCAAACGAGAAAAGGATAATGCTGATTCTCATGATGTTGGTTTTAAAGTTTTTTGTAGTGTGGGTATGGGATTGGAAATTACAGGTGATCCCCAATATGAACAAATAATTGTAAAAGCTGCCAAAACATTGAGTTCTCGATTCAATGCTAAAGTGGGCTCTATTCGTTCATGGGATTTTAATAAAGAGCTGTGGGAGTATCCTGTTATTATTGATAATATGATGAATCTAGAGTTACTTTTTGAAGCTGCTAAAATAACTAAAGATAGCTCCTATTATAAGATCGCCGTTCAGCATGCAAATACTACTTTGAAAAATCATTTTAGACCTGATCAAAGTACCTATCACGTGGTGGTTTATGACACACTAACGGGATTAGCTAAGGCTAAAGTAACCCATCAAGGATTTAATGATCAATCTTCATGGGCGAGGGGACAAGCATGGGCAATTTATGGTTTCACCATGGCCTATCGGTATACAAAAGATGAGGCCTATTTACAGCAAGCTAGAGCAACATTAAAATTTTATTTGGAGCATGAAAACTTGCCCGATGATGGCATTCCATATTGGGATTTTAATGATCCAGAAATTCCGAAGGCGGCAACAGACGTTTCTGCAGGCGCAATTGTAGCTTCTGCCTGCTATGAGCTGTATCAATACACACAAGACAGCATCTGTATTACCTATGCTGATAAAGTTCTGAATGCGCTACAATCTATTCATTACCTACTGCCTTCAGATGTTGAAGCACCGTTTATTTTAGCCCATAGCACTGGAAATTGGCCAAAAAATAGCGAAGTTGATGCTCCTATCGTTTATGGGGATTATTATTTCCTAGAAGCATTACTCCGCAAAAGAAACCTGTAATTCTAATTTTTGATTTAAAATGATTGCTAATACATCTTACTTTTATAGTGCTTTTCTATTTCTTTTAGTATTGACTTCATGTTCAGAACCCAATTCTGAAGTTTTGGAAAGAACAAGAATAAATATCAATAAGGATTGGAACTATTTAGAGAATGCTGAGGTACAAATTCCAGAAGGTGTTGCTGATCAATGGACGGTAATAGATTTACCTCACACATGGAATTTTGAAGATGTCATAGATCAAGAGCCTGGATATCGCAGAGATGCCAGTTGGTATAAAAAAATATTAGATATCCCAAAAATAGAGTCTAACAAGAAATATAGCTTGTATTTTGAAGGATCAAATGTTACTACAAGAGTAGTGTTGAATAACATTGAGGTCGGAAGCCATATAGGTGGATACCTTGGCTTTGAAATTGATATAACCAAAGCTATTAAAGCAGGTAAGAATACTATTTTTGTTCGTGTAGATAATGCCTATGATCGAACTATTATTCCCTCTCAAAAAAGCGATTTTTTCATTTATGGTGGAATTACCCGTGATGTTTGGTTTATTTCTACATCAAAAAATAACATCAAGGATTTAAAGATTTCAACTCCTGAGGTTTCTCATGAAAAAGCAACACTTAAGGCAGTGGTTGCCTTAGAACTGTTTGATGCTCATAAAGCTGATGCATTAAAACTAGTACTTAAGAACAGTGAGGGTCATGAAATAACTTCAAAAGTTGTCACCATAACCAATGAATTGATTACCGTGGTTTTTGATGACATTACAAATCCAAAACTTTGGGATACCAAAAATCCCAATTTGTATACTGTTGAAGCCAGTGTTTTAAAAAATGGAAAAGTAGAAGATATTCGCTCTGAAAAAGTAGGATTTAGATGGTTTGAATTTAAAGATTACGGAGCTTTTTATTTAAACGGAAAGCGACTTTTGTTAAGAGGTACACATCGGCATGAAGAACATGCAGGGGTTGGTGCGGCCATGTCAAATGAAATGCATCGGAAAGATATGGAACAAATCAAAGATATGGGTGCTAATTTTGTACGATTGGCTCATTATCCGCAAGATCCTGAAATCTATAAAGCTTGTGATGAATTAGGTATTTTGGTTTGGGATGAATTGCCTTGGTGTCGTGGGGGAATTGGCGATGACGTTTGGAAAAAAAACACCAAGAATATGCTTTCTGAAATGATCAATCAGAATTACAATCATCCCAGTATTATTATTTGGTCATTAGGCAATGAGCTTTACTGGTTACCTGATTATGAAGGAGGTGACGACACCCAAAAGATAAATGAATTTTTAAAAGAGCTAAATACCATGGCGCATCAATTGGATCCCATGCGTAAAACAGCCTTGCGTAAATATTATGAAGGTGCTGCTATTGTAGATGTATTTTCCCCATCAATTTGGTCTGGATGGTATTCTGGTAGTTATAAAAGTTATCAAAAAGCCATAGATATCTATAAACCTCAATACAAACATTTTTTACACGCAGAATATGGGGGCTCAAGCCATGTTGGTCGACATACAGAGAATCCCATTACTGGTGAAGGACTTATAACTACAGATGGTTGGGAAGAAGCCATTGTGCAAACCAAAGTTGCTAATATTGCTCAAATAGGCGATTGGAGTGAGAACTATATCGTAGACTTATTTGATTGGTATTTAAGAATTTCTGAGACCGATAGTACATTTGTCGGAAATGTGCAGTGGGCATTTAAAGATTTTGGAACACCCTTACGACCAGAAAATGACATTCCTTATATGAATCAAAAGGGCTTAGTAGACCGAAATGGTCATCCAAAAGATGCCTATTATGTATTTAAAAGTTATTGGTCGGATGATCCTTTTACCTATATTGAGTCGCATACATGGACTGAGCGCCAAGGACCAAAAGAACTGCCAAGAACCATTAGTGTATTTAGCAATTGCGAAAAGGTAACTTTTTATCATAATGGGAAAAATTTAGGGACAAAAATTAAGGATATTAAAAAGTTTCCAGCCTCTGGTCTAACCTGGGAGGTCAATTTCGTTGAAGGAGAAAATAGTTTAGTAGCAAGTGGCGTTTCCAAAAAGGGTGTCCTAGTTAGCGATACCTTAAATGTAACATACCGATTTAGCAAAAATGATACCGCCAAAGAATTACAGTTAATTTCAGAAAAACTGACCAATGGTAACTACTTGGTAAGTGCCATAGCTGTTGATGAAAATGGTCTCCGTTGTTTGGACTACGAAGATAAGGTCTATTTTCAATGCTTATCTGGAGGTAAGCTAATTGAAAATCAAGGCACACCCACAGGAAGTTCTGTTATCGCCATGGCGAATGGAAAAGCCTCTATTGAAGTTATTCCTTATCAAGAAGGAACACCCGTAGCCATGATGGTGTTAAATCAAAATTTTAAAGGGACCTATTTGAGTATAGTTGATTAATTGAGTTGAGTTAACCTATCGGCATTGTGTAAAGCTTACGCCGGTAGGTTTTTTGAAAAAAAAATATGAAATCACAAATAAAGTTGTTCATGATAACCCTCATTTTAAATAGTTGTCATACAGCAACTCCTATATTTGAGGGTCACTTTTATGCAAAAGAAAAAGAGCGGGTAGTACAACTTGCAAATGCGTATATAGCTTTAAAACCTATTACAGTAGTCGCTAGCATTGCTCCAAGAAGTGCCGGAGGTATTCATGATTTTTATTCAGAGGGCGATTATTGGTGGCCAGATCCACAGCAACCTAAGGGACCCTATATTCGAAAGGATGGATTGACAAATCCAGATAATTTTGTAGCACATCGTGAAGCAATGATACGCTTCAGTCAAATTTCTGGTGCCTTATCATGCGCTTATATCCTTACACATCACAAAAAATATGCGGAAAAAGTAGCCATACATCTACGGGCTTGGTTTATTGATGAACAAACCTTAATGAATCCTAATTTACGATATGGACAAGCCATTATGGGGCGATTTGAAGGTAGAGGGATAGGAATCATCGATACCATTCATCTTATAGAGGTGGCGCAATCGGTAACTGCCATTGCCGATGCTGGTGTATTATCTGAGGTGGAATTAAAAACAATAAAGCAATGGTTTAGCACCTATTTGAAATGGATGACAACACATCCCTATGGTATAGCTGAAAGAGATAACGGCAATAATCATAGTGTATGCTGGGTAATGCAAGTAGCTGTATTTGCTGATGTAGTAGGTGACGAAAAACTGAAATCTTACTGTATAAAAATGTACAAAGAAGTAGTATTGCCTCATCAAATGCAAGAGAATGGTTCTTTTCCGCAAGAGTTAGCGCGAACAAAACCTTATGGATATTCTTTATTTACCTTAGATGCAATGACCACTATTTGTCAAGTACTTTCCACCCCAGAAGATAATTTATTTACCTATCAGACCCCTGATGGAAAATCTATTGCTAAAGGAATTTCCTTTATGTACCCTTACACAAAAAATAAAAATACTTGGCCCTACCAAAAGGATGTCATGTATTGGAATGAATGGCCTGTAAGGCACTCATTCTTATTGTTTGGAGGTATTGCTCTAGGCAATGATGCGTATCTCAACCTGTGGAATTCATTGGATGCCGATTTTGATACCTTCGAGGTACTTCGAAATATGCCCATACGTTTTCCGCTGTTATGGTTGCATTGAAAATTAGCCATTTATAAAGAGCATTAAGAATCTTTTAGGTGATGAAATTCAACGAGGGGAATTGCCAAATGATATGGAATGGATTGGTAAATTAGTTCAAGATATTAGTTATACCAATGCAAAAGAATATTTTAATTTTTAACCTAACCCAATTTTAAAACACAATGAAAAAAGTAGTAACATTTGGTGAGATCATGCTTCGTTTAGCTCCAGAAGGATTTTTAAGATTCTCACAAGCGAGTAGTTTTGATGTCGTTTATGGCGGAGGAGAATCAAACGTGGCAGTTTCTTTAGCCAATTATGGTGTTCCCGTTGATTTTGTAACGCGTTTACCTAAAAATGACATCGGCCAATGCGCCATGATGGAAATGCGTAAACGTGGCGTTGGTGTAGATAAAATAGTTTGGGGTGGGGATCGTTTAGGGATCTATTTCTTAGAAACAGGAGCCGTATCTCGTGGCAGTAAAGTGGTGTATGATCGTGCACATTCTGCTATGGCAGAAATTCAATCAGGAATGGTGAACTGGGCCTCTGTTTTTGAAGGAGTAGGATGGTTTCATTGGACAGGAATTACTCCTGCCATTTCACAAAGTGCTGCCGATGTGTGTTTAGAAGCCGTTAAAGCTGCTAGCCAATTGGGGATTACTATTTCGACCGACTTAAATTACCGTGCCAAATTATGGAACTACGGTGGGGATCGTGAGAAAATAATGACCGAATTAACCTCCTATTGCGATGTTATTTTAGGAAATGAAGAAGATGCT
>TARA_R110000868_G_scaffold4155_50_pt1 | contig 18965 bp, 18 predicted proteins | sample TARA_R110000868 | Tara Oceans TARA_R110000868 (sample SAMEA4397489) | marine metagenome | biome: Polar Biome; feature: [SRF] surface water layer (ENVO:00010504); material: water (ENVO:00002006), including particulate matter (ENVO:01000060) such as... | depth 5 m | reverse complement strand
AACCAGCCGACATAGCGCGACAGGACGACGTCCCAGTTCTTTGTCAAAAAGCGGATTTCATCGCTAGCGAAGATGCAGAAATAGGACTCCGGATTGGATGCCTCGAATGCTTCGTGCTGGCCAGCCCATAGCGTGAATACGCCACCGTGGCGGGGTGTACATACAAAACGAATTGTATAGGGGCGTTTTTCCTGTTCCCGGGCCATGATTTCGGCGGCGTCTTCGACATCGTCATCTACTTTGACAACGACTTCGACATTGTCGAAATCGGCCGTCATTTCTTCGATGTTGTCGAGCAGGCCCGTCAATTGATCCGGGCGGCGCGATGGCACAATGAGAGATAGAACCGGCGGCACTTTGTTCGCGCATCCTATTTCGGGGGGACGCTACTGGTTTAAGGTCATGTGTTTTTAGGGTCAATGCATATTGCAGAATCAGATATTTGATTGTTCCCGATCCTATGCAATCGCCTCAACTGCAGCTTCTTTTATCTCGCAATCGTAATAATAGGCGCCCCGGGTATAAGCGAACCAGACGACTTCGCGACACCACGTATCGAAATCCGGCCAGGTTTCACTTGTCCTGTCGATCGTCATTACATTCGGGTTTTTCTGGAGTTTGACGTCATCGCCAAAAAGCATTCCCTTATAGAATTCCCAGACATTATAGGACAGCGACAGTTCGGCATCTTCCGCGACGTGCGGGGCTTTGAGCAGCGAACGATTTACGAGAATTGCGTCATCGAGAAGCTCTGGCGAGATGACGTCGTTTCCGGAGTCCGAAACCAACTCCAGCAGGCGCACGCGCACCTCGTCATAAAGACTGTCGATCAAGTTATCGGCCCGAAGAGTCATGTACATGATTTCGTTCGGATGCCAATTGATGCCCAGAAATCTTTCCGAATATCGGTAGACCGAACTACCTGCCTGAATGCGCCTGGCTTCTTCGAGAAAATAGTCGCGAACCCTCGCCAGGGTGGGAAAGCGTTTGTCGTCGACGTTGATAAGACCTTCAAATATCTCTCTGAACGATAGCGCGGTTTCCTGATGCGTCACCAGGATCGGTAACTGGCACAGTTTGTCGAAATAGTAGAATCCGGTGATCCAGCAAAAAGTCCGGGTTTTGCGCCAATCATCCCGGTTCATCGTGTTGGTTGCAATTACCAGGTCCTGTTCTTCCAGGACGTCGTCGTCCATTTCGGACGCCGTGCCATGTATCGCGCCGATTTGCGACCGCATCAGTTCCATGCCGTATCGCTTCTGATAGTCAGGGTCGCCCATTTCGGCGTTGGGTAAAATCGCCAGGTTCTGAAAATTGATTCTGTTGTGCTGCCCCGTCGAAATTAGGAGATCGACACCGTTCGCGAGTGAATCGTATGTCTCTCCCGGCAAGCCGATGATCAGATCGGTATAGGTCTCGACGCGCTGTTTCGCGAAACGTCGCTGCATTTCCAGATAGGTATCGAGGGATATATTGTCGCGCTTGATCGCCGTTAGCGTATCGCTATCCATGCTTTGCATAGACAGCGCCACTCCCTTGCCCAGACCCGAATCGTGCAGGATTTTCTGGGTCTCGTAGGCACGATCCGTCGCATTCTTTGTCGCCTGCACGAACAGTGTCTTGGGATTCCCGTACTGTTTCTTCACCGATGCCGCATATTCCGCAATTTCGACATCGCGTTTGAGAATGCCGAAATTGGCGTCGCAACAAAATATGTAGTCGACGCCATTTATGCGAAACCAGTCCATTTCTGCGCGCAGCCTGTCGATATCAAAGCGGGTAAGCTTCGCGGCCGTATTCGATCCCCAATCGCAGAACGTGCATTGGAAAGGGCAGCCCCGGTTGGTCTCCCACAGGACGGCCCACTTCACTTGGGGATAGGTTTCTATTAATCCGTCGAATACGCCGGACAGATACGGTGATGGAATTTCGTCTATCTCGCGGAACCTTGGCCGCATCACGCCGATCCGGTATTTTCCATCCGGTCCGATATGCGAAGCGCCTGAAATATCGCACCAATCCTCATCGCCGAACCTTTCGACGAGTTCCAGGAAAGTTTTTTCTCCCTCCTTGTGAATCGCGACATCGACGAAGTCATTCGTTCGCAGGAATTCTTCGGAAGCGTCAGGGACATGCGGGCCCCCGACAATAATTCTGATATCCGGATTTTCGGCTTTCAGACGTCGAGCCACTTCAAGAGAATAATTGCTGTTCCACGCATACAGACTGAACCCTACGATATCTGCATCTTTGAGCTTGTTTACCAAGATATGGACCGGCTCTCGCTTAAACGAGAGCGGCAGAAAATCATAACGGCTGGCACTCTCTGCATTCGCTTCTACGTATGCTTGCAGAAGTCCCACTGAGTAGGGCAGGTAATGGGTTTCTCCGGATACGGAATAGGCGTTGTTGATCTGGACCAGACCAATTGAAATTCTCGATGAATCTGAAACTCTGTCAGTCATGATTCTTTGTTAACAGGTGAAGTGGAGGTGCGTATAGAGCTATCACTTTTAAGCTTTCTTTGTAAGTCATAAACTCTGCGCTTACCTCGTCTGGCCGTCGTCGATGCTTTGGGCCGGCGCCTGCCGCCGACACCAGTCCGACCACATTTCGCGATACCCGTTTTCCAGGGTCTTATTATAGTTTTCAACGTCTGCGAGCGCACTGCTGGCGAATTGAGTCCGCAGGCAGTCCGTCAATGCAGCGATCCTTGCCTGGTCGGTCGCGAGGCTAATGGCCAGTTCTGCATATTCTGCGGGATTATGCGCGATGAGTTCTTCCCGTCCCAGCAGCCGAAGATAATCTGCACCTGTCCGGCTCGACCAGCGGTTCCCGTACATGCTTATCACTGGCCTGCCCATCCATAGGGCTTCCACGATATTCGCGCCTCCCGAATGGGGCAGAGTATCGAGAATGATATCCACCTTGGCGTATTCCCGGATATAGGCATCGAAATCAGACGGTTCCTGCAGGTCGATTCTATTCGTATCCATGCCGCTATCGGCCGCTAAAGTCAGAATCGATGTCCTGATCCGGGGAATCGAATACCCGCTCGCTTTGAGTACCAGGCGGGCATTGGGCAATGCCCGGAAAATATCCGCCCATAAACAGAAAATGTCGGCATTGAGCTTGTGGGCGCCGCCGAAATATCCGAACGTCACATAGTTGCGTTCAATACATGGTGGCGGAGGGCATGCCGGGAACCTGTCCGAGTCGATAAATCCGTTGATTGATGCGCCGTAGAATGGATCGCCACGGCAGACGTTCTCGACCAGGAATTCTTCTTCTCCGGGACGAAGCGAATATTCGCTCGCCAGTACCCAATCGTAGCATGAAAGACCCGACGTTCCCCGGTAGTTCGCTCCATGGATCGCGATAGGAGCCGGCCGCATCCTGAACACCTCTAAACGATTCTGGCCCGTCGGACCGTCAAGGTCGCGGAGAATATCTATGCCGTCGCGCCGAATAAGATTGAAGAGTTCCATATCGGAAAGACTGCCTGTCTCCCGCCAGTGATCCGGCGCATCGACAAAATCCTGCGGAATGGGACCGTCCGAATAACAGTAGGTTTTACATGCTGCGGGGTCGCGCCCTTTTATTGTTGGCAAAATGCCGTCTTTCATCACCGAGCTGTCAAAAAAACCGCAGATAAACCCGATCTTCAGGAGACGGTCGGGATCGGGATCATTTTGTGGTGCCGCCGGCAGTTCTTCGGGTACGCCATATAGCCGTGCAAAACCCTTGGCCATTTCCAGCAAGGATTCGTTCGTGGAATCGGGATCTAACAGGCAGGCGTTGAGATACTGAAAGTGGACTTCGATATCATCGACGGTGCCCAAAAATTTTTCATAATATCTAACGGCTTCTCGCGGATACCCGCTGTTGAGGAGTTGTGCGGCAATTTGGGGGTAAAAGTGGAAAAATGTCCCGCCGTGAAGCAAGCCGTTTATAAAATATCCCGCAATATCTTCGTCGGTTAGGTGGACTTTTTCCCTCAGGAACCGGTAGTCGTTCTCTGAAACCCCCAGCACCGAAGGTAATCCCGATTTCCCCAGGGCTTCAACAATCGAGCGGTCCCGGGGAGACAGGGGAACTTCCCCCAGGCGGCTGAGCAGTCGCCGGCGGAGCCCACCGGCTACCCGTTTCCCAAAGTTTCGTATTCCAGCTTGTACGGTCGTCACGGGCAGTCCCGGGGAGGAAGAAGTCTCTGACGCCCGATAATCATTCGCCGTCGTTCCATTCGGCGTAGCCGAAGCCGGTCTGACCAAAACCGTTGCCGTTATAGAACAGATAAAGCCGGTCGCCGACCTCCAGGGTGCTGCTGAAACAGGTCATGTCGCTGTCCCAGGCACCGGGTGTGACGTCGAGCCCGCCTTTATCGTCCATCCGTTCCCACTGCAACCCGTCCGGTGATTCCGCGTAACCGATGCGGTAGCTCCCGTCGCCGCCGCGAAAATCCCGATAGCTGCGATAGGAAAACCACATCAGGTAGCGCCCGTCTTTTTTGATCACGTTGGGTTTGCACATCACCTCATCGTCACGCGTGGGAGGCAGGCAACGATGATTGGGGCGGGTCCACTCGATTCCGTCGGTTGAGTGTGCGTATTTTATCTCGAAGCCCCCCTCTGCCTTGCCGTCGACGTCATACCAGCCGGTGCCTGACGCGTACCACATCCGCCAGAGCCCGTCCTCGATCAGGACCCAGGGGGTGAACGCGAAATAGGGTTCGTGTTTCGTCCGATCCAAGACAGGCCCCTCGAACGCCCTTTCGAAGGTTTTGCCCCCGTCAGTGCTGATTGCAAGACCGGTGTTATTCCGTGCGGTTATGTTGACTGCCGGATTCCACCCCAAATAAAAGAGCCAAACCTCTTCGCCATGCCGGAGCGCCTGCATTGGCTGAACGCCGCAATCGTCGAATGTGCCGAGCTTGCCCCGGTTCAGAACGGGACCGTCCGAGATGTCGATGATTTGTGTCGGATCGTCCCCGGCAACGTCGATATATGCGATGCAGGATTGATTGTCGGCATTTCTCGGTGCGAAGAAAATGCGGATACGGTCCTCAAGAAGCAGGGGCACGGGGTAGCTTCCGCCACCTTTGATATCTTCTCCGATTTCCCGCGGTTCGTATATCAGTCCGTGTTTCGTCCAGGCCATTGTGAAATTCTTTCCAACTTGTGTTTCCGATATTGATCGCACTTCCGCTTCTGCTAGGGGCTGTCTCCCGTTGCACTATCATGGTTCCCGCAGTCGGAACAAGTTTGGCACAGGTAAGTTGAAGCTATAGTCGTTTATAGACTTCGTCCTCCGGAAAACCCCTACCGGCAGGTTGTGGAAACCCGATGCTTGGGTTCTGCGAGATGTTCGCATAGCTTCGCGACGAGAAAATCCGCCTTGACGGCATGTCCTTTGTCGTTGGTATGCGCATGATCTGTGAAATGGATAAGGTTGAGTGCGTTTCTGTCTAGTTCCCAGATCGGAATGTCGAGTTTTTTGCCGACCACATGCATCGCTTTGAGGTTTTTGGACAGGGCGGCGACGCGTGCATCCCAAGTTCGAAGCGCATGCGGTGAAGGAACGCGCTGGAAAATTTCGCGGTTTGCCACCGGAACTGGAAAGAAGATTACTTTCGCATTCGCGGATCTGAACATGGCAACGATCGATTCCAGGTTTCGCGTAAAACCCACTGGTTCGTTAGTGGCGACGTGAGCGCTCGCTTCTTTACCCGAAATTTTATAGAAAACGTCCGGAAGCACGATGAACTCGAGCAAATTCGTGTTACGGAGCCACCAAGTATAAAGCACCCTGATCAAGGCGGATTTGAGCCACTGGGATTCACCTGGGCGCATTGAAAGCGGTGGCGATTTCCATGCTCGCAGCGACCGATAGCTGGGGTCATAATCGGGAAGCATCAATGGTGTGACATCGTTCCAGCCGACATGCAGGATTACGATGTCTGGCTTAAGCGCAAGGTGACGATGTATCACGTGGGCGGCGATCTCAGCCGAAGTCGCGGCACTTAGGCCGCCATTAATGACCTGGACGGCGGCACCGCGCGCCTGAAGACTTTGTTCGAGCTGGGCCGACCATGTCTGCCCCGGGCTGCTGGCGCCCTGTCCCCAGGTCGTCGATCCGCCGAGACTCAGTATCCGAAGTTTGTCCGGCGGCTGGGCGGCAGTGATTTCGTCCCCCCGATATCCAAGTTTGTTCGTCTCTCCGCGCCCCGGTGTCAGTTCATAGAGCATGTAGGGATGCGAGCGGTAAATCAGCCACTCATTCCCGCTCGACTGTGGCGCAAGCATGGCGCTCAGAACCTGCCGTCCTGCAGGCGGCGTGACCCGGTCGAACAATATCCTCGCCATGATCTCCCCGACGGCAAAAAATACGAATACGGGAATAATGGTGAGAATGATGCCTTTCGTAATTCTGGAGGTGCTCATGCTCGGTTTGGTCACTGATCATTGTCTGGGCGAATGATATCGCCGTTCACCATTGGGATGGCTTTGCCCATCGACCAGCAATCGATCTGCCACCAATGTCCCGGGTGGAAACCCTCGACGGTATACCCCGATTTTTCATAGAACTGCCGGGCTTCGGATGTGTTGCAAAATAACTTGATTTTGTGTGCACCCAATCCCGAATAAAATTGTTCGATAGAATCTAGCAGGACGTGGCCAACGCTTCGGCCTCGGCATCTTTGATCGACACCGAACCAGATTACGGTGCCCACGCCGCCCTCAGGAACGCCGCCGAAAAAGAGTCCTGCCACAGGGAGTTCAGGCGTAGATGCGATAAGGATGGCCTTGTCGGTTTTCCCGCAGGCTTCTGACAAATCTTTCTCGGTCCAGTGCTTTAGAAAGGCCTGCCGAGCTTCGGGGAGCGCATATAATTCATGTACCAGTTCTTTGTACAACTTGCGTACGTACGAAACCTGATCCGGTTCAATATTTGCAACGGATATATCTGGCAATGCAAGCTCGATAGCGCAAACAGGGATAATCTGGAAAACCGGTGATATAACATTCCGACGATCAATAGATACTAACCGAAACGCGTTTGAGTGTCACTGCTGCTCAATGTTGCTGCGGACGCGGCGACGAAAATGATTGGGCGCATGTGCCATCTAAGGAGAAGAATACGCCGAGCCCCAGAACATGCTGAGTGCAAGATGGTCATGCGGCATCACATTATATGTGTGCGGGACTTCCGCCGCGGCCGCAATGGCGATATCGGCGCCTTCTCCGAGTTCGAACTCCGAGAGTCTCAACGGGTTAATTGGCACGAGGAAATAATGCCTTGTCCGGACGACGTCTCCAATACCCCCCCCGTTCCAGGCAATCGTCGAAAACAGGTCCGGTGCCACAGCCGGTTCGGCGGAAAGTTCTTCCTGGAGTTCGCGCGCCAGGCCGATGAGTGGGGTTTCCCCGGCTTCCACGCGGCCGCCGAACAGGCCCCAATACCCACCAAACGCAACCTTGGGAAGGTCTTCACGCAATTGGAGCAGGATATTGCCGGCGTTGTCATGGATGATGGCGGCGGCACTGACGTCTTCGCCGGGTTTGACCGGTACGTTGACAAGGGCCCTTGTGGATGGCGACAGCGCCGAAAAACCTTCAGTCACGACAGGGAACCCGGGAAAAAATCAGACCAGTGCAGCTCTCGGCCAGCGTCGTATCCGCGTAAATCATCGATACACATATACAGTATATTCATAGAGACCGTAGTCGTTGCGAATGACGAACTCGCGCGAAATTTTTGCACATAGAAACGCCGACATTTCGTCCAGTCCCCAATGAAACAGATCGTCCCGTTCCCAGTCGACGTTCTTGCTCATGACATTGAACGCAAGACCTTTTCGCGCTATTTGAAATGCATGGGAAATCAGGTCCCGGGCAAAATCCGTCATTTGTGCCTGACCCAGGTCTCTTTTTTCTGTCAGCACGCCGTTCATAACAACGTAATCGGCTGACCCCGCCGGCCGGGGCGCAGCCATTATGTCCCGCTGCTCGAAACTGGCTGCCGCGCGGTTGTTTTTTGCGACCGCGATCATCTTTTCGGATAAATCGATGCCGTGATACCGGCAGGGAGGAACGATCGCCTCTGCATGGAGAAAATCGAGAAACATCCCGGAGCCGCAGCCCAGGTCGAGAATTTCGGTCCCGTCCGCGCGTTCGGAGATCAGTTCCGCCATTATCGCGTAGCGTCGACGGAGGTCGGCTTCATTGGGCCAATCCATGCCCTGGGCCGTATCTCCATGGCGTTCAAGGCAGGCCTCGTAGTGGTCGATGATGCTGTTGAGGTCGTAGTCACCCGGAACTGTCATTGGGCATTCACTCGTGTCTGTGTGTCAGAGCCAGATTCATACCGGGCAGCGTCGAGGATAGTGCCAAATTTAGCCCGATAATTTTCCGAGAGAACAGGCACTTCATTGGATGTTCCGGTGCTACCTTTTACAAGGTCAGACGTTTATAGTCGCGAAAGTCAAAATAGATAAAGCACTGTTCGTTGATTTCCGATTCTCCCGCACCTGCTTTCAGTCCTGTAAACAGGCCCGGTTCCCAGCGTGAGGGCTGGCTTCCACTGCGACGGGCGTTCCTGCCGGTCGGCGAAAAACTGCTGCCCTATCTGCGGGAAATCGACAAAAACCAGTGGTATTCCAATTTCGGCCCCCTCGCCCGGCGTTTAGAGGCGGCACTGGCTCAACATTTCGATGTTCCGGAGGGCGGAGTCCTCACGGTTTCATCTGCGACTGTCGGACTTCAGTTGGCGTTGTCGGGTGCGGAAAACCGTGATGCAGGTTCGCACCGACGGCGGTGTGCTGTGCCCGCTTTCAGTTTTCCCGCAGCCGCGACTGTTCCGAGGACTGCCGGATATGACGCGGTTTTCGTCGACGTCGATGAAGCGTCCTGGGCTTTGACACCGGATAAAATGGAAGATGATTCTGCATTTGATGCGGCGATGCCGGTGTCGTATTTCGGCGCGCGTATCGATGCTGCGGCCTGGCAACGTTTTTCCGACAAAACAGGAACCAAAGTCGTTATCGACGCTGCGTGGTGTTTCGATTCTCTGCGCGCGGTTTCCTTACCGAGCGTCGTCAGCCTTCACGCGACCAAAGTCCTTGGTGTCGGTGAGGGCGCTGTCGTCGTTTCGACAGACGTCTCGGTGATCGAGGGGATGCGGGAGAAGGCTAATTTTGGCCTGAACGAAGATCGCATTTGTGCAACGCCTGACGGCGTAAACGCGAAGATGTCGGAGTATGCGGCGGCCGTCGGCCTGGCGTCCCTGGATGCATGGCCGAAAAGGCGTGAATCGCTCGTTTCCCTGGCTGGTAATTACATCGCCGCATTGTCGGAAATTCCGGGGTGTCGGCTTATGCCGGGATTTGACGGTTCATGGGCATCTGCGGCGTTCGCGGTGCGACTGCCGGCGGCGAAGGTGCCGCTTGTAATTGCGGCCTGTGCGGAGCAGCGGATAGAGGTACGACAATGGTGGACGCCGGTGTTGTCACAGCATCCCGGATTTGGAGACATCGAACGCGCAGGATCATTGCCCGTCAGCCAAGATCTCGGAAAGCAAACGCTGAACCTGCCGTTTCATGAAGGGGTCACTCCGTCCGATATAGATCGGATTGCGGGCGTTCTCTCCGCCGTTCTGGCGAGTTGACCCGCGGTGCCGACACGGCGTTCATTCAGGCTTGTTTTGAAGCCCGTATGTGCTACCCCTAGTAAACCTTCCCTCCACAGGCGATAAGCAACGAATATGGTCCCGGTCTATACATTCTCCCAGGGCATCGATGATGAACGACGCAGGGAAATCATATTCAGTGGCGGGATAATTCTCTTCAAGCGGTTGGAAGGATTGGTGGCCCTGGCCGAGCGGGTACAGGGGGTCGCTACCGAAATTTTTTCGCCCCATGACCCGCTGACGGCGCATGAGCAGCTTGACCGTTTTTCCTACCTTTCGCGCGTCGAAAAATTTCAGCGAAAGATGACCAACAGTCAGGATATCAAAGACGGGTTCGCTGCTATTCTCGCCGATCTGGGTGTGAACAACGTGCTGACGGGATATTCGCGATTTGCGTTTCGCATTCAACCTCCCGCTCACAGCCATATCGATCGGAATACCGCAACCCTGGGGCCACACCGGGACAGCTGGTACAGTCAGGATTACGCGCAGACAAACTGGTGGACACCATGGTATCCGCTCGATGCGGGGCGAAGCCTGCGCATTTACACGAAGTACTGGAATACACCGCTGCCGAACACCTCGCGTGGGTGGGATCTCGATGAATTTCGGCAAGCGCGCGCGAGTGTGACGAAGAAGAACGGGTCATTCGAAGAAGTGAAAGAGGCCTATCCGCCCGTGCAACCAACGGAGCGAATAGATGCATTGAGTGCGATGGATTTCATAATGGAACCTGGAGACATCCTGAATTTTTCGTTGGCGCATTTGCATGAAGGGCCGCCGAACAGCAGCGGCATCTGCCGCTTCAGTACCGACTTCCGGACAATGCATGCACATGATATCCAAAGCGGCAATCTTGCGCCCAATATCGATAGCGAATCCACGGGTAGCGGCATTGGCGATTTCCGCCGCCTTGCCGACGATCAGGCTCTCGCAGAGATCGTTCAATCTGAAGATAGTCAGACCGTCGACGCGTCGCAATCAGGATTGATCGGCTAAGGCTGGATATGGCAGTTACCCGGTTTATAAGCGGCGAACTCGACGATTCGAAACGTCGGGATATGATCTTTAGGGGGGAATTCGTCCTGTTTAAGGGGGTTCCGTCCATGAAGCTGTTGTGTGAGCGCGCCGATTTCCTCGCTCGAGAGGCATTCGGTGCGGGCATTGAGCCGGAACTTGCGCACCACCACTATGCCAGAGAAGATTACCTTGCGATCGTCGATCCGCTGCAACGGCGGTTTACGAATGACGACACGGCGAAGCGACTGTTTCGCAATGCCCTGGCGGAATGCGGGGTCGATCTCGAAAAGACGTTCTGGGATTGGTTTCCGCTGCGCATTCAACCCGGCAGCGGCACGCATACTGAAATGGCCACGGCGGGTCTGCACGGTCATCGCGATTCCTGGTATTCCAACCTACAGGCGCAAAATAACTGGTGGGCACCTATTTATACCCTCGAGCCGTGCCGCGCGGTTGCATATCACCCGCGGTATTTCGACCGACCGATCGCAAACAATTCGGAAGGCTGGGATCTTGGCGAATTTCGAAAGGCTCGGGCGGAGGTTCGTGCGCGCCATGGCACCAGCGAGGAAGTGAAGAACGCATACCCCGCGATCCGTGCAATGGAAGAAGTAGATGGCTCATCCGAAATAATTTTCATCATGGAGCCCGGCGATATCATCTGTTTTTCGCTGGCCCACTTCCATGAATCCGTTCAGAACATTTCGGATATCGCCCGGTTCAGTACGGAAGTACGTACCCTGAATATTGATGACGTAAATTCCGCACGCGGCGCGCCAAATGTTGATGCCAAATCCACCGGGGATGCCTATGAGGATTTTTTCGGAATTTCGGACAATCAAAGTATTCTGTCATTGGCGACATCTCGTTAACGTCTTTCCGGTCGAATATGGCCTTACATAACCCAGAAAGGTAATTCTCCATTTCAGCGCGTAAAAGCATCGTCATCACAGGCGCCAGCAGCGTAATCGGTGCCGCAATCGCACGCCGTTTGTCAGCTGATGGATTCGGTGTTGTCCTTGGATGCCGCAGAAATGAGAAGGATGCCGCTGCCGTCAAATCTGAGATCGAAGGAACGGGCGGCGCTGCCGAGATTGTTTCGGGCGATGTTTCATCATCGGTCGACACCGAGCGGTTGTTCGCCGCAGCAGACAAAATCGGACCGCTGCACGGTTTGGTCAATGCGGCGGCCGAAGCCGGTAAACCCGTCGAGTTTCTTGATCTGGCGGCAGACGATGCGGAACGCATCTGGCGGACCAATTTTCTGGGCGCGATGAACTGTTGCCAGCTTGCGTCGAAGCGCATGTCGCTGAAACACGGGGGGACCGGCGGCAAGATCGTCAATATAACCAGTCAGGCCGCATCGAGCGGCGGGTATAGACGCATCCCATACGCGGCGTCCAAGGCGGCTCTCGAATTGCTGACGGTATCGCTGGGCTCCGAGCTTGCGGAACACGGCATTCTGGTGACGGCAGTGTCGCCCGGTCTGATCGATACGGAACAATTGCCGGACGACGGCGAAACCCGCCGCAAACAGATCGCGAAGAGCGTCCCGTTAGGGCGCATGGGGCACGCCGATGAAGTGGCGTCTACGGTTTCATGGCTGATGTCGTCTGGTGCGAGCTATATAACCGGTGCCATCATTCCGGTGAATGGCGGACGGCGCGCCTAGGGACATGAACAAGACAGTTCTGATTTGCGGCGCGACGGGGTTCATCGGCAGAAACCTGCTTTCCCGGTATTCCGGTGCCGATGGCGTTGATGTCCGCGCCGTCTACCATGACCGTCCTGCGGTTGACGAAACAGCGAAAAATGTTTCGTGGGTTCAGGCGAACCTAACATCCGAAGAAGATGTCCGGCGGGTCATGCAGGGCATTGACGTGGTGATACAGGCGGCCGCTACAACTTCTGGCGCCGGCGATATCGTCAATCGGCCGCATATTCACACAACTGACAACGCGGTAATGAATTCGCTGATATTGCGGGCCGCACATGATAACGGGATTGAACATTTCGTCTTTTTCAGTTGTTCGGTGATGTACCGGTCTTCCGAGACGCCGGTGGCCGAGGAGGATTTCGACGCCTCTGTATCTTTGGAGCCAAAATATTTCGCTGCCGGCTGGACCAAAATATACATCGAAAAAATGTGCGAGTTTTATGCCGGCCTGGGGCGCATGAAAGTGACGGCCCTTCGGCATTCCAATGTCTACGGGCCACATGACAAATTCGACCTTGAACGCAGTCACATGTTCGGGGCGACGGTGACGAAGGTTTTGACTGCGCAGGATGCAGCGTCCATCGACGTGTGGGGAGACGGCACGGAAGCGCGCGATCTGATCTATATCGACGATCTTGTTGACGCCGTTCAGCTCTGCCTGTCGGGTCAGGCGGCCTCATTCGGCCTGTTTAATGTCGGTGCCGGCAAGGCCTATACGGTCCGCGAAGTGGTTGAACGGCTGACTAGCGCTTCCGGCAAAAACCTGTCTATAACCTACGATACGACGAAGCCCACGATACCGTTCGCGCTTGCGCTGGATTGCCGTAAAATCGGTGAATTGCTCGATTGGCACCCACGGGTACAACTGAGTGACGGGATAGAGCGGACAATTGATTGGTGGCAGCGCAATCCGCCGGAATAATTCGCGGCATTCACGGTATTCAGGCGTTCGCAGGACAAGGAAGAATTTTGAGAATTTCGGTAATCGGTCTCGGTCATGTCGGTTGTCCACTGGCGGCGGTTATGGCGGAACGGGGTCATGACGTCACCGGCATTGATCAGGCGCCCGCGGTCGTTGAACAAATAAACAGCGCCGTTTCTCAAATTGCTGAACCCGGGCTGGATATCGTCCTCAAAAATGCGGTGTCGATCGGCAAGCTCACGGCGCAAACGTCGCTGGACGGGCTGGCTGACGCCGATGCCATCATCATCGCGGTCGGCACGCCGATCGATGACAATGGCGAAGCCGACCTTGGCGCCCTGAAAGGCGTTTGCCGGGATATCGCAGACGTTATTGTCGACGGGCAGATCGTTATCCTTAAGAGCACGGTTCCGCCCGGGACGACCGATAGCGTGGTTGTGCCTATTCTATCCGCGAATGCCGATATCGATGTCGCGTTTTGTCCGGAACGTCTTGCGGAGGGACAGGCAATCCGGGACCTGCGCCGGCTTCCTGTCGTTGTGGGGGGCATGACGCCCAAAGCAACGCAACGCGCGACAGTGTTTTTTGAATCAGCGCTCGGCGTAGACTGCATCCCGGTTTCAGGAACGCGGTCTTCGGAATTGGTGAAGTTGGCGGATAATCTCTGGATCGATTTGAACATTGCGCTCGCCAATGAGATCGCCAAACTGGCCGATACACTTGGTGTCGACGCCCATGAAATAATATCGGCAGCCAACAGTCTGCCGAAGGGCCAGCATCATGTGAACATATTGAGTCCCTCAATGGGTGTCGGCGGCTCCTGTCTCACGAAAGACCCCTGGTTTTTGGAAGCTTTCGCCCGCGACAATGGAATTGAAATGCACATTCCCGCGGTCTCCCGAGGAATTAATGACGGTATGCCGGCATACGCGGTTGGCAGGATTACCGATGCGCTTTCGAGGGCCCGGCCGGATATTCTTCCAGGTGATTTAAAAATTGCCGTTCTCGGAATCACTTACAAAAGCGATACCTCTGACTGTCGTTTTTCCCCGGCGAAACCGGCGATAGAAGTGCTGATCGACAAGGGGTATGATGTCGCCATCCACGATCCGCTCGTGACTCCTGTCGACGCCCGTATGGTCACCGACTTGCCGTTACAGCCGTCGGTTGACGAGACCATCGAAGGGGCTGATTGTGTCGCGTTTTTCACAGCGCATAGCGCATTCTCGAACCTCGATGCCGACCTTCTCGGTACGCGTCTCGCCCATGGTGCCGTGGTTTTCGACGGTCGAATGCTCTTCTCGCCGAAAGCGGTAAGCGACTTGAAGAAACATGGCCTACAATATGTCGGCGTTGGCCGAACCTGACCAAAATTTTGAACCCGAGCGAAAGAAAATTCCCCCTGTGTCGAAAACGATTCTTATTACCGGTGCAAACGGGTTTGTTGGTAGCAATCTCGTCGATCATTTTCTCGCGCGTGGCGATCACGTTGTCGGACTCGATTTTGTCGATTCCGCAGAGGCAATGAATTTGCGCGATGCATTGGACCAAAGCAGCTTCGAATATGCCCAGATCGACATCAGGCAGGCGGATCAGCTCCGGGCGCTTGCGCAAAGGAGCATTGATCTCGTCTATCATCTTGCTTCGATCGTCGGCGTGCGCCATTACATGAAAGACCCATTATCGCTGATCGAAGTGTCGGTATTGGGGACCCGCAACATCATCACGCTGTGTCAGGAAACCGGCGCGCGTCTTGTGTTCACCAGTACGAGTGAAATCTACGGCCGCAATACGAATATCCCCTGGCGTGAAGATGCCGACCGCGTTCTTGGTGCCACGTCGGTCGACCGCTGGAGTTACAGTTCAAGTAAGGCGGTATGCGAGCACATGTTGTTCGCGATGCGTCAGTCCGGCGATTTCCCGTTTTCCATCATTCGTTTTTTCAACGTGTATGGCCCGCGCCAATCGCCGATATACGTCGTGTCTCAGAGCATCCATCGTATGCTCAACGGCGATGCGCCGTTCGTGTATGACGGCGGCCGCCAGACCAGATGTTTTACCTATATCGATGACGCGCTTCAGGCGTTGGAGGTCATTGGCGAACACGATGCCGCTGTGGGCGAGGTATTCAATGTCGGGAATTCGACGGAACATACGATTGCGGACACCGTAGAGACCATTCTCGCAGCCGGCGGTGGCAGCGTTGAGGTGGAAGCTATCGACACGCACGAGAAATACGGCGCCGTTTATGAAGATATCGATCGCCGTGTGCCCGATGTTTCCAAAATAAAGGAACTGTTGGGCTGGGAAGCGGAAACGTCGCTGCGAGAGGGGGTCCGCCGCACGATCGATTGGGCGAATCAGAATCGATACTGGTTGGACATCACAGTCAATGAATAGGGTCACGGCTACACGAACTACCGAAGTGGAATAACCCGGTGGGTCGAACGGTATCCGTTATGCAGCCATATTTTTTCCCGTATGGCGGTTATTACCGCTTGCTGGCGAAAGCGGATGTCTTTGTGATCTATGACTGTGTCCAGTTCCCGCGACGTGGATATGTTCATCGCAACCGCTTAAGAACGTCTGATGGATCTTTGGACTGGCTGACGATGCCGATTGCGCCATGTCCGCAGAACACGCTGATTAACAATCTGGTATTCCAGCAGAACGCCCAGGATATATTCCGGAAACGAATTGCCCGTTTCCCGTCATTGGCCGCCGCTGTACAAACTGAACGAGACACTCCCATGCCCACTGAAATAGCGGATGCCATTCTCGATTTTGACCAGGCACCCGTTGAATATCTCGAACGGACCATCGTTGCGACAGCGAGTATTCTTGGATTGCAGCCGGAGATCATTCGCTCAAGCGCACTCTCTCTGGAACCCGACCTGCGGGCGGATGATCGGGTGTTGTCGATCATCCAGAAACTCGAGGGTGAACGCTACGTGAATGCCCCCGGGGGGAGGGACCTTTATGATCCCGCGAAATTTCGAGAACGCGGCGTTGAATTGATATTTCTCGACCCATTTGAAGGCGGCGAGGAAAGTTCGCTCGAAATCCTTTGTGACGGCGGCGTATCGGCATTGCGCGATGTCGTAGGCTGCGCCTAGATATATCCTGACGAGATCGATGAGAAAATTTTCAAGAGCCGCCGAATGAAGACCTTTAACCTCGCCGTTGCCCTCGCGGATATTTCAGACGGGTTACGGATGCGTAATGTCTGGTTGCGTCTTGCTATCGATGACCTGCGGCTCCGATATTCGCGAACCCGGCTCGGTCCGTCGTGGCTAAGCCTCGGTATGGTCATTTATATCGGCGGTCTGGGGCTGATCTGGGGCACGCTCTTCAATATGGATCTGGAGAAGTTCTATCCCTATATGGCCGTGGGGCTCATTACTTGGCATTTCATCACGGCCTCGGTCGGCGAAGGAGTAAATTCGTTTGTGGGGGCGAATGGCATAATCTCCGCGGTTCCTCTGCCTTTGAGCGTTCATATCAATCGTCAGGTGGTTCGCGTCCTTGTGTCTCTGATACACACCCTGCCCATAGGATTTCTGGTGAGCCTGTTTTGCGGTATCGGCCCGAATTTGATCCAGCTTTTCATCTTTCCGGCGGTTCTTGTTCTTGCGATCAATTGCTGGTGGGTAACATTGTTTCTGGGCATCGTGGGCGCCCGCTTTCGTGACGTCGGGCATATAATTACAACATTCATGCCCTTTATGTTTTTTCTGACCCCGATTTTATGGGACCGCAGCATGCTGAAGAATCTGGCGTTTATTGCCGATTACAACCCGTTCACGCACTATATTGAAATCGTCAGGCAACCGCTTATGGGGCAACTGCCGCCCTCGTCCAGTTATATCGTTGTCGGCGTAATCACCGTCATCGGGATTTCGGTCACGACGCTGGTCTTCGCGCGGACACGCCACCGCATCGTGTTCTGGCTGTAGGCGGAGACGATGAACCCCGAAATCACCCTAAGCGACGTCTCTCTCGATTTTCCCATTTATGGTTCACCGTCCAGCACATCCGGACGCCCGGGGCTAAAAACGCTGATCGGCGGCGTCGCACGGCGCGTGAACCGCCATCATGTCGCCGTCCGGGCCCTCGACGAGATCAACCTTCATCTGCCAGGCGGGTCCCGATATGCGCTTATCGGCCCCAACGGGGCAGGAAAAAGTACGATTCTGAGGGTTATGTCCGGCATCTATCATCCTACCGGCGGCACGGCATCGATTTCAGGGCGCGTGTCGACGATCTTTGATCTGAATGCGGGCGCGGACCCAAATCTCACCGGATATCAGAACATCTGGCGTGTGGGCTACCTGCATGGAATGACGCGTGCGCAGATCGAAGAAAAGCTGGAGGAGATCATAGATTTTGCTGAGCTCGGCGAATTCCTGGATATGCCGAACCGAGTGTATTCATCCGGCATGCTGACGCGACTGGCGTTCGCAATATGTACCATGTCGCAGCCTGATATCCTGTTGATCGATGAAACGTTCGGGACCGGCGATTCATCCTTTCGCGAAAAAGCGGAGAAACGTATTACACGGATGATCGAGGACTCTAAAATCCTTGTCTTTGCAAGCCATAGCCGTGGCATTCTTGAACGGTTTTGTACGCATGGAATACTGATGTCACGCGGCAGGATCGAGATGATCGACGATCTCGCTACGGTGCTGGATTGTCACGAGGAACGACAGCGCAAAGTCGCCGAGGCGCAACGAAATGCCGAGAGCAGCGTCCATGACTGATGCGTTAAAGCCACCGCAATTCAGAACTCATCCGTCGCAGGCGCGCGCCTTTTACGATGAACATGGCTATCATGTGGAATACGATGTGTGGTCGGCGCGAGAGATCGACGCAATCAATCAGGCGGCGCGGTCGATCCCCGGACGGGCACATGATGACTATCGGCCCCTGATGCATCCTCACCGCCAGAGCGATGTCTTTATGTCGGCGCTCGGAAACCCCCGCATTGTCGAGATGATGGACTGTCTTCTCGGCGGTGAAGTCAGCGGTCTGCAGACCGAATACTTTTTCGGCGCGCCGGAAACGGAGGGTTTCGCGCTCCATCAGGATAATTTTTACCTGGAAACCGGGCAGCATGTTTTCGGTTCGTCCTGGAGCGGGATGACGGATATCTCGCCGGCGAACGGGGGAATTTTCTTTTATCCCGGCACCCACCTGGAGCCGGTTTTGCCGACCCGCGCCCTGGAGGGAAATTCGGGGCCAAATCAGGACCCCAATGCGGCGAATGAAGAAAGCGTCGTTCCCGCCGGCTACGAGCCGGTCGACGTGCGCATACCGGCCGGGACGACCGTTGTTCTGCATGGCCATCTTGTGCATGGCTCACATAAAAACCGAAGCACCGGGTTCCGGAATGTCTTGCTGAACACCTATATCCGGAAAGGCGAAAAATTCCGTGCCGGCAACACCGCAAAACGAGCAGAAGTTAACGTGCATGACATTGTTTAGATTTCAGATTTTGCAATTCAGAGACGCCGGCAATCCGGCAAAAAGGGGCAACAAATGAGTGCGTTGACGGATTCTCCCGAATTCAGGTCCTCGGCGTTACATTGCTTGTTTGAGGCGGCACCCCTCGGGTTTGTC
>TARA_R110000868_G_scaffold4155_43_pt1 | contig 18975 bp, 12 predicted proteins | sample TARA_R110000868 | Tara Oceans TARA_R110000868 (sample SAMEA4397489) | marine metagenome | biome: Polar Biome; feature: [SRF] surface water layer (ENVO:00010504); material: water (ENVO:00002006), including particulate matter (ENVO:01000060) such as... | depth 5 m | reverse complement strand
ATCCTGTCAGCCCGCCCGACTGGTAAAGAAGCCCCGACAGAAGCGTCCCCGTCAGACGCCCCGCCGCATTGGCGGCGTAATAGAACCCGACGTCCTCCGCCGCTTTTTTCGAACCGGCATAGGCGAGGATCAGGTAGGAGTGCAGCGAGGAGTTTACGGCAAACGGGATGGCGAAGACCATCAGCCCGGCCACGACCACCGTCGCGGGCGGGACGGGCAGGACCGCACCCGTCTGCAGCCCGGCGACGAGCAGGGCGGGAATTACGGTCAGGAAAATTGCCCAGACCCGTGCGGCCGGCACCTCGCGGCTGAGGCCGTCCGTACTGCGCGACACCAGCGAAGGGGCGACGGCCTGAATGCCGCCATAGGCAATGGTCCAGACGGCGAGAAAGCCGCCGACCTCCCAGAAGTCCCACCCGGCGGAATAGAGGAAAACGGGCAGGCCGACGACGAACCAGACGTCCCGCGCCCCGAACATGAAGATGCGCGCGGCGGCGAGGATATTGACCCCGGCGGACTTGCCGAACAGTTCGCGGACGGATTTCGACGATTCCGATATGCCGAGGCCGGATGGCAGCGCGGCAACGCAGGAGACCAGTATCGCCGCGAGCATCGCCGCCATCAGCCACAGGGCCGGTTCGAACCCGGCGGTATCGAGCAGGACGCCGCCGATAAAAAACCCGAGCCCCTTGGTCGCGTTCTTTGATCCGGTGAACCATGCGACCCAGCGAAACAGCTGCGCATTGCCGGCGACGGAGGTGATCTTGATCGCAGACTTGGAGGCGGTCTTGGTGATGTCCTTGGCGACGCCGGCAATGCCCTGCGCGGCGACCACCCAGACAACGGACAGCGCGGCGTCCCAGCCCGGATCGAGCACCGACAGGAACAGCAGGCCGGCAATCTGCAGCCCGAGGCCGAGCGCGAGCATGCGCCGGATCCCGAACCGCGCCGCCAGCCAGCCGCCGCCCAGATTGGCGAAGATGCCCGCCGCTTCGTAGAGCAGGAACAGGAATGCCAGCGTGAACGGAGAATATCCCAGCCGATAGAAATGAAGCAGGACGAGCATGCGCAATGCACCGTCCGTCAGGGTGAATCCCCAATAGGAGGCCGTGACGATCAGGTAGTTGCGCATGGCCGGTTCACAGGCCTTCGGCGATCAGCTTGTTCGCCAGATCGACCATGCGGCAGGAATAACCCAGTTCGTTGTCGTACCAGGCGTAAACCTTCAGCAACGTCCCGTCGGTGACGATGGTGCTGGGTGCGTCGACGATGGAACTGCGGCTGTCGCCGGCAAAGTCGGCCGAAACAAGGGGGCGGCGCTCGATGCTCAGGATGCCCGCCAGGGGACCGGCCGAGGCGTCGTCGAACAGCCCGTTGACCTCGTCCGGCGTCGTTTCCCGGTTCAGTTCGAACACGCAGTCGGTCAGGCTTGCATTCATCACGGGCGCGCGCACGGCATGGCCGTTCAGTTTGCCCATCAGCTCCGGGAAGATCAGCCCGATTGCCGTCGCGCTTCCCGTTGTCGTCGGCTGCAGCGACAACAGGGCGGACCGTGCCCGGCGCAGGTCCTTGTGCGGCGCATCGACCACGATATTGGTATTCGTCGGATTGTGGATGGTCGTAATCTGACCGTGGCGGATGCCGATGGCCTCGTGCACCACTTTCACCACCGGGGCCAGGCAGTTGGTCGTGCACGACGCCGCCGTGACGATCCGGTGCACCGCCGGGTCGTAGCGCCCGTCATTGACCCCCATGACGACGTTCAGGACGCCGGGGTCCTTTACCGGTGCGGCCACGATTACGCGTTTTACGCCGGTATCGAAATAGGCCTGCAATGTCTCCGCCGAGCGGAACCGGCCCGTGCATTCCAGCACGACATCGCAGCCCAGGTCGCCCCAGGGCACGTCGCCGGGGCTCGGCGCCGCGGAAAACCCGATGCGCTTGCCGCCGATGGAAAGCGCATCGTCGTTCTCCGCGCCGATCCCGTTGCGCCACCGGCCCTGTACGCTGTCGAATTCCAGGAGATGGGCGGTGGTCTTAGCGCCGCCGGAAATCTCGTTGACGTGGACGATATCCAGTCCGTTGCCGTCACTGGGGTCGGAATCGTCGCGCGGCACGCCGCCCATCGCCGCCCGCAGGGTCAATCGTCCGATGCGGCCCATGCCGTTGATGCCGATTGCCATATCCGGCGCCTCCTATGCGTTTGCCGGCGAGCTGTAGCCGAGCTCGTCGAGGCGCGCCGTCAGCGCCAGGCGGTCCAGGCTGTCGAACGGCAGATTGACGAAGATGCCGAGCCGCCGGTTGATCATGCTGTAGAGCTGGTTCAACAGGACCTGGCGTTCCGTCTGGGTGCCGGTGAACATGGCCGGATCCGGCAACGGCCAGGATGCCGAGACGACCCTGTCTCCGAATTCCGGACAGACCTGACCCTCCGTCGTGTCGCACAGCGCGATAACGAAATCCATGACCGGGGCGTCGGGGCCGACGAACTCGTCCCAGGATTTGCTTCGCGCGTTGGAAATGTCGTGGTCGAGGCGTTTGAGATTCTCGAGCACTTCCGCATTGGGTTCTGCAACCGGGTCGGACCCGGCGGAGTAGGCGCGGAACCTCCCGTTTCCGATCTTGTTCAGAATGGCCTCCGCGATAATCGATCGGGCCGAATTATGCGTGCACAGGAACAAGACGTTGAACGATCCGGTCATGATTACCTCCTTGATTTCAATTTCCGGGAGAAGCCGCGCGATGTCGCCGCAAAGGTCGGGCTGTCCGGCGCAGCAGGTTTCGGTGATGAAGGTCAGCAGGTCCCGCAGCCCGACGAAACGGATTGCGTAGGTCGATGTGCGCCCCTGCCGCGTCGACTGGACGAGACCTGCCTGCTCGAGCGCGGACAGGTGAAAGGACAGGGTCGAGGCCGGAACGCCCGTGCGCCGGTGCAGTTCTCCTGCCCCCATGCCGGTAGCGCCCGCAGAGCTCAACAGGCGCAGCAGGCGCACCCGCGTTTCCTGCGCAAGGGCTGTGAATTTCGCAGCTGCCTGTTTTTCATCCATTGTTCCAGTATAATCGAACAATTGAGGATGGGGAACGGTTCCGCCCCATATTTCACAAAAAATTCACGAAGTTGCGTGGCCCGCGGCGGGCATGTGGGCGGTCCGGAATTCGCTGGTTTGGGCGCAGGAAAAGCGCGCCGTTCGCGCGGCTAAATGCCGGCGGGGACCGTGCCGCCTTCCGGCGGCAGGGTAATCAGGCGGGCGGCCTCGTCGGAATAGGGCGGCACCGCCATCGGGCAGGCATGGCCTTCGATGATTTCCAAGTCGTAGAGTTCGGCGATCTTGCCGTCGATCCGGAACCAGTCGACGCAACTGCCCGTCGACAGGTCGATGACCTGGACGCCGCACCAGGGTTCCGAATCCGCGTCCTGAAGGCGCTGGTCGAGCGCCAGTCCCTCGAACCGCTTGTAGCGCGGCTTCGAAAGGCCGACGAATGCAAAATTACCGTGAAACGCGAGCCCGCGGAGGAAACCGGGACAGAACGCCCGCGCTTCGAACGCGCCTTTGCCGCCGTCGCCGCCCTTGCGGTCCACGACGCCCAGTTCGCCCGTGCCGGCATTGAGCACCCAGAGTTCGCCCCGGTGCAGGCGCGGCGAATGCGGCATGGACAGTCCGGTGCAGATGATTTCGTTGCTGTCGACGTCGATGACGATCCCGCCATCCGCCCGCCGGTCGCGCCAGCCGTCGATGGTGTCGGAACGCGATACCGCGGTGACGTATCGGGGCCGGCCGCCCTCCATGGCGAGCCCGTTAAGATGGCAGCGGTCTTCGTCAACCAGCGCCGATATAAACGGCGGTTTCCAGACGACTTCGAAGCTGTAGCGCGGCGATGTCGTCGCCAGGCAGTTATAGCGGGTATTCACGAAAACCGCCCGGCCGGCGCTATCCATCCCGACGTCGTGGGCGTCGAGCGTGCCCGTTACATGTACCCGGCGGGGCACGTAGCATGCATCGAACGCGTCATTGACGCGCTGATCCGGTTGCAGAACGTTTTCGAGCCGCATGATCTGAAACGCGGATGTCATGGTCAGGCCGGTCGGGCCGTCGAGGCACAGCCCCATGGGCTTCGGCATCGCGGTCTGGTGGACGTTGATTCCGCCGTCGGCATTGCGGCCGACGAAATACAGCAGGCCGGACTGATAGGACGTGATCGCGATCGATATCCTGTGGCGCGCCAGGCGGCCGGCGAGACCGGGCGACACGGAGTACTCGACCTGGTCCTCGGGGAGCGGCGGGGATGCTTCCGTTTTTTCGTCCGTCACAACAGAAATTCTCCGTCATCGGTATCGGTATGGGACAAGGCGCCGAAAAGCGCGGCACACCGTAGCGGATATACGTAAAAATGCCATGCTCCAGAACCGTTGGACGCATGCCGGCCGGCAGGGAATCTATGAAGAACCTTTGAGTTTCCGGATATGTGGGCCGGGCTGTCGCGTCGCAGCGAAGTCCGCGAACGGACTATGCCGCCATTTCCGCGGCTTTTTTACGCCGTCGCCGGATGCTGCTGTAACCGGCGAAGCCGAGCAGGCCGGTGCCGAATATGACGCCGACGGACGGTTCGGGGACTTCGGCAAGCTCGATCACGCTCAGCCGCAGCGCATCGCGTCCGCCGCCGAAATCGACGATCGAAAAGTCCCATTCAAGGCCGGTGCCGAGCGATGCGCCCGTAAAGTCGAACATCATGGCCGTCAGCAGGACGGATGAAATATCGTCCGCCACCAGCACGTCGAACGTATCGCCCAGACCGGCGGTAAACGGACCGAAGAAGTCGATATCGAAGACCGTACCGGCGTCGATGGTTGCCGTGCCTTCGGTCTCGACCGTTGAGAGATCGTCGGATACATCAAGCCGGTCGTATTGCGACCCGACGGCAATACCGCCGATTTCGAGCGCCAGGGTGGATCCCGCCATAAGCGCGACATCGCCGAGGACCTGCGTCAGGCCGGGCGCGAGCCCGGGGCCGAGCGTGCCGCCGTCTTGTACCGTCACGTCGCTGGCGACCGTGCCGTCTATCGTGATATTGGCGTCGCTGTCGATCACGACGTCTTCCATATTGACGATGCTGCCGCCGGCGACGTTGCCGTTGACATTGCGGAACGTCAGGCTGTCGGTGCCGGCGCCGCCGTCGAAACTGTTAACGTTCGAGAAATCGCCGCCGTCGAAGGTGGTCGCGTCGGTGCCGCCGCCGAGCTGGATTGCGCCGGTGACCGATGCACCCGTGTTCACCGTTACCGTGGAATCGCCGTCGTCGTTGGTAATGGCCGTGCCGGACGCGGCGCTGACGTTCGCCCCCGAATTGAGGATGATGTCGGTGGTGCCGCCCGGGCCGCTCTCGGTCGCGATGCCGGCGCCGGATCCGCCTGTGACGGTGCCGGATACGGTAACCGTCGCCGGGCCGCTGCCGAAACTTTCGGTCCTGATCGCATTCAGCCCGCCGCTGACGTTATTGGCCGAAACCGTCAGGCCGGTGCCGTTGGAACTGTTATATGCCGTGATCCCGTCATCGGTGCCGCCCGTGACCGTGCCGGTGGCGGTCACGCTTACCGATCCGGTACCGCGGCTATAGGCTTTTATGGCGTTATCCGCAGCCGTTACGTTTTCGGCGGAAATGATCAGGTCGGTCCCGAAATTCAGCGTATCGATCCCGTCATCGGTGGTGCCGGTCACCGTTCCGGTTGTCGTCACGCTCAGCGCGCCGCTGCCGTAATTATAGACCTTGATGCCGTCGTCATAGCCGGTGACGCCGCCGGTCGCCGATATGGTCACACCGGTGCCGTTGCCGGCATCGACGGCAAAAATGCCGTCGGTATACCCGGCTGTTACGAGACCGGTCGTGGTGACGCTGGTCGTGCCCGACCCGAAATTGATGGCGACGACGCCGTCGTAAGCGCCGCTGACATTGTTGGCCTGGATCGTCAGGTCGGTGGTGTCGCCGTAATCGGAATTTATGGCCAGGATCGCAGTGGAATTGTCACCCGTCACCGTGCCGGTCGCCGTTATGGTCAGCGCGCCGGTACCGTAATTTTCCGCGTGAATGCCGTGATACCCGCCGCTGACATTGTTGGCGTTGATCGTCAGGTCGGTGCCGTCATAGCCGTTGCCGACGAAGATGCCGTCGCCGCCGGCCGAAGTCACATCGCCGGTCGTCGTAACGCTGACAGGGCCGGTGCCGTATGTGCTTACCTCGACCCCGCCGAATGTGCCGCTGACGTCAACGGCCTGCACGGTCATGCCGCCGCTGACATAGTCGTTGATCGCATATATGCCGATTCCGCTGGACGAGCTCACCGTTCCGGTTGCCGTGATGCTGGTTGCGCCGGTGCCGTAATTGTCCGCATGGATGCCGCTGGCCGCCCCGGCGACGTTGTTGGCGTCAATCGTCAGGTCGCCGCCGCCGGCATTGTTGCGGGCATAAATACCGTCATAGGAAACGCCGGTTACCGAGCCGGTAGTGGTGATGGAGAGATTGCCGAAGGTGGTATTCTGGGCGTCGATGCCGCTGTCCGCCCCTCTGATAAGGGATGTGAACAGGTCGTTGAACTGAAGCCCGCCGGAAGCGGAGAGCGAAAAGGCATTGCCGCCATTGACACTGGTATCGATGCCGAAGCCGTTTGTGGTCGTCACGATGAGCGGGCTGATCGGGGTCAGGGTCTGCGTCAGGTCTGCCGCGGAATTTTCGCCGCCGGCGCACAGATACGTGCCGCCACCGGTAGGGGCGCATACCCCGGCATAGGCGCCGCGGCTGCCGTAACCCAGCGTAAGAGTCGCAAGCGCCGAACTCAGCAAAAGGCGGGTACGAAGTCTGTTTGTGCGGATCGTCATGACATCCCCGGTCTCCGGCCGCCCCGTATAACGTCCGAGGCGCCGGTTTTTAAATGGTCCGAAAACTTAACTAAAGCCTACGCTTGCGCTGCCCGGCACGTCTCTGCTCTGCGTGCGTTTTTCCGGCGCGCTGGTTATCCCTTTTCGGCTTTGCACATGCAATATCCATGCCATCAGATAGGAATCCAATTGAATCAAAGGGGTAGAGGAAAAAACAATTCCCGTGAATTCCCGAACTGTAAAAACTACCGACGTTTTCGGGCAGAATCCTGGCCGTCGGCGGACCGGTATCATTTTTCGATCGCCCGGGAGGATGCGGGGCTTCCCGGCGATAACCTTATTCACAACAGATCGAAATTCGAATAGGGGTTGCAAATATCCCGGTTCTCAACAGGAGGCTCCCGCCTTGACCGCACCCGTCGCCGCCCGCAAGGAACTTATCTCGGATCGTCATGGCCGAAAGATCGACGATCCCTATGCGTGGCTGCGGGACCCGGACTGGCAGCGCGTCATGCGCGAGCCGGAAACGCTGCAACCGGAAATCCGCGACTATCTGAATGCGGAGAACGCCTATACCGAGACGGCGCTTGCACCGATTGCAGCGCTGCGGGCCGAACTGGTCGACGAGCTAAAGGCCCGCATCAAGGAAGACGATTCATCTGTGCCGGCGCCGGACGGGCCATGGTCCTATTACAGGCGCTTCGTGCCGGGCGGGCAGTACCCCCTGTTGTGCCGCAGGCCGACGGCGGATGACGACAATACAAACGAACAGGTGCTGATCGACGGCGACAAGGCGGCCGAAGGGCATAGCTTCTTCGCGTTCGGCGGCGCTGCGCATACGCCGGATCACAGCCTGTTCGCCGCGGCCATCGACCGGAACGGATCGGAATACTGCGAAATCGGGATCACGGACCTGGAGACCGGTTCCCCGTTGCCGGATGTGCTGGCGAATGCCCAGGGGGACATGGTGTGGTCGGCGGACGGCGGCACGCTTTTCTATACGGTCCTGGACGACAATCACCGACCGTCGAAAGTGATGCGGCACCGCATCGGCACCGCGCCGGCGGACGATGCACTGGTTTACGAAGAATCCGATACGGGTTTTTTCCTGGGGATCGGCAAGACGGAAAGCGGGCGGTTCATCGTCATCGATGCGCACGATCACTCGGATACTTCGGAGGTCCGCCTGATCGATGCCGCCGATCCGGCGTCCGATCCCCGGTTGTTGCTGGCGCGGGAAACCGGGGTCACCTATGACGTTTCGGACCATGGAGACCGCCTGTTCATCCGCACCAATGTGGCCGAATCCCTGGATTTCCGTATCGCGGAAGCGCCGCTGGACATGCGGTCTTCGGCCGACTGGACCGATATCGTCCCGCACCGGCCAGGCTGCCTGATCCGGTCGATGATCGTGTTCGAGGGGTTTCTCGTCCGGCTCGAACGGGAGCAGGCATTGCCGCGGATCGTGATCCGGTCGCTGGCCGATGGCGAAGAGCATGAAATCAGCTTCGATGAGGAAGCCTACGACCTGTCCCTGATGCCGGGATACGAATACGCGACGACCACGCTTCGGTTTTCCTATTCGTCGCCGACGACGCCGCTGCGTGTCTATGACTACGACATGGCGCACCGGACCCGATCCCTGCGCAAGGAGCAGGAAATCCCGTCCGGCCACGACCCGGACGCCTATGAGTGCCGCCGCGTGTTCGCCCGGAGCCCTGACGGCGTGAATGTGCCGGTCACGGTGCTGCGGGCGAAGAAGTCCCCCGTCGACGGGTCTGCCCCGATGCTGCTTTACGGATACGGTTCATACGGCTTTGCGATGCCGGCGTCGTTCTCGCCGCATGTCTTCAGCCTGGTCGACCGCGGTTTCGTTTATGCCATTGCGCATATCCGCGGCGGTACGGAAAACGGCCAGGGCTGGCACCTGGACGGCAAGCTGGACCGCAAGAAGAACACGTTCGTCGATTTTATCGCCGCCGCCGAGCACCTGATCGCGGCAAAATTCACCACCGCCGGAAACATCGTTGCACAGGGCCGCAGTGCCGGCGGCATGTTGATGGGGGCGGTCGCCAATATGCGTCCGGATCTGTTTTGCGGCATCCTCGGCGAAGTACCGTTCGTCGACGTGATGAACACCATGTGCGACGAAACGCTGCCGCTGACGCCGCCGGAATGGGTCGAATGGGGAAACCCCATCCGCGACGAATCCGCCGCCGAGTACATGGCGTCCTATTGCCCCTATACCAACGTTGCGGACCGGGCGTATCCGAACGTCCTTGCGACCGGCGGGCTTACCGATCCCCGTGTGACCTACTGGGAACCTGCAAAATGGGTTGCAAAGCTGCGCCATCACAACACGGGCGACAGCGAAATACTGCTTTATATGAACATGGACGCGGGACATGGCGGCGCGTCGGGCCGGTTCGACCGGCTGAAGGAGGTTGCGCTGTCCTATGGTTTCGCGCTCATGGTGACAGGCCGGGCGGGCTGACCTCGTCGGGGCCGCCCTAGCAGGGCCGGTCGATCATCTTCGTCGATTCGCCCCGGACATTCGTCAGCGGGTTGGCGTAGGCGCTGGTGTCGCAGGACTGTTGCAGAATGCTGACGACGGCACGCGGGTATTGTTCGATCGCCTGCACGCGTTTGACCATGCTCGCACCGGTCAGTCCGATACCGAGCAAGATCAACCCGGCCACGAAAAATTTTGCCCGTAAGGGAAACTGTTCGTCCTGGTCCATTGCCTTCCCCTTGAACGCCCGGCCCGGCAGATACAGGGGTTCCCAACCGTAGTTGCGAATTCCCGAACGCTATCTGCTTTGAAGGCCGGACACCTGCGTTCCGTTCAACAGCAGGCATGTTAAACCGCATCGCCGGGTCCGCAGCGTGACAAGGCTGTGGCAATATTGTGGCGGTTGAAGCGGATGTTGCGCCCGCGGGCCGGGCCGTCAGAAAATGCTGTCGAGCGTCCGGTAGTCGGGCAGGGTGGTGTCTATCGCGCGGCCGTTGCGGAGCACCGCCCGGTCGTGCTGCGGACGGCAGAGAAGCTCGCTGTAGCTGCGGGCACGGAAGATCACCATATCGGCAGGTCCGCCGGTTTTCAGCCGTCCTGCATCGGCGAGACCCATGGTGTCCGCCGGGGTCCGTGTGATCGCTGCCGGCCAGTCGCCGACCGGGTGGTCGAGATGGGCGATCCGGGTAGCCTGGGTGAATACTTCCAGCCCGTCGAGGTCGCCATAGGCGTAGAACGGGTCGCGCGTGTTGTCGCTCGAGATTGCAACGGGAATACCGCGTTCTTTCATCTCGTGCAGGATGGTCACGCCGCGCCAGCGCGGCGTACGCGGGGAATTTCCGGCGGGTGTGCGGTCCTGCAGGTACATGTTGCACATAGGCAGGCTGACAACCCGGAGATTCGCCTCGATTGCGAGGTCCAGCGCGCGGGCGATTTCTGCCGGCGGGCGGACCGCAAGGCTGCAGCAATGGCCGACATTGACCGGTTTGCCGAAATCGTTGCGGATCAGCGCCTTCGCGACAAGGTCGAAGGAGTGTGCGTCCGGATCCTCCGTTTCGTCGACGTGAAAGTCGAGGTCGAGCCCGCGGTCGATGGCAAGCCCGATCACGAAATCGAGCAGGGCATCGGTGTCTTCCTGAACATTCAGTACCGCCCCCATGATTCCGCCGTATGTGACCATCATGTCCGCGATTTCGTTGCCGAAACCCGTGTCGGCATATCCCCGAATCGGTTCCAGGCAAACCGCCTGAAGGTCGATGCGCCCGGCCCACGCGTCCCGGATTTCGCCGACGACGGGCCATGTGATCCTGTGCTGCGGCGGCGAGGAATCGATATGGGTGCGCAGTGCCGCCGTCCCGTGGGCCCAGGCGCAGCCGAGCGAAAAGTTCATCCGGGCGCGAAGGTCGTCCGCGTTCCAGTTGGCGTTGCGGTCCGCCCCCGTCGACGACAGGGCGCCCGCCCGCGATCCGTCGGGATTGCGCCTGCGCGGCCAGATATGGCCCTTGTCGATATGGGTGTGCAGATCGACGAAACACGGCCATACCATGCCTGAATCGAGATCGGTCGCCGGCGCGTCGCCGGCCGCGCCGCCCGCCGGGGATATCTCGGACAGCACGCCGTTATCGACACGCAGGTCGACCCGCGCGAGGCCGTCCGCGTCTATTGCCGCCGCCGACGGTAAGCCGTCGATCAGGCAGGCGGGCACGGTGGCGTTCTGCAGTACAAACCGGTCGCGGTCCGTCAGGTCGATAAAGGCGTTCATTTTTCTCGTGTCCCGGTCGTGTGTCTCTTCGCATTACTCAGGCAATTCTATAGACTACACACGGATTTCAATACCTCGAAGGAATAGCAATTTGGGCCAGTTCGGAATCGGGCAACCGGTAACCCGCGAAGAAGATCCCTACCTCCTGCGCGGCGCCGGCCGCTACGTGGACGACGTGAACGAGGCGAACCAGCTCTACGGCTATGTGCTGCGGTCGCCGATGGCACATGCCAGAATCAACGGAATCGATATCGCCGCCGCCGAGAGTGCGCCCGGCGTGCATCTTGTCCTGACGGGACACCATCCCGATGTCGCGAAACTCAGCCTTCAGTTCCCCGTGGTCCAGCGCAAGCGCCGGGACGGCTCGGTCGTTCCCGTCTGCGCCCAGCCGCACCTGGCGACCGACCGGGTGCGTTACGTCGGCGACTACGTCGCGTTTGTCGTCGCGGACACGGTTGCACAGGCCAAGGACGCCGCCGAACTGATCGTCGTCGATTACGAGGAACTGCCTGCCGTCGTTTCCACGGCGGATGCGGTGGAACCCGGTGCGCCGCAGATCTGGGACGAACTGCCCGGCAACGAAACCTTTCTGCATACGGCGGGAGACAAGGCGGCCACGGAAGCCGCGTTCGAGGCTGCGGCGCATGTCGTTCGCCACCGCATGGTAATCAACCGGATCACGACCAATTCAATGGAGCCGCGCGGCAGCCTGGCGGAATACGACAGGCGGCAGGACCGCTATATCGTCCGCTGCACGGTGCAGGCGCCGCACCGTATCCGGAATATCCTTGCGACCCAGGTATTCAACCTGCCGGAAAACAAAATCCGGGTGATCAGCGAGAACATGGGCGGCGGTTTCGGCATGAAAGGCGGCTGCTACCCGGAATACATTCTGACGATGGTTGCGGCGAAGCTGCTCGACCGGCCGGTCAAATGGATCAGCGAGCGCAGCGAAGGCCTGATCAGCGACGAACAGGCGCGCGACAATGTCACCGACGCGGAACTGGCGCTCGATGCCGACGGCAAATTCCTGGGGCTGCGCGTGAAAATGCTGGCCGCCGGCGGCGCCTATTACAACAGCGACCGCAATTCCGGTCCGGGGACGACCAATATCGGAGTGCTTGCGGGCACGTACACGACACCGGCTATTCATGTCGAATCCACGGGCGTTGTTACCAATACCATGATGACGGCGCACTACCGCGGCGCGGGGCGTCCCGAAGCGGCCTATGTGATCGAGACCATGGTCGATCTCGCGGCGCGGCAGATCGGTATGGACCCGGCGGAACTCCGGCGCAGAAACACCATTGCGCCGGAACAGATGCCTTTCAAGACGGCGCTGGTCTACACCTATGACTGCGGTGATTTCGGCAAAAATCTCGAAGATTGCGTTGTTGCCGCGGATTATGCCGGCTTTCCGGCGCGCCGCGACGCCGCGCGGTCGAACGGCAAGCTGCGCGGAATCGGTATTTCCAATACCGTTGAAGCGTCCAATGCCGGTATGGTCGAATCCGCCCAGATCAGGTTCGACAGCACCGGCACATTGACGCTGCTGATGGGCACCCACGACCACGGGCAGGGCCACGGCACGACGTTCAAGCAGCTTCTGTCGGGGATGCTGGGGCTGGATACCGATATCATGCAGTTCACCTATGGCGACACCGATGCGCTGCAGAGCGGGACCGGTACGTTCGGGTCGCGCTCGGCGGCGTGCGGCGGAACGGCGGTCAAGATGGCCGCGGACAAGATCGTCGAAAAGGGCAAGCGGATCGCGGCCCATATGCTCGAAGCCGCTGAGGCGGATATCGCCTTTGAAAAGGGCGAATTCGTCGTCTCCGGCACGGATAAATCGGTAGGTCTGCAGGATGTCGCGAAAGCGGCGTTCAAACCGGCAATGCTGCCGGGCGATATCGAACCCGGCCTGTACGAGACCGGAACCTATAACGGCGGCACGCCGACCTTTCCGAACGGTTGCCATATTGCCGAAATCGAGATCGACGAAGTAACGGGCGAGACCGATATCGTCGGCTACTGGGTTTACGACGACGTCGGAACGATCATCAATCCCCTGCTTGTCAAAGGGCAGATCCACGGCGGTATCGCCCAGGGGGCGGGGCAGGCGCTGATGGAAGACATGGTCAGCGACCCGGTATCGGGACAGCTCATTACCGGCTCGTTCATGGATTACTGCATGCCGCGGGCGGATGACTTATGCGCTTATGAAATCGGCAGCAATGTGGTGCCGACAGCCATCAATCCGCTCGGTGTCAAAGGGGCGGGCGAGGCCGGCACCGTCGGCGCGCTGGCAGCGGTCATGAACGCGGTGAACGATGCCATGGCGCATGCCGGTGCCGAGTATGTCCAGATGCCGGCGACGCCGCAGAAAATCTGGCAGGCGTTGCAGGCGGTAAAATAGGGGCAATCATCCGTATGGTTGAACGCCTGCGGGTCGGATATGAGCCGGATTTCGCGCCGCTGACCTTCGTTGAAGACGGTACGGCGCGGGGAATGATCGTCGATATACTGAACCGGGTCTTCGACAGGTCCGGATGTGTCGTGGATTTCGTGCCGGTTGCCCTGCCGGACCAGGATGAAGCGGTCCGTGCCGGCGAGGTCGATGCGATAGCGTTCAAAGCGGCCATTCCCGAACGGGCGGCGGGGTATGATTTTTCAACGCCGCTTGCGGCGAGCGGCGCCGCTTGGTTCGGTCAGGCGGAAATTCCCTCTGACGGCCGGCCGGCCCCCGGAACGCGGCTGGCGACGCCGGGCGCGGGGCCGTTGCTGGCGGATCTGCGGCGCAGGTATCCGGATATCGTTTATATCGACGTCGATACCTATGCGCAGGCGCTGGCTGCGGTGGTGGACGGCGCAGCCGATTGTGCCGCGTTGAACTTTCATGTCGGCTGTTACCTTGCGGTCCGCGACCACGCCGGCCTGTTTGCATTGCCAGAGGCACCGTTTCAGAAACTCCCTCTGGCGCTGGCGTTTGCGAAAGGCGCGCATGCGTGTTTGCTGGGCCAATTGAATGCGGGCCTGTCGGAACTGCGGGAGGACGGGACGTTGAGCGAGGTCGAATCCCGCTGGACAGGACTCCGGGGCCCGCGGCCGTTACAGCAATAGCTTGTTATGGGCGTCGAGCGCGGCGACCTTGTAACACTCTGCCAGGGTCGGATAGTTGAAAACGGTTTCCAGGAAATAGTCCAGGCCGCCCCCCATCGCGTAGACGCATTGTCCGATATGGATCAGTTCCGTCGCGCCGGTACCGATGGCATGGACCCCGAGAACGCGCCGGTCGTCACGGTGGATGTTCAGCTTCAGAAACCCGGTATTGTCGCCGAGAATATGGCCGCGGGCGATTTCGCGGAATCGCGCCACCCCGGTTTCGTAGGGAATCTTCTTTTCCGTCAGTTCATGTTCGGGCGCGCCGACCATTGACACCTCGGGAACCGAATAGACCCCGATCGGAAAATGCTTCGACATCGGTTTTGCGTTGACACCGAATGCGGCGCACACGGCGAGCCGGCCCTGTTCAGATGACGTCGCGGCCAGGCTCGGATAGCCGATCACATCGCCGGCGGCAAAGATGTGCGGTTGCGCCGTCCTGAAATTTTCATCGACGATCAGCCGGCCGCGCTCGTCGGCTTCCAGTTCCGCCGCCTCCAGGTTCAGCTTGTCGGTCGCACCCACACGGCCGGCGCAGACCAGGGCGAGGTCCGCGGCAAGCCGCTTGCCGGATGCGAGGGATACCACGACGGTACTGCGGCCGTTGTGCTTGACGTCGACGCCTTCGACGGTCTCGCCGAGGCGGAACAGAACGCCCTTGTCGCGCATCTGGTGAACCAGTTCGTCGATGATCTCGCTGTCGAGGAATTCGAGCGGGCGCTTGCGCCCGTCGACCACGGTAACGTTGACGCCGAGCGCCGCGAACATGGACGCGTATTCGATGCCGATAACGCCGCAGCCGATAACGACGACGCTGCGCGGAATTTCGCGGACGTTGAATATCTCGTCGCTGTTGATGACGAACTGGCCGTCGATGGCAAAGTCGCGCGGCGGCGACGGCCGGGTGCCGACCGAGATGAGGATGTTTTCGCAGGTCACGGTGCGGAGACCGTCCGGCGTCTCTATGCGCAACGTATGCGGGTCGGCGAAGGAGGCCGTACCCACGATGACGTCGATATCGTTGCGTGAAAGCTGATCGTCCTGCACCGTGATTTCGCGGTCGACGATGGTCTCGACGCGGCCGAACAGGTCCTGGGCGCAGGGCTTTGCGCGCGATGCTCTGGCCGGCGGGTGCTCTTCCGGCGAGACGCCGTTCGAAAGTCCGTTGGCGATATTGGCGAAGGACAACACGGCTTCGCGGAACGTCTTGCTCGGGATCGTGCCGGTGTGCAGGCAGACGCCGCCCACGGCGCGTTGCTTTTCGACAATCGCGACCCGTTTGCCGAGTTTGGCGGCCTGGACCGCGCCGCGCTGGCCGGCCGGTCCACTGCCGATGCAGATGAGATCGTAATCGAAAGTCATCGGATGCACGTTTAATCCTGAAGGGCGGAAATTCAGCGATTAACCATAGCGGATGAATAAGAAGGTATTGTTAATATTGAATTTTCGGGGGAAACCGGCGGTTTGTGGGTGTAAGTCCGCCCGGGTACCGGCAGGGTTCAGGTCCTAAAATTGACACACGCGGCATGTCCCAGGTTCGCTAGGGTTCTAAACGATATCAATGGCTTATGGAGGCAGTATTGTCTGTGCGCGTGCAAAATGCGATTCCGCTTCTTCTGGTGGGTGTGCTGGTGCTCGGCGGGTGCCAGAACATGGACCGCCAGACCCAGCGGATGCTCAGCGGCGGCGCGATCGGTGCGGCGGCCGGGGCAACGGTTACCGTCATTACAGGCGGATGCGTGGCCTGCGGCGCGGCTTTGGGCGGTGCGGTGGGGACAACGGCGGGCCACGTCATCCACGAACTGGAAAGAAAATAGAAAAGGGCCTTTCAGTCGGAAAGGCCCTTTCAAATGCGAAATCGGGCGTCGGCCCGCTGGCTATTCCGCCGCGACCGGCTTCGGCGGCAGGTCGGGGACTTCGGCCTCATAGAACTGATCCATGTTCGTCGACAGGTCGTTTTCGGCCAGCGCTGCCGCAAACTGCGACCGGACCGCTTCGCTTTCGTCCGCATAATCGATCTGGTCGCCGCCGATCCGCGCCGATATCCAGGCTTTCGGCACGCCCTGCGAATTACGCACGGCAACGCCTTCGTACTTGAAGGCGAGGTAGCGCGCCGGCGTGGTGCCGGTGTTGAAGTGCTGGTGCCACCACATGTTAGGAGGCACGATCATGGTGCCGACCTCCCACGGATAGTAGCGGGGTTCTTCGCCTTCCGGCCACATCAGCGAATATCCCTCTCCGGACAGGATGATGACATGCGCCCCCGGCCCGTGCCGGTGCCCCTTTTTGTAGGTGCCGATCGGGAACTGCGAAATATGCGCGTTCATAGAGCTCTTCGCGAAGTTGAACCGGATATGGCCGCCGCCCGCGCCGCGTTCCTTCGCGGTGATCAGCGGCAGGTTGACGGCATCGGGCACGAAATTCGTAACCAGTTTGAAGCCGTCGGTTTCGTCCTTTGCCGCGAAATAGTCGGGCTCTCCGTTAAAGCGGCCCTTGAAATCGAATGCGGTGTTGAAGACGAATTCGGGGTCCTCATACACGTTGATCATCGGCGGCGCGTTGGTGACGGCGACGAAGCGCGCCGGGTCTTTGCCCGATGCGTTGAAATGCTGGTGCCAGCAGTTCAGCGGGATCGCAAACAGCGCGCCCGGCCCCCATTCGAAGGTAATGCGGTCGCCCTTGTCGTTCCATACGCTGGTTGAGCCGCGTCCCGACAGGATCATGATCATTTCTTCGAACAGCATGCGCTGCGGCGCCAGTTTCTTGCCCGGGTCGATCTCGCAGACATAGCAGTCGTTCGACGTCCGCGATGCATCGTGGTTGAGGTAAACCCCGTGGCCTTCGCGCCGGGCCCACGGTTTCAGCTCGACCGTGTACAGGTTCTTCACATAGATCGAATCTATGATGTCCAGACCTTCGCCCCGTACCCATCGGACATACGGCGTATCCTTCTCGGAGGCGAATTTCTTCGCCATTTCATCGGAAACTACTGTGCCGGTCTGGCTGCCGTTATCTGACATTGCATTCCTCTATTCTTCATTCTTCCTGGTTTGCCGTCGACGGCGCCAATCGGGCCGCCGGTCTCTGACCCGCTTTTATACTCTTCTGGCCGCCGCTGCCAAGGCCGGCGGCAGCGCAGACAGTGTTGCCGGACCCCGTCTAGGGCTTGTCGCGACCGGTTCCGTGCGATGCTGCCGCGTCATGATCGTGGGCATGATCGTGGCTGTGATCGTGGTTGTGACCGTGACCGTGACCGTGACCGTGGTCTCCGTGATGATGGTGATGATGCCCGCCGCCATGGTCATGGGTATGCGTGTGCGCTTCGCCGTGTTCGTGATCCAGCCGCTGGCCCGAACGCGGATCGTCGGAAAACACCAGCGATTTGATCGTCACCGGCACGGTTCGCGACGGCAGCCGGATCTTGCCCAGGTCGATATAGTCGAAATCCCAGAGCACCACTCCGTCGATCACCAGCACGCCGACCGGCAATTCCAGTTCGTCCTTGAGGATATGTCCGAGCGACTGTGCGATATCGCCGTCGAGGACGATGAATAACGGTTTGCCCGCGGCGATCATGTCGTCCAGGCCAAGCGCCAGCCCCTGCGCGAAGGCGTGCATGCGTTCGTATGCGGGACTGCCCCGCCAGTGGAACGACAGCGCAATATCCCGGTCGTCGCTGTCCACTTCGAAGGCCCGGCGGTGGGCTTTGACGGCCTTCGCGACATCTTCGGCGACGATCTCTTCCGGGCATTCATAGGGCGGCTGGATGACCTGCAAGTTCCGGCGTGGCAGCAGTTCGGCGTGATCGGATATGAAGCAGGTGTTGCCCGACAACTGTACCGAATATTCGGATGCGCCAAGGGCGGTCGCCCGGATGCATTCGCCGGCGGGCAGCAGGTCCCAGGGCAATCCGCCGGCCGACAGCCGGCGCGCAATGGCGTGGCCCAGGCGTTTGCCCATGTCGCCGAAATCGCGTTCTTCGCGGTCATAAACGTATTCGGCCACCCCGCCCGAGAACATCACACCGTCAATATGGCCCCAGTCGAGGATAGGATCGGTCAGATAGAAATTTTCAAGGTCCTGTGGAAGCGGCCGCATTACGAGCGCATCGATGAGGGTTGCTGCCATGCCGTCCGCTACCCGATCCAGGTCTTCGGATAGGACCTTGTCGCCCACGGACCAGTCGAAACCGGCGCGGGCCGCATGTGTACGGCCGGCCGGGTCGAGCCTGACGATCGCGCCGTATTCATCGACAACCTGCAGGCGCCCGCCGATATGAACGGCGGCTGTTACCTTGACCTGGCCGTCTTCGAGGATCGCCAGTTTTGCCGTTCCGCCGCCGATATCGACGTTCAGGATACGCTTGTCGCCGTTTTGCGACGCCTTGGCCGCGCCCGATCCGAATGCCGCCAGCATGCTTTCCATATGATGGCCGGCGGTCGCGCAGACAAAATCGCCGCCTTTCTGCGACACAGTTGCCGCGATCGCCTGGGAATTCTCCCGCCGCAGGGCTTCGCCGGTCAGGATCACGGCGCCGGCATCGATGTCGTCGGGGCTGAGGCCTGCCGCCTCGTAGGCATCGTCCAGAATTTTCCCGAGCTTTTCGTCGGAAATCCGGGTCTCGCTTTCATAGGGGGTCAGGGCAACAGGCGACTGGAACAGCGTCTCGC
>TARA_R110000868_G_scaffold141147_8_pt1 | contig 18977 bp, 19 predicted proteins | sample TARA_R110000868 | Tara Oceans TARA_R110000868 (sample SAMEA4397489) | marine metagenome | biome: Polar Biome; feature: [SRF] surface water layer (ENVO:00010504); material: water (ENVO:00002006), including particulate matter (ENVO:01000060) such as... | depth 5 m | reverse complement strand
CTGAAGAAAATTTAAAAGCGTTTAATAATAACCCTAAAAAATACATGCCTCAATATGGTGGTTATTGTGCTTATGCTGTTGCTTTAAAAAGCAGTAAAGTGTCAATAAATCCTGAAACTTTTTTAATTGAAAACGGAAAGCTTTATCTATTTTATGATGCTTGGGGAACTAACACACTGAAGCTATGGCAAAAAGAAAATGAAAAACTATTAATTGAAAAAGCAGATAAAAATTGGGAGCAAATAAAATTTAAAAAATAGTTGTATTAATTGTAAGATTTAAAAAGTATTAACGACAAAAATGCTAACTAAGAAAAAGAAAGATTAGTTTTTTAGTTGGTTGGTTATTTTTAAAGCCTGATCTCTCGATCAGGCTTTATTATTTTAGACAATTCGTAATACGAAGTAGTTCTTTTTACCACGTTGCAATAACACAAACTTATTATTAATTAAGTCTTTTTTAGAAATACTATAATCTTCTTTTACTTTTTCTTTATTTACTGCTATTGAGTTTTCTTTTAATGCACGTCTTGCTTCTCCATTAGATTTTAAAAAACCACCTTTTTCAGCTAAAGCGGCAATAATATCAAGTCCGTTTTCAATATCAGATTGTGATATTTCAGTTTGTGGCACACCATCAAAAACATCTAAAAACGTTTGTTCATTTAGTTGCTTTAAATCATCACCTGTAGATTTACCGAAAAGAATATTACTCGCTTTAATGGCATTATCTAAATCGTCTTTTGAATGCACCATCATCGTTATTTCTTCAGCTAAACGCCTTTGTAAAACTCTTAAATGTGGTGCTTCTTGGTGTTCTTTTATCAATACATTTATGTCTTCTTCATTTAAAAAAGTGAAAATTTTAATATACTTTTCGGCATCTTCATCGCTAGAATTTAACCAATACTGGTAAAATTTATAAGGCGATGTTCTATTGGCATCTAACCAAACATTTCCGCCCTCAGATTTTCCAAATTTTGAACCATCTGATTTTGTTATTAATGGGCACGTAATTGCAAATCCTTTTCCACTACCTACACGTCTAATTAATTCGGTTCCGGTTGTAATATTTCCCCATTGGTCGCTACCGCCCATTTGTATGGTACAATCTTTTTCCTTGTACAAGTAAAGAAAATCATATCCTTGAACTAATTGATAGGTAAATTCGGTAAAACTCATCCCCTCAGAAGAATCAGAAGAAATTCTATTTTTAACAGAATCTTTCGCCATCATATAATTTACGGTAATATGTTTACCAACATCACGAATAAATTCAAGAAAGGAAATATCTTTCATCCAATCGTAATTATTAACTAAAACAGCTGCATTTTCAGCATCACTTTCAAAATCTAAAAAGTGTGCTAATTGATTTTTTATGGCTTCTTGGTTATGACGCAACGTATTTTCATCTAGCAAATTACGCTCGTTAGATTTCCCTGAAGGATCACCAATCATACCCGTTGCGCCTCCAACTAAAGCCACAGGTTTGTGCCCGCAACGCTGGTAATGTGCTAATAACATAATAGGAACTAAATTACCAATGTGTAAAGAATTTGCTGTTGGGTCAAAACCCACATAAGCACTTCGCATGCTCTCCATTAAATGTTCTTCAGCACCAGGCGTAACTGTATATGTCATACCTCGCCAAGTCAATTCTTCAACAAAATTCTTTATCATCATTAAATCTATTTAGTAATCTTTGGCAAATATAAAAATACGTATAGAATTACTGATGTATTCTGAATAATTCTTTAATTTAGTTGCATGATTTTAGTAACAGGAAGTACAGGTTTAGTTGGTGCACATTTGCTTTATAAATTGGCAAGTACTAATGAAAAAGTTAGAGCTATTTATAGAAGTGACCACAAACTAAAACATGTGAAAAACGTATTTTCTACCTACACAGACCATTCTCAAAACCTGTTTCATTCTATTGAATGGATAAAAGCTGATATTTTAGATATTCCAGCATTAACAGAAGCTTTTAAAGCAATTGATTATGTTTATCATTGTGCCGCATTTGTATCTTTTGAACCAAATAAATACAAAGTTTTAAGACGTACAAATATTGAAGGCACTGCAAATATTGTAAATCTTTGTATGTCTAATAGTGTTAAAAAACTCTGTTACGTTAGCTCTATTGCAACTTTAGGAAACGCTTTAAATAACGAACCTATTACTGAAAATACAGATTGGAATCCTGAAGCAGATAACAGTGATTATGCCATTACAAAATATGGCGCTGAAATGGAAGTTTGGCGAGGCACACAAGAAGGTTTGGATGCTGTAATTGTAAATCCAGGTGTTATTTTAGGTTCGGGTATTTGGCATTACGGTAGTGGAAATTTATTTAAAAAAGCGCACAAAGGCTTTAAATACTATACTGCCGGAACTATTGGGCTTGTATCTATTGAAGATGTTGTTTCAATCATGATTCAACTTTTAAAAAGTGATATCGTTAATGAAAGATATATTTTGGTTGCAGAAAACTGGACTTACAAACACTTTTTAGAAACCTTATCAAAATCTGTAAACAGCAAATTACCTAAAAAACTTGCTTCAAAAAAATTATTAGGTATTGCTTGGAAACTTGATTGGTTAAAACACAAAATTACAGGCAAACGCAGACAACTGACTAAGCAAATTTCAAATTCGCTGTCTTCTCATACTAATTATAGTAATAACAAATTGAAAGAGGAACTTAATTATACTTTTATAGATATTGAGAAAAGTATTATTGAGACTGGTAATCTGTATCTGAAACAGGTGAAATAAGATCTCTTCCTTGAAACTTATTTTTTAACAAACTTTGGGTTAGAGAATCTTCTTTTTTTATTATCGTTTTTAATGAATCTTGAATTTTAATTATAGTTAAGGAATCTTTACCTTTAAACAACACATTATTAATAGAATCTTTCTTTTTTTGTGCTTTTCCTTCGGCTTCTTCTTTCAGTTCTATTTTTTTATAAATATCCTTGAGTTGCTCTAAACTGTCTTTAACTTTTTCATAAATTTCCTCGTATTCTTTAATATTAAAAGCATAATATTGGTTACTTAATGCAAATTGTAAACTATCAATATTGTGTTTATTAAAAATATACGCCTCATTATTAACACCTTGTTCATTCATTATTATTTTGTTCAAGCCATTTGCAGAAGTTATTAATTTAACATCAATTAAAATACCAACCATTTTATCTTTAGAAATTAAATTCTTTGGTTTTTCTGGTTTCTTATATTGATAACATGCCGTTACTAATAAAACAATTCCGAAATATAATGTTAATCGTTTTAAAATCATCTATTGAAAGTTAATCGTTTGGCAGCTTTAACATCAGTGAATTTAGCATTTTGATATACTAAACTACCATTTAAAAACGTATGTGTAATTCTAGATTTAAATGTTGTACCCTCAAAAGGTGACCATCCACATTTATAAAGAATATTATCTTTTTTTACAGTCCACGGATTGTTTAAATCCACAAAAACTAAATCTGCAAAATAGCCTTCTTTTATATAGCCTCTTTTTTCAACTTGAAATAAAATAGCAGGATTATGACACATTTTTTCAACAATTCTCTCAATTGAAATCTTCCCTTTATGGTGCATTTCCAACATGGCAGGCATGGCGTGTTGTACCAAAGGCCCTCCAGAAGGCGCGCTAGTATAAACGTTGTTTTTCTCTTCTATAGTATGTGGCGCGTGATCTGTAGCAATCACATCAATTCTATCATCAAGTAAAGCGTCCCATAATTGAGTTCTGTCTTTTTCAGTTTTTACAGCAGGATTCCATTTTATATGAGTTCCTTTTTTATCATAATCGGTATCATTAAACCATAAATGATGAATACAAACCTCAGCCGTAATTTTTTTATCTTTTAACGGTATTTTATTGGAAAATAAATTGGTTTCTTTTCCTGTAGACAAATGAAAAACATGAAGTCTTGCACCTGTTTTTTTGGCAAGTTCTATAGCTTTTGAAGATGATAAATAACAAGCCTCTTCACTTCTAATAATTGGATGATATCGCATTGGAATAGCGTCTCCAAACTTTTCTAAATGTTCTTGTAAATTCTTTTTTATAGTAGCTTCATCCTCACAATGTACAGAGATAACCATATCTGTACTTTTAAATATTTTCTCTAAAACTTTAGGGTCGTCAACTAACATATTACCCGTTGATGAGCCTAAAAACAGCTTTAATCCAGCAACAGTTTTAGAATCTACTTTTAAAATTTCTTCTAAATTATCATTGGTACCGCCAAACATAAATGAATAATTTGCAAACGACGTTTTTGCCGCAATCTCAAATTTTTCTTCTAATTTTTCAACCGTTGTAGTCTGCGGATTCGTATTAGGCATTTCTATAAAAGATGTAATACCACCTGCAATAGCTGCTCTAGATTCGGTTTCAATGTTAGCTTTATGCGTTAAACCAGGTTCTCTAAAATGCACTTGGTCATCAATAGCGCCGGGTAAAACATATTTACCTTCTGCATCAATAACATACACATCAGACGATTTTGCGCTTATTGAGTCGTTAATCTCTTTTATAAATTCGCCCTCAATTAAAATATCGCCTCTAACAATGGCACCCTCATTTACAATATTGGCGTTTTTTATGAGTATCGTTTTCTGTTTCATTGATAAATTATTTTTTAAAAAGACTTTTAAGCTTCATAGAAATAACTCCAAAAATGGCTTCAGAAATAATTCCTGAACTTAATTTGGAAACACCTTTTATTCTATCTGTGAATATTACAGGAACTTCAATAATCTTAAAACCCTTTAAATAGGCTTTAAATTTCATTTCTATTTGAAACGCATAACCTATAAATTTAATTTTATTTAAATCAATAGCCTCCAAAACAGAACGTTTATAACATACAAAACCCGCTGTGGTATCATGTATCTTCATACCTGTAATTACACGCACATATTTTGAGGCCAAATAAGACATTAACACACGACTCATGGGCCAGTTTACTACATTAACTCCAGTTACATATCTGGAACCAATAGATAAATCTGCGCCATCAATAGCACATGCATTATACAATTTTATTAAATCGGTTGGGTTATGTGAAAAATCGGCGTCCATTTCAAAAATATAATCATACTTTTTAGCTAAACACCATTTAAACCCGTGAATATAAGCTGTTCCTAATCCAGATTTTTCTTTGCGTACTTCTAAAAACAGGCGGTTCGGAAAATCTGTTTGGAGCTCTTTAACCTTTAAACCCGTTAAATCTGGAGAATTATCATCAACAATTAAAATATGAGTAGCATCTGATTTTGAAAATATAGCCTTAATAATAGCTTCAATATTTTCAATTTCGTTGTATGTAGGTATAATCACAACCGTATTCTGCATGCTCAAAATTTGTTAAAAACTCATTATTTTTAGCAAATGTACATTATTTATAAGATTCTTTTTTCTAAATATTCCTTAATAATTATAGGGTTTTGTTAATATTTATAATAATTTTATGGCATGATTCGCGATGTATATTCAAATGAATTATTTACCATTTTATTGGTACTTGGGTTAGTTATTATTGCATTAGCAAAATTGACCGCTCCTAAACGGTTTGAAGATTTTTTATATGTTTTAGGAAATTCCAAATACCTTAAAATTTACTCCAGAGATCAAAAATTCTTCGATAAGTTTGATGCCTTATTATTTGGTAATTTAATTCTATGTTTGGTGGTTTTCAGTTTTATACTTTACCAGAAAGTTATTGATTTTAAAACCATAGATATTAATATCCTTTTTAAATTTATAACTGGTATAGGTGCTTTCATTTTAATAAAAGTACTTACTGAACGCCTAATTGGAAGCCTTTTTGAAATTGATAAAATAATTGATGAATATCTCTTTCAAAAAATAAGTTATAAAAACTATTTAGGCCTTTTATTATTACCTATAAATGCCATTTTACTCTTTAGTTTTCAAGACTCTTTAAATTTAGTTTATGTTTTTGTTACCATCCTATTAATAGTTAATATTATTGGCTTAATTACTTCATTTAAAACACATCAAAGTTTAATAAAAAACAACTTATTTTATTTTATTTTGTATCTTTGCGCTCTCGAAATCGCACCCTACGTTATTTTATACAAGGTGTTTATTTCATAAAAAAGCCAAATTATTGCAGCCTATGAAAGTTAAAACCATTTTAGTATCACAGCCTGAACCTAAAATAGAGAACTCACCTTACTTCGATTTACAAGAAAAACAAAAGGTTAAAATAGACTTTAGACCTTTTATTCATGTTGAAGGTGTTGATGCCAAAGAAATTCGGCATCAAAAAGTAGATTTAAACAACTATACTGCAATTATATTAACCAGTAGAAATGCTGTAGATCACTTTTTTAGAGTGGCAGATGAAATGCGATTTAAAGTACCAGATACTTTAAAATATTTTTGTCAATCTGAAGCAGTTGCTTATTACTTGCAAAAATATGTAGTGTACAGAAAACGTAAAATATACGTAGGTAAACGTACATTTTCTGAGTTATCACCTTTGATTAAAAAATATAAAGATGAAACATTCTTGTTACCTACAACAGATAAAGTAAAAACTGAAGTACCTAATACTTTAGATGCTTTGGGCATTAACTGGAAACAAGCCACGTTTTACAAAACAGTAGTTAGCGATTTATCTGATTTAGCTAATGTGTATTATGATGTTTTAGTATTTTTTAGTCCGTCGGGAATAGAATCGTTATTTCAAAACTTTCCAGATTTTAAACAAAACGAAACAAGAATTGCTGTTTTTGGGAACACCACAATTAAAGCTGTTGAAGAAAAAGGCTTACGTGTAGATATTTCTGCACCAACACCTGAAACACCTTCTATGACTATGGCTTTGCAGAAATATATTGATATGGTTAATAAGAGGAAGTAATCTTTGATTTAAATAGTTTGAAAAGGGATGATTTAAAATCATCCCTTTTTTTGTACTTATAACTGAAAATTATAATTCAAAATAACACAAACTATTTAATTGTATCTTTATAGAACTAACATTTTAAATTAATTAAAAATGAAAAAAAAGCTTCTTTGTTTAATGCTTATAGCATTTTCGTTCGTTATGTTTCCAAATAGTGTCATGGCTACTGAAAAAACACCTACACACATATCAGTTGAAACAAATGAAATGCCTCCAGAAATTAGAGAAATGATTGATCGCTTAAATGAAATTAAAAGCTTGGATAAATCTTCTTTAAATCGTTTAGAAAAAAAAGAATTACGTAAAGAAGTTCGTGCCATAAAGAAAAGCGTTAGAGCTTCAGGGAATGGTATTTATATCTCGAGTGGAGCTATAATTATAATCCTACTTTTAATTATTATTCTTTAAAAGTTAAACTGCATAAATAAAAAAGCCTGATTTTATAAAATCGGGCTTTTCTTTTTAAAATGCATATCGCTGTGGACCACCTCTTCTAATTTCCTCAGTACAATGTTCTTCAAACTTTTTAAAGTTTTCCCTAAATGCATTGGTTAGTTTAAAAGCAGTTTTATAATAAGCTTCATCATCATTCCATGTTGACCTAGGACTTAAAACACTTGTTGGCACACCAGGACATTCTCTGGGTTGTGCTACACCAAATACAGAATGTATATGATAAGTATCATAAGTATACAACCCTAAATCACCATTTAAAACGGCATTAATCATGGCGCGTGTATATTTCAGTTTCATTCGAGTTCCAACACCGTAAGGGCCACCGGTCCAACCTGTATTTACTAACCATACATTAACTCCAGCATCTATCATTTTTTTACTTAGCATTTCTGCATATTTAGAAGGATGCAAAGGCATAAAAGGCGCACCAAAACATGCTGAAAAACTTGGAACTGGTTCAATAACGCCTGCTTCGGTTCCTGCTACTTTAGCAGTATAACCAGATATAAAATGATAAGCAGCTTGACTTGGTGTTAACTTAGAAATTGGAGGTAATACTCCAAAAGCATCTGCTGTTAAAAAGAAAATATTCTTTGGATTTTTTCCAGTAGAAGGCACTTGAATATTTTCAATATGATCTATAGGGTAACTTACTCTTGTATTTTGCGTTATAGATGTATCTTCAAAATTAACATGACCATTTTTATCAAGAATAACATTTTCAAGAATCGCTCCTTTTTTAATAGCATCATAAATTTCTGGTTCGTTATCTCTTGATAGGTTTATCACTTTTGCATAACAACCGCCTTCAAAATTAAATACTGAATTTTCGTTTGTCCAACCATGTTCATCATCACCTATTAAACTTCTATTTGGATCTGTAGAAAGTGTGGTTTTTCCTGTACCCGATAGTCCGAAAAAAATCGCTGTATCCCCAGATGCACCAACATTGGCGCTACAATGCATCGGCAACGTATTTTTAAACACGGGTAATATAAAATTTAAAGCAGAAAAAATACCTTTTTTAATTTCACCTGTATAACCTGTACCTCCAATTAAAGCTATTTTTTTCGTAAAGTTTAATATGGCGAAATTGTGCTGACGTGTACCATCAACTTCTGGATTTGCCATAAAACCTGGGGCATTTACTACGATCCATTCTGGTTTAAAACCTTCCAACTCTTTTTCAGTTGGTCGTAAAAACATATTGTATGCGAACTGATTACTCCATGGATATTCATTAATAACCCGAATATTTAACTTGTAATTTTCATCTGCACAAGCATAACAATCGCGTACAAAAATTTCTTTTTCAGAAAGATAATTAGTTACCTTATTATATAGATCATCAAATTTATCAGTCTCAAAAGGAATATTAATATTGCCCCACCAAATACGATCTTTTGTGATGTCATCTTTAACAATAAACCTGTCTTGTGGAGAACGCCCAGTAAATTCCCCAGTATTAACGGCTAAAGCTCCTGATGAAGCGGTAACACCTTGACCCTTTTCAACAGCTATGTCATGAAGTTGTTCTGGTGATAATTGATATTTAACTTTTGCCTTTTTAATTCCGTATTGCTCTAACGAAATCGTTTTCGTAACCTGATTAAAGTTTTCCATATTTTATTCTAAAATTACTTATTGCGCAAAATTAGAACAATTATTTTTAATTATCTTTAATAAAATATCATTTTTACGTTTTATTCTTTAAAAAGTGGACAAATAAAAGAAACCATGCTGTAATTAAAAACAATCCTCCAATTGGTGTTATAAATCCTATAGTTTTAAAATCAAAAGTGGTTAGTGTATTGGTGGCTAGAACATAAATGGAACCTGAGAACAATAGTAAACCCACAACAACCAAATAATAAATGATACGTTTTGTTTTTTCATTAATCAATGAGGTTATACCAACAAATAATAACAAAATCGCATGATACATTTGATAACGCACACCCGTTTCAAAAGTTTGTTGCGACTCTATTGAAATTAACTCCTTTAAACTATGCGCTCCAAAAGCCCCAAAAATGACACTTGTTAATCCTAAAAGTGAAGCTGTTACTAGTATTTTTTTATTCATATTTTTATGAATTATTCGTAATAAATAAGCTTATTTTTTATTAAATTCGTAAAATGAAATTCTTATTTCATTCTTAATTAACACTAAGTAAAGTTACTCAATATGCGAAAAATATTAGTCATTGGTTCTGGTAAATCGACTTCTTATCTTATAAAATATTTATTAGATAAATCAAATTCAGAAAAATTACACATTACCATTGCTGATATACACATTGAAAATGCTAAAAAACATATTGGAAATCATGAAAATGCATGCACACTTGTTCTAGATATTTTTAACGAAACATCTCGAAAAAAAGCTATAAGAGAAGCTGATATTGTGGTTTCTATGCTTCCAGCTCGTTTTCATATTGAAGTGGCCAAAGATTGTATTCTATTTGGCAAACACATGGTTACAGCATCATATGTTAGTAATGAAATGGAAGCTTTAAATGCTGCTGCCATAAAAAAAGGCGTGGTGCTCATGAATGAAATTGGTGTAGACCCTGGCATAGACCATATGAGCGCGATGCTAGTTTTAGATAGAATTCGTGATAATGGCGGAAATATTATTTTATTTGAATCCTTTACAGGTGGCTTAATTGCTCCAGAAAGCGATAATAATCTTTGGAATTATAAATTCACTTGGAATCCAAGAAATGTAGTAACCGCAGGCCAAGGCGGTACCGCGAAATTTTTACAAGAAGGTACCTATAAATACATTCCATACAATCGATTATTTAGGCGCACAGAGTTTTTAGACATCGAGAAATTTGGTCGTTTTGAAGTTTATGCCAATCGCGATTCTTTAAAATATCAAAGTATTTATGAGTTAAAAGATATTAAAACATTATATCGTGGTACGATACGTCGTGTGGGTTTTAGTAGAGCTTGGAATATTTTTGTTACTTTAGGAATGACTGATGACAGCTACACTGTTGATGATAGTGAAAATATGAGTTATCGAGATTTTGTAAATGCCTTTTTGCCATACAGCCCCTCAGATTCTGTTGAATTAAAACTAAGACATGCGTTAAAAATTGATCAAGATGATATTGTATGGGATAAATTAGTAGAACTAGATATTTTTAACGCTAATAAAAAAGTAAAACTTAAAAAAGCAACACCAGCTGAGATACTTCAAAAAATACTCATGGATAGCTGGACACTTGCTGAAAGTGATAAAGATATGATTGTAATGTATCATAAATTTGGGTATGAGAAAAATGGTAAAAAATATCAAATTGATGCCAACATGGTGGTTCTTGGTGAAGACCAAACGTATACTGCCATGGCAAAAACTGTTGGTTTGCCCGTTGCCATAGCAACACTAGCTATCTTAAACGGTAAAATTAAAACGTCTGGAGTTCAAATACCAATAACTAAAGAAGTTTACCAACCTATTCTAACAGAATTAAAAGATTTTGGAATTTTATTTAATGAAAAAGAAGTTCCTTATTTGGGCTACAACCCTTTGAATAATTAATTTTCATTTTTTTAGTAATTCCCTCATATAATTACCACAACAAAACCCATGCAAGGGTTTTTATAAATTTTTCGTATTTCTAGTTTAAGAAACTCCATTTTGCTTTCATATTTAAATCAAATAGCTATTTTTACATTTCAAACCGAAACTATTCAATATAAAATTATGCCAAAGACTAAAGTTATAACCATAGATGGTATCGACAAAAAAATACTACGGGCTCTTATGGAAGACGCTAGAATTCCTATTCTAGAAATTGCTAGAAATATTGATATATCTGGAGCGGCTATTCATCAACGTATTCGAAAACTAGAAAAATCTGGTTTAATTGCAGGCTCAAAATTTATAATAGACCCAAAAGTTTTAGGTTATAGAACCGTTGCCTTTATTGGTGTTTATTTAGATAAAGCTATTCAAAACCCAGAAGCTATAAAACAACTTAAAAAAGTGCCTGAAGTACTGGAATGCCACTACACAACTGGTAATTGGAATGTTTTAATTAAGTTGTTATGCAGAGATAACGAACATTTAATGCATTTATTAAATAACCAAATTCAAACTATTTCTGGAGTTTCTAGAACCGAAACCTTTATTTCATTAGATCAGCAAATTGATAGGCAAATAACTATTTAAAAATAAAGCATTTTAACACGCAACCTTTTCATTTTTATGCATCTTACAATGGCATAATAATTGCTACATAGCTTACTTATATCTAAAAAACTATTTATGAAAAAAACTAAATTATTACTCGTTTTAACAATTCTATTATCAATCTCAACTTTTTCTCAAGAACAACCCGAAAATAGTTCCTCAGAAAATTTCAATGAAGTAAAACTTAATGGACTTTATCTTGTTCTTGGAGCTTTTGATGTGACTTACGAACGCATCATTAATCAAGAATCTGCATTTGGTTTAAACGTATTTTTGCCTTTTGATGATGATATAAACGATGATATTAATTATTACATCTCACCTTATTACCGTTTTTACTTTGGTAATAAATACGCAGCAGGATTTTTTGTTGAAGGTTTTGGAATGCTAAATTCGACTAATGAATATATATACTCAAGTGATGGTTTTAATTTTGCAAGTCAAAAAGAAAATATAACCGATTTTGCACTAGGTATTGGTTTAGGTGGAAAGTGGATTACTAATAGTGGATTTATTGGTGAACTAAATGTAGGTTTTGGAAGGAACCTTTTTCAAAATGACCGATATGATTATGAAATAGTTGGGAAAGTCGGTATTAGTGTTGGTTATAGGTTTTAAAAACATATTCTATATAACACACAAAATCCAAGCTTTGCTTGGGTTTTGTGTGTTATATTAAAAGAAATTTCTACCTTAACAGGGATTTTACATTTTCATCAACCAAAAACGAACATCTACTTCTTTCTTTATAATTTCTCTTAAATCCTCAATTTTTACGCGCTCTTGTTCCATAGAATCTCTATTACGAATGGTAACCATATTATCTTCTAATGTATCATGATCTACGGTGATACAAAATGGTGTCCCATTTGCATCTTGCCTTCTGTAACGTCGCCCAACAGCATCTTTTTCATCATAGTCCACGTTAAAATCCCATTTTAATTCGTCTACAATTTTACGGGCTACTTCTGGTAAGCCGTCTTTTTTAACCAATGGTAAAACAGCTGCTTTTACAGGTGCTAAAACACTTGGTAATTTTAAAACGGTTCTGGTTGTTCCATTTTCAAGTGCTTCTTCTACTAAGGCATTAGAAAATACGGCTAAAAACATACGATCTAAACCAATAGAGGTTTCTAACACATAAGGCACGTAGCTTTTATTTTCTTCATGGTCAAAATATTGTAATTTTTTTCCTGAAAATGCTTCGTGTGCTTTTAAATCAAAATCTGTGCGTGAATGGATACCTTCTAATTCTTTAAATCCAAACGGGAATTTAAATTCAATATCAGAAGCGGCATCAGCGTAATGTGCTAATTTTTCATGGTCGTGAAAACGGTAATTATCTGCTCCCATTCCCAAACTTAAATGCCATTTCATTCGGGTTTCCTTCCAGTGTTCATACCATTTTTTTTGTGTCCCTGGTTTTATAAAAAATTGCATTTCCATTTGTTCAAACTCGCGCATTCTAAAAATAAATTGTCTTGCCACAATCTCATTTCTAAAGGCTTTTCCAGTTTGTGCAATACCAAACGGAATTTTTAGTCGCCCCGTTTTTTGTACGTTTAAAAAATTCACAAAAATACCTTGTGCAGTTTCAGGACGTAAATACAAATCCATAGCACTTTCAGCACTTGCACCTAATTTTGTGCCAAACATTAAATTAAATTGTTTAACATCGGTCCAGTTTCGGCTTCCTGTTAAAGGGTCTGCAATTTCTAATTCTTCAATTAAAGCTTTTACATCAGCTAAATCTTCGTTCTCTAAAGATTTTGCCATCCGCGAAAGCGTTGTATTTATCTTTTCTTGATAGCCAACAACACGACCATTTGTAGTTACAAATTCTTCTTTATTAAACGCACCACCAAAACGTTTGGCCGCTTTAGCAACTTCTTTATCAATTTTAGCTTCAATTTTGGCACAGTAATCTTCAATTAAAACATCGGCTCTGTATCGTTTTTTAGAATCTTTGTTATCAATTAATGGGTCGTTAAACGCATCAACGTGCCCTGAAGCTTTCCATGTGGTTGGATGCATAAATATTGCCGCATCAATGCCCACAATATTTTCATTCATTTGCACCATGGCTTTCCACCAGTAGTCGCGTATATTTTTCTTTAATTCTGCACCATTTTGCGCATAGTCGTAAACGGCGCTTAAACCGTCATATATTTCGCTACTTTGAAATACATAACCATATTCCTTCGCATGCGATACTACCTTCTTAAATTGATCGTCTTGATTTGCCATAGGTGCAAAAATATAAAACCGCTTTAAACTAATAGCGTGTTTGTTAAAAAATAAATACCCAATTCTTTTATTTTTTAATTAAGTTTACGAGACCACTTTTTTAACCACAAATGTTAAAACCACTAGTAAATTTATTCTTTCCCAAAGTTTGTTATGCCTGCCTCAACTTACTTGACGACAATGAAGACACTATTTGTTTGGATTGTAGGCACGATTTACCTGTTACCAACTTTCATTTTGATGGCAATCCTGCTGTTTCAAAAGCACTTTACGGACGTGCAAAAATTGAAAACGGAACTGCCCTTTTTCGTTTTGAAAAGAAAGGTTCTGTACAACAACTCATTCACAACTTAAAATATAAAAAGCATGAAACTATAGGTTTTGTTTTAGGAAATTGGCTTGGTGGCGAATTAAAAGACCTGGAAGCTTATCAAAATATTGATGTAGTTATTCCTGTTCCACTTCATAAAAACAAACTCAAAAAGCGAGGTTACAACCAAGTGGCTAAATTTGGTGAGCAAATCGCCGAAGCTTTAAATGCTAAATATATAGATGATGTTCTAGTTAAAATTACCAATATCAAATCTCAAACTACCAAAAGTCGATTAGCACGATGGTTAAATGAAGATGAGTTATTTGCACTTAAAAATATGGATGCCATAGATAACAAACATATTTTGTTAGTAGACGATATTATTACAACAGGTGCCACATTGGAAGCTTGTGCAAATGTTTTAAACCAAGTAAAAAATATTAAAATTAGCATTGCAACTATGGCAATAGCTTAATAAGTTTGTCGTTATATTTTAAGTTAAATTATGTAGGTTTGTGCAAAAGTTTAAATTGGTAATGAACAAAACCCTTTCAAATTTTATTTTAGCTACTTGTATTGGTCTCATTTTTATCAATTGTGCCAATCGTGGTACTCCAGATGGTGGCCCTAAGGATGAAACGCCTCCAGAAATAACAAATGCTGAACCCAAAAATTATTCAACTAATTTTAAAGGGAAAGAAATTAAAATTTATTTTAACGAATATGTTAAAATGAAAGATTTAAGTAAGCAACTTATTATTTCGCCACCAATGACTACCCAACCCGAAATTACGCCAATTGGTAGCGCAAGTAAATACATTACTATTAAAATATACGATACACTTCAACCCAATACTACTTATGCTTTTAATTTTGGAAATAGTATAACAGACAACAACGAAGGAAATCCATACCCGTATTATAGATATGTGTTTTCAACAGGAGATTATATTGATTCGCTAACCGTAAAAGGCAACATTGTTGATGCGTTAAAAAAACAACCAGAAACTTTTGTGTCTGTGGCTTTATATGAAGTAGATTCCACATTTAACGATTCCGTTGTTTATAAAAAACCCCCTAAATACATTACGAATACTTTAGATAGCGTTACCACATTTTCTATAGAAAACATTAAAGCAGGCAAATATATGCTCATGGCTTTAAAAGATAATAATGGTGATATTAAATTCCAACAAAAAACAGATCAAATTGCCTTTTACAAAAGCTTTATAGATGTACCAACCGATTCCCTATACACCCTTAAATTATTTTCTGAAGAACTTGATTTTAATGCTACGAGACCAAAATTAATTTCAGGAGAAAAAATTGCTTTTGGCTATGAGGGTGATTATAAGGACATGCAAATTGCCATAACATCTGATACTCCGGATGAATTTGTATCAAGAATTACTAAAGATGATAAAACTGATACATTGTACTATTGGTACAAACCAAGATTAAAAGTAGACTCTTTACTTTTTAAAGTTTCAAAAAATGATTTTGAAAAAGATTTTACGGTAAGAATTAGTGAACAAAAAAGAGACTCCCTAACCTTAAAAGCATCGCCATCTGGAGATATAGGATATAAAGAATCTTTAAAAATTAAAGGAAGTACACCGCTTTTAAACTTTGATGATTCAAAAATCACGATTATGGATAAAGATTCCATTAAACTTGAATTCAATACAAAGTTTGATATGATTTCTAATGCATACGAATTGAATTTCGACAAAACCGAAGATAATACGTATAAAGTACAAATACTACCTGAGGCGTTTACTGATTTTTTTGATAATAAAAATGACACTTTAAATTACACCCTTAAAACTAGAAAAACTTCTGATTTCGGATATATTCGTTTCACATTAAACAATGTAAAATACCCTATAATTTTCCAATTGACTAATGATAAAGGTGAAGTGAAATATGAGCAATACTCTACCAAACCTGAAGTTTTAGACTTTTTAAATTTAGACTCTGGTAAATATTTAATAAGAGTTATTTTTGATTCTAACGGCAATAAAAAATACGATACTGGTAATTACCTAAAAAAAATACAGCCAGAACGTGTTGTTTACTTTGAAATGGATGATGATATAAGACCCGAATGGGGAACCGTTCAAACCTTAAATTTTATTTAATAGCAAACGTATCTCTATCATCTAAAAATTTAAGTTTATTTCTGTAGGCTTCAACATGTCTTTTTTCTAAAGTAACAACTTCTGTTTGTTCCGCATCGGGCTTAAGAGATGTTTGTAAATCTCCAAGAACATCATAACAGGCAGAATGCCCTGAATACTCGCTATTTACGCCATCAACACCTACTCTATTTACACCAATACAGTAACTCATATTCTCAATAGCACGGGCTTTTAATAAAGCATCCCAAGCAGAAACTCTGGGTTTGGGCCAATTGGCAACATATAATAAAACATCATAATCAGCCATATTTCGAGCCCAAACTGGGAAACGTAAATCGTAACAAATTAACGGGCTAATTTTCCAGCCTTTATAGTTTATAATAACCTTTTCGGTTCCTGCTGTATATGTTTTATTCTCACCAACAAGCGTAAAAGTATGTCGTTTATCGTATTTTGAAATATAACCCGAAGGCTCTACAAATAATAATCTATTGTAATAGTTTTTTTCTTCTGAAATAACAACACTTCCAACTATAGCTGCATTAGTTTTTTTTGCCATATTTTGCATCCAAAGTACTGTTTCACCATCCATAGCTTCTGCAACTTTTGATGCATTCATGGTAAAGCCTGTGGTAAACATTTCTGGAAGAACAATCATATCAACAGCTTCAGAAATATTATTGATTTTCTGAGAAAAATTAATTCTATTCTGCTCAGGATTTTCCCAAACTAAATCAGATTGAATTAACGCTATTTTTAATTGGTTTTGCATATTATAAAAATACAAATTCTATGTAGGATTAAAAAATAATTAAGTAATTTCAACTGTTAAATATTTTATAGGTAAACAAAACATGAAAACATTTAGATACCATTTATTAGCCATATTCTTTATCTTTTTTGTTAGCTTCATACAAGCACAAATAAATTATTTTCCAGAGCGTCATACTATTTGGGAAGAAAAATCGGCATCTGATTTTGGAATTAATACCGTACAATTAAAAACTGCTATTGATTTTGTCAAAACAAATGAATATTCAGGCTCTAGAGATTTACGTATAGCCATTTTGGAAGGTTTCGCCAGAGAACCATTTCATCAAATTCTTGGCCCTACAAAAAAACGTGAAGGACCAGCAGGATTAATTTTAAAAGACGGCTTTGTAATTGCAAAATGGGGAGATACAAAGCGTGTAGATATGGCTTTTAGTGTTACCAAAAGTTTTTTATCAACTATCGCAGGTTTAGCAGTAGACAAAGGTTTGATTAGAAATGAAACAGATTATGCCAAAGATTACCTTTGGGATGGAACATTTGATGGTGAGCATAATTCTAAAATTACATTTCAACACTTATTACAACAAAATTCAGATTGGTCTGGTGAACTTTGGGGTGGAAAAGATTGGGCAGATCGCCCACCGCGCGAAGGTGGTTTAGATGATTGGAAAAACAGAAAACTTAAAGAACCAGGTACATTTATGGAATATAACGATGTACGTGTAAATGTACTTGCCTATGCATTGCTTCAAATATGGAGAAAACCTCTGCCACAAGTACTTAAAGACGAAGTTATGGATAAAATTGGAGCATCTACAACATGGCGATGGTTTGGTTATGAAAATGCTTGGACAACTATTGACGGCTTACAAATGAAATCTGTAACAGGAGGAGGACATTCTGGTGGAGGCTTATTTATTTCCGCAGAAGATATGGCACGTTTTGGCTTATTATTTTTGAATGATGGAAAATGGAAAAATGAACAAATTATAAGTAAAAACTGGATTGAAAAAGCCGTTATGCCATCTAAACCCAATATTAATTATGGCTATATGTGGTGGTTAAATAAAAAAGGTGCTCGACATTGGGAAAATGTATCAGAAGATATTTACTATGCCGCAGGCTTTGGAGGCAACTTTATTATAGTTGATAAAAAACACAATATTGTTGTCGTAACACGCTGGTTGGAACCTTCTAAAATAGGTGAGTTTATACAAACCCTAACAAAAGCTTTAGATTAGATTTTACTTATAGTTTTTGTTAGCGTTTGCTTGAAATATTTACGCTTAATTAAGTTTTTTCTTTGCTTTAGCTTGTGCTTCTTTTAATTTTTCAATCTTCTCAAGCCATTTTTTTTCATCCTTTGGAGACAACTTCCCTTTATCTTTTAGCTTTTCGTATTTCTTAACAGCGCTATTATATTGTTTACCAGATTTCTCGAAATTAGATTGTGCTTTTTCTTTTTGCTTTAAAGCCTTTTCAGCCTTTTTTTGACGTTTTTCTGCTTGTTTTTGTTCTTTTTCAGCCTTTTTAAGGTTTTTTTCAGCTTTTTCAAGTTCTTTAACTTTATCCATTTTACTATTAAAAGCTGAAAAAATTGCTGATTTTTCATCTTCAGATAAAGAGCTTGTTACATCAATACCTTCTTTTAAAATCTTTTTATTTTTTACTTCATAATTTACACCATTAACTAAAATATCTTGTGCATTTAATGTAAAACCAAAAGTTGCAAAAAGTAATATTATCCAGAATTTCATTGTCTTATTGTTTATTTTTTATTGTTTATAGTAATAAGACACAAAAATAAATAAAAAGTAACGCTTAAAATTATATACCAAGTTTATTTAATAATTCTTGTTTGTAAGTTCGCCCAATTGGAATTTT
>TARA_R110000868_G_scaffold169521_2_pt1 | contig 18981 bp, 21 predicted proteins | sample TARA_R110000868 | Tara Oceans TARA_R110000868 (sample SAMEA4397489) | marine metagenome | biome: Polar Biome; feature: [SRF] surface water layer (ENVO:00010504); material: water (ENVO:00002006), including particulate matter (ENVO:01000060) such as... | depth 5 m | reverse complement strand
CGGCTCGTTCCGCAAGTGCCCGCACTTGTACTCGATGTCGAAGCACTACAAGCTCCACAACACGGCTGGTCCGCTTGTCATGGGTACGATGGGCCACTTGCTCCAGGCGCATCACCGGGCTATCCAGACCATGGAAGACGGCGACGAAGTTTGGATTGGCACATCCTACAAGGATGAGTTACTATTCGGCCACAAAACTTCGGCGAATGGCAGCCTCAAGCTCTGCGACCCGGGGATTATCCTGAGCCCTACCGCAGCGCTGGACGCGTGGTGCGCCCGCAATCCTGCGGGCTACCAGTATCGTTCAAACATGCTAAGCGTATTCGAGCGCTGGCTCCGTGGTCCCGATAAGGTTGGCATCGGCTCAACCGCACTCGCGATTGAGACTCCGATTACGATGGAGTTAGGCACGGATAAGGAGGGCTTTAGGTCGTTGTTCATTAAGTACGACGACGTGGCCAAAGACATTGGTACGGAACCTGAAATCGAATACGAACCCATCCTCTTGAACATGCCGGGTCATCCGAAGCATAACACTCCCATACGGGTCACGCGTCGAGCGGACTTGATTGTGGAGCGGCGCGGCGCGTTCGTAATCGTGGACCACAAGCACACGTCGATGATTAACGTCGCTATGGCCGAGGACGAGTACGCGGTGGACGGCGGTTTCCAACTCTTCGACGCGATAGGGATTCGTTTATGGGGGAGTAGAGCGGAAAAGGTTCAGCTTAACCTGATTGAGCGCCGGTCTCCCTACAGCGTTGAAGCGCCTTTCGTGCGGCGCACCGGCAACGTAATTGATAATATGGCTCGGCGTATCTACGATATCGCGCATGAGAAGGCGGCATTGGAGCTTCAGACGCTCGAAGGTACGCGTAAGTTTGACGAGTGGCCCGACCGTGTTAATGAGACCGGACCCTGCAAGGGTAAGTACGGTAAGTGCATGTTGTTCGAGTGGTGCATTACGGGCGACCACAATGCGCCGCTCATGGATGATTGATTCAATCTTAAACCCAAACTAAGGAATCACACACCGTGCTTAACGATAAAGCTATGTGGGACTCAGTAGACCCTCGTACTCGCCGTGCGTTCGACATCATCGTCGCGCTACTTCCCCCGGAAGTTCGACCGCACCTCACCGTTGTAGTACGCAACATCGTGGAGGAGTACGCCGAACCTATGCAGGCCAAGCGCGAGGAGTTCGCGCGGTTGTTCACCACCCTCGTCCTCTACGGTAACGGTAAGTGGGCGCCACAACCCGGCGCACGAACATTCGAGTATAATCCGACTGTAGAGGAACTACACGCGCACGTTAAGGATTATATCGATTACTTGAACGAAAAGATTCAACAGCTTGAATCGCAGGTGGTGGGGCTTACGGATTGCGTTGCCCGTGCGAATGAACGCCAACGGGCAGACCTTGCTGCAAAAACCAACACGAACTAAGGACAACATCATGGCACGGCAAGCTGTAGAGTTTCATGTTAGTCAACAAGGTTCCGAAGAAGCGCCGAAGGTGTTCAGCGAGACCTTATACGATAACAACGTAATGGACGCGTGGAACAGGATAGTTCAGTACGTTCACGAGAGGATGAATAACGACCCCGCTGCGGTGTTCACTGCGGTAACCAAACGCGTGTGGCTCTGCTCAGGCGGACCCTTTGTAACTGGCGATGAACCCATTACCCGCGGAGAGCTTGGGCACGATCTCACAACTGTGACCTTCAAGTGGGAAGCTGGCGAGATTCATGCTACACGCGTAGACCATCCACGGGAAGTTCCGCCGCGCGCCAAGACGCCACAATGGAGCACACAAGATCATTCCTGGCGCTTGTAACAAAAACACAACACAAACCACTGAAACCGACTGAAATCAAACCAAAACCAAACACAAAACGGTGTTCTTTTAATCACGAATATGTGTACCTTCACACGAAACTAAGGTGAGTTCATGAGTACCCGTGAAGCGGATTTCACTATTATTGCCTACGGTGTCTCCAACCGTATGAAGACGGCGAACTGCGCCGCTGCGGCGCCCCGCGCCATCATGATTGGCCGCCCCGAGGCGACCACCGCGATGATTGAGCGCAACTTCGGCTTCACGCCGACGTGTTGGCCGAACAGCCTGGACGAAGACAACAACCTCCGGAACATGGTGCAGAACTTCGCGGCGCGCGACCCGGCTAACTTCGGCCACCTCTGGGCGGAGATGCAGCCCCTGATCGGAAAGATTGAGGACCTGAACCGCACGGTCGAAGTCCTGGCGTGGCTCAAGATGTTCATCCCGCCCTACGCGGCGTACAAGCGCGCGAACGGCGACCTGAACTACCGCGCCCAGATCCTCATCGATGATGTCAGCCTTTCAGCCAAAGGTTCGCTCGTGGATGCGAAGGTCGCTAACAGCGGCGACGGACGCGCCGCCTACGGCAACCTCAAGATGGAGGCCGACACCCTGACCGTCGCGTGCATGGGCATGCCCGCCGACCTCTTTATCTCGGCGCACGAGATTCCGGCCAAGTTCAATCCGGCCGGCAAGCTCATTGAAGAGGGCGTGCCTCTCTTCGGCTCCGCGAAAGAGATGGGCATGGTCAACCTCTCGTCGCAGACGCTGCGGTACATCGCGTACCCGGACTACCCGGACCCGTACGCCACGCTGGACGAGGGCGGCCAGTCTCGTGTTGCTATCGAGTGCATGGGCTCGACGCCCATCCCACCCGCCAAGGTCATCGAGTATCGCACGAAGTCCAGGTGGGGCATCCAGGGCCCCGTGCTTCCGGCCTCGATTCGCGCCATGGCGATTCGCGCCGGCAAGGAGAGCGCGCTGAATCGCCCTCCGCGTTTGGGTTGGCTCGATGCGTTCATGTCCAAGGTTCGCTTCGAACTCGGAACGCTTCCTTCAGGTAAGCTTACACTTGACGGAGTGTCTGAGATTAAGCGTAAGTTGGTGGACGACGGTGAATGGGAGGCGTACTACCCCACCGAGGCCAAGGACATTCCCAAGCCTCCTCGTGGCATGAGCGAGGATGACGCCATTCGTGTCTGGACGCGCTGGGCCTTCCAAGAGGGCTTGGCTCTGGCCATCTACGACCGGCAGCACACGAAGCCCCCGCTCAAGCGTAGGTCAATCCCTACTACTCCTGCGGCTCCTAATTAGTTTCTCATGTTTCGTAGTGCTTTAACCTAAGTTTAAGTGGCATTTAGTTCGTTTTCAAAGACGTGGCAGCGTCTTAACAAACGGGTGGGGGGACTGCCATCCCCCCATATGAATGAGTGATACACACATGAACTTCAGCGAAAGTGGACAGACTGGTTCGGCCGGCGGCGAAAGCGTTTCTACCGGCTACGCTTGGTGCGAGATTGTGGAAGTGGACGTGCAGCTCCCCGATGGGTTCAACTCCATCGGCCTGAACGGCGAGCGCATCCTCGGCATCAAGGTGAAGCACCCCGACATGGCGGAGCCCAAGCTCATGACCATCGAGTCGCCGCTCGATGAGAACGACAAGGTGCTCGCTTCCTTCCTGGCCGACAAGCCGGAGGAGGATCGCCAGAAGCGGGTTCGTGGCATGATTGGTGGGATCATCAGCATCTTCCAGGGTGCCGGTTTCCCCACCAAGAAGGCTGCGAACGGCGGCATCGCCCTGGTGTCGGACAAGGTTTCCTGGTCGGACCTCGTTGGCAAGAAGGTCTGCCTCGCCTGGGGCGGCTCGATGTACGATGAGGCGGTGGCCAAGAACGCGGTCGGCCGGAATGACAGTGCGGAGATCAAGAAGGCGAAGCTGCGGGCCCTCCCCAGCTCCGGTTTCGCGACCCCGCTGCACATCGGCAGCTCCGACGCGGACACCAAGCGCCTGCGCACCATCATCAGCAAGGGTAAGCAGCAGAACGGTTGGCCCCTCCTCGGCGAGTCCACCATCTCCCTGTCGTCGGCCCTCGTGGCGGACACGGAGAAGGCCAAGGTGCTCATCGACTCGGGTGCGGTGCCGGAGGACAACCGCAAGCGCCCCTGGTTCCCCAACTTCGCGGCCTTCGACAAGGCCCGCAAGATGGGCGAGGGCGCCTCGGTCGGCGGTGCGGCTTCAGGCACCACTTCTGTCGCAGCTCCCGTGATTCCCGCCGGGAACACGAACTTCGACGAAGTCTGAGATACGCTGGTAGACTGATTAAACCCGGTCTACCTACGTGCTAAGCGGGCGGGGAGCGCACCAATCGGGGTGCGCTCCCGTTCTTGTTAAAGATTAGGCTTAAGCTTAAGCATAAGTATGGAGCGCCAAATGTATGACCCCGCTGCGCTTGGCGCCAAGTGTGACATCTGCCCCCTGGGTCCGAACGGATGGCTTCGGCGCGGCCTGAAGGTCAACAAGGATGGTGACGTAGAAGAAGCTGCGACCATGTTCCCGCCCTATTCGCCCGTGGGTCCGGAGGTGCACGAGGGCGCCCTGATTGCGGTCGTGGGCGCCCAGCCCGGCGACGACGAGACACGGGAGGGCCGCCCCTTCGTTGGCAAGTCCGGCGGTGAGCTGAACCGCGGTATGGATGCCGCCGGCCTCTCGCGGGTAAACGTCTCCCTCTTCAATGAAGTCGCGTGTCAGCCTCCGGGTAAGGTCAGTGGCGCATACGAGATGGTCACTGGGCGCGTGGACGACGCTCGACGGAAGGTGAAGGTTAAGCTTGGAAATGACGGGTACTCGAAGAAGGAAGCGGACACCATCGCCCGAACGAAGTACCCGCATCCGAGTGAGTGTTGCCGCCCACGACTCATAAACGAGCTGAAGCCGTATGACCGAATCATTACGCTGGGCGGCACGTCAACCTCAATCGTAAACGGTAGGCGCGACTCCATCTTGGAAATCGCGGGCGACCCGGCTACCATCGAGTTCGACGGACGAGAAATTCGGCATGTTCCGACGTACCACCCCTCATTCGTCCTGCGTGCTCCTGGGTTCCGCGAGGAGTTCACGAACCACTTGGGTAAGGCGAAGCGCTTCTTCTCGGATGCGGGGTTAAATTGGCCCCCCTTCGACGTAAGCCTCGCTCTGACTCCGGCGGAGTTGAAGGATTGGTTTAGCCTTAACGCTGGGGCTCCCTTCATAACCGTAGACTGTGAAACATCGCGAGATGACTGCTTACGCGCACGCATCGACCTGATTCAGTTCGGCGTGAATGATTCAAGGGATACTAAAGCTTCGGCTATCGCAGTGCGGTTCCTCTCGATTGAGACTGGTGAGCGTGAACATTCGGACGCGGTTGAAGCTGAGTTCATAGCTGTATTTCGGCCCGTGTTAGAGGATCGAAACATCCTCAAGGTCGGACATAACCTCATCGGATTCGACAACGAAGTCTTCCGTGCCTCGTGGGGAATCCGCATGAGAGGCATTCTCGACACTATTTTCCTGGCGCGTGCCGTATGGTCCGACCAGAAGAAGGGCCTGAAGCCTGTCGGCCGTAGGTTAACGGACGTAGACAAGTGGGAAGATGCAACCAAGAAACCGTCTTAAGCATAAAAAAGGAATAAACGATGAGTAAAGCTCTGGATGCGGGTGACGATCAAGTTCGACTGACATACGCTCTGACGGACGTGATCGTCAACGCCCGCATCACAGAGCCCCTCATTGCGCGTGCGACGAACAACGGCTATATGCGCCCCTTAGACGAAAACCTGAAGCCCTCCGGCTATGACCGGGTGTGTGATGAGTGGAACCCCGGTCGAAAGGTTCGCGGCGGCTGGGCCTTCAACCTCCTCAACCTCGACCAGACGCGCCAATCATTCTGCGGCGACATGCACCGCAACGGGATTCAAATCGACTGCGACCGGGTTCACGAACTCATCACAAAGTACGAGGGCTACAGCGCGCACGTCAAGCGCAGGCTGGCTTCGAACTTACGCGAAGCCGCGTACAATATCAGCATTGACGACGTTGTGGCCGGCGATGATGACGTGGAGAAAGACGAAGCGTACGAAGGCATCAGCTCGGATGAATCCGAGTCGGCAAGGCGCACCATCTCATCCGGTAACAAGTTTCGCTCCCTGCTCTACGATGAGATGAAGTTGGACGCGCCGCCGAACGGCATGGAAGAGGCCGACTTCCTCACGGAAAGTGGTCTTTACGGAACCGGGAACGCGGTCCTCTTGGCACACATGGCCTCGGGAAAGCTTGACCAGCGTAAGATGGATATCATTAACGACGCGCGAATCATCAAGCGCGTTGATAACAAGATCCTTAGCACCGTTCTTAAGCCCTTGACGCGAGAGTATCATAAGTCCCTCCTCTGGATGGATGACCGAGTTCGAACCTCGATGCGCGCCTTCCTGACCGCGGTTGGCCGCTATTCGTCAGTCAAGCCAAATATGACCAACTTTGGGAACAAGAAGGGGCAAGAGCAGCTTCCCACAGTGTTCACCTGTCCACCGGGGCGGATGCTCATCGGCTTCGACGTGGACCAGTTCCACATTCGCATCATGGCTAACAAGTGGGGTATTAGGCGCTACATCAAGGGTTTCGAAGACGGCATCGACCCCCATGTGGCTATGGCAATGATTATGGTCGGAGACGATCGCGTGCGGAAAGCCTCCGGTTGGGGCGAGAAGGGATTCGACCCTAAAACCAAGCCAAAGGGTGGCGAGGCCAAAGGTTTGCGCGATACTGCAAAGACCGTGGGCTACGCATACGCGTACTTGTGCATCACGCGCGAGTCAATGATTGCGAACGCCGCTTCTATTCTTGCGACTTCGCTAAAGGCCATTGAAGTTGGAGTAACCCGCACAGATGGCTCGATGGTACTGGATGGTTTTGGTGTTCAAAAGCTGGCGCTACCATACATTAAGCCGCCTGAGCCGGGTAAACCACCGTTGATTGACATGGTCACGGAATGGGTGCGGCGTATCTACAATCAGGAGAAGGATTGGAACCGCGCCTGGGATAAATGTACGTCTACGTACGAGTCGAACAAGCGCCGCAACAACGGCGTCGGCTTCATGGAGTCGTACTACTTCCATCGACGTTCTGGGAACTTGACGGACGGTAAGGCGCAAGAAGTTGTGAACTATCCGATCCTGTCGTCGGAGCAGGACATCATGGCGCTCATGGAGTTCCAGGTGATGGACCTGTTTCTCACGTCTTGGAAAAAGTGGAACCCGATGTACTTGCTTCAGGTTCATGACGCCATGAAGCTCGAAGTGGACGACCCCGCGGGCCCCAACGCGCCGCGATGCCGCTACTTGGACGGCGGCGAATGGAAGGCGGGCCACTCCAAGGCGGAACAAAAAAGCCCTGGTTTTCGCTGTAAACACTGCGAGAAACGCATGGAACTCGTGCGCGAGCTGGAGCACGCCGCGACGATTACGCCCCCGGGCGAAATCGCGTATACGGTTGAGGGGCACTGGGGCTGGAACTTAGGCGATATTTGAAATACGTTCAATCTTAAACTTAGGAGTAATCATGGACACGAATCCGGCGTACGATAAGATCGACGTTATGCTTTCCAAGATACAAGAAGACCGCGAAACTCGTTGGAAGAAGTTTAAGGATAATATGGAACTTACGCCGGACGGCAACAAAATCGTGGAACTCGTGGAAGCGGCGCGCGTCGAGGCAGAGCGCTTGTCCAACGCTCGTGTGCAGTTCTTGATCTACGGCGAGCGGCCTCCTATCGGGGAGCCGCCGCCGTTTGGCGTAGAACAAAGTCTCATTATCAACTTTGAGCCAAGGGCTAAATCCAAATGATCCACTATGTAAAAGGAGACCTACTCGAATCGGACTGTGATATTCTCATTCACGGATGCAACTGCTTCAACGTCTGGGGCGCTGGTATCGCGCGTCAGATGAAACTGAAGTATCCGGAAGCGTATCAAGCGGACATCGCTGTTACGAATCGGTTTGGGCTGTACGGCAAACTGGGTCGCTTCAGCGATGCGCTTGGGCACGATGGTAAAGTTATCCTCAACTTGTACTCCCAGTACTCCTACGGGCGTGACCGGATTCATGCGGATTACCAAGCCATTAGGCGCGGCTTAGAAGCGATTCACGATTTCATCGCAACGGGAGACGTAGAGAGGTTTCCAACTTGGCCCAAAGTTGGGATGCCCCGCATCGGCGCCGGCTTAGCTGGCGGTGACTGGGGTATCATTGAGGGCATCGTTAAGGACATCTTCGACGTTAACGACATTTACATCTATGAACTGGAGTAACAGTGGACACCTCAAACTTTCGACCTGAATCTACCGAGTTCACGCAGGATGACTGCTGCGCCTGTGAAGCTGGCGTTCAGCTTTGGCGTTGGCATAAGTCTGGTAAGACGCTGCTTTCTGCATTGGGCGCTGAACTGGCGTGCGATAAGTGTCATGAAGGGCATCGCCTGTGGACTGGAACCGAGTTTCCAGACTCACTCATGATGGACCTCACTGGGTTCTATGTAGCTGTAGACGGTACGCAGCATCCGTCCCCGCGCGGGATGGCGTGGTTGCGCAATGTATTCGCTAAGGCATCCCCGCCGGACCCCGACGCAGATGGTCTGCTTAAAACCCTATGGCATTCCGCTGTAGACTCTGGTAATACGGGTCCAGTCATTAAGCTTACGGAGTAACGCACTTATGGAAACGAATCAAATTCCCAAGTTCAATGCGGATAACCTGGATGTGACCGCGTTCTTCAAGGCGTGTCATACCTGCTCCGTGGACCACGGTTGGTGGGATGACAAGTATAGCGACGCGGACGACCCGAAGCTGTGGCTCGGTGAGAAGCTTGCCTTAACCATGGGCGAGTGTATTGAAGCGTCCGCCGAGGAACGCAGGTTTTACTTCACGAGTAACGGTAAACCTGAAGGTTGTGTCATCGAGTGCGCGGATATCGTCATTCGTCTCGCCGACCTTTGTGGTCGCGCTGGTGTACTCGATCACGCCGCATATGACGTAAATAAGAACTATACGTACACGTACCCGTGGGAGCCCGGACAGCTCAAACTGTTTAGAAATCTTCAGCATGACTATCCCTTTATGGCGTTTATTGTTCCTATCAACTCGTGTCTTGAATCCTTCCGGCGCACGCCAGACTGGAAGCTGGTTGTGCTGGACACACTTTACTTTATCTACACGGAGGCGTTTTATAAGTTCGCCGAACCAGATAATGAGTCCGCCTTCCACAAAGCACTCATCATGAAGTACGAGTACAACCTCTCTCGACCCTACCGTCACGGTGGATTGAAGGCATAATGCTACATCCCAACGCTGAACAAGAGTTTCTGGAAGCACTCACCCACATCGGCCACGGGGGTGACGTAGTTACCGCCCTGCGCAGTAGGTGCGGTAGCCTGCCGCCGCTTCAGGAAGCTGCGGTGAACAAGATCATTACAATGATCTTAGACAGGGAACCTAGTCCTGAAGTCGTAGACTTAGAGGATACGATCGAGCAGCTTGAAGCTGACATCGTGGATTACAAAGAACTCTTAGCCGAAATTCGTAGTCTAATTAAGGAGAGACTTCCATGATTACTACGCGCTACATCCTCATCTCCGGTAACGGTCCAGGCGCAGGCAAGGACACCGTCGCTACCATGCTCAGGCAGAAGCTGAGCTTACGCAGCCACTGGTTCGAAATCACGCACTTCGCGGACAAGGTCAAGTCCGTGTGCGCGGACCTCTGGAACCTCACGGAAGCGCAGTGTTTCACCGACGCCAAGAATGAAATCGATCCGCGCTACGGTGTGACTCCGCGGTTCATGTTTCAACGCGTCGGCACCGACGTGGCTCGCCTCATCGAACCGAATATCTGGATTCGAAAGTTGCGGGAGCGTTGGGGGAACTTCATCGTGCCCGACACGCGCTTCCGCAATGAGCGCGAAGCCTTCAACGACGACCTTGTGTTCCACATTCATGTGGGGCGTCACGGCGTCGATGTAGAGACGCACGCTTCCGAAGCGGACGCGTCCTGGCTGGCGACCTCAGCGCACGCGGTCATCCTGAACGACGGCTCCCTCATCGACCTGGAGCGAAAGGTCCAGACCCTGGTGGCGCGCATCGTCGGCCACTTAGAGCTGGAGGAGGGATGAGCACGAACCCTACCCGCTCGGTCGCCCTGAACGTCGCCGTACCCCCAGGCGCCCGAGCTGCCCTTCGCCTCATGGGGCGGCGCCCTTCGACCATCACTCAGGTGGTCGAGAGCTTGATCTTGACCTCACCGGAGGTCAAGGCTACGTTCGACCTGGAGCTAAGTAAGCTCGCGCGCTTAATGCCGGATATCGACGTAAACGCAGCTGAATCCGCGGCTGCGATTCGCGCCGAAGTCGGCGACGATGTCTACGAGTTCCTGACCTATTACCAAACTTACGGAGTTCCAAATGATTAGTAACGTACAGACAGTGCTTCTCGCATCTCCCAAAGGTGCGTATGAAGACCCTCAAGAGCTTCAGGATCTCATGAATGATATTCGCGCTTCCATTGGAAGCCGGTGTAGTATCACGACATCCCTGGAAGACTTCCAGAAGTACGCGGAACACTCCGCCGCGTCCAAGGACCGGTGGACGCAGTGGGCCGCCGAAGTCGCGTGGCGTGAAGACCCCATGTACGGCGGCAAGGCGTACGACATCGTGGTCCTTGCCTTAGCTTATGATGGTCAAACCGTGAAGATGGGTAACGCCAGTATGCTGAAAGGGTGGCGGCAACGCACTTCAAGCGAAAGTTCAGGTCAAACTCTGGTCTACTGGTATGACCCAGACCTTAAAACCCTGAAGCCCGTGAATATCTTCGACACTCCCCTGGATGACTGCAACTTTAAGCGGGGCGTCGAACTTGTGCTCATGCCTGAACTTCGATAAACTTAATCTTACCTTGAGGGGCCCTATGCTTACATCCGTAACTACGAACTACAAGCAACGCGAAACCAAAACCTATACGCTTGACAAGGTCAATCTCATCGTGGGCCCTAACAAGGCGGGTAAGACGGGAGTGGTTCAATCAATCTCCCTCTTAACGTCGAAGATCATGGATGACGTGCTGGGGCGTGACGGTATCAAGGACGACAGCTACATCAAGGCTCTGGCCGGCGGCGCCCTGATCACTGGTACGTGCTCCGCGAACGCATCCATCGGCCGCGTCTATGTGGGCGACCGCATCGAGTGGATTCCGTGCGCGGAACGTATCACCTGGGGCTCCTCCGACATCGCCGCCTTGATGCGGGGTTCTGGCGCCAGTCTCATTAAGGCGCTGCTCACGACCGCAAACACCGCTGAGGAAGCGGCGCTTGCGGATATTCCACAGGCGTATAAGAAAGTCGTGCGCGACTTGATGGGCGCGGGAACCCTGGATTATTCCGTACTCATCTCGCGCGCCGACGCAGCAATGCGCGAGGCGAACAAGAAGTCCAAAGACTTAGCCGCGGAAAAGGATAGGCTCTCGCGTGACCTGGGCACTTATGGCGGAAAGCTCAGCGTAGCTGCGGCTCAGGCCCGAGTGGACGCGCTTAAAACAGCGTGCGCTGCGGCTCAAACTCCAGTCGATGCTTCCGAATCCGAGGGCGATTGTCCCACATGCGGGCGAGCGTACACGTTCGATGTCCATCCTTCTACGGAAGTGGACGAACATAGTTACGCTTTGCGAAACGCGGAGGGCGACTTGCGGGACGCAACTACGCGGGAAGCTATGCTCGCGGGAACTCGGGAGCGCATCGGTTTGATTCCGGGTTTAATCATTCAGGAGAATGCTCACGCCATGCTCCTGAAGGGGCTCAAAGTTCTCGCGGGTGAACTGAGGGACCAGAGCCTGCTAAACTCGAAGGCTGAAATCGAAGCCATGATCAACGCGTACCTTCCCTTCGAGGTAGACGTGGACCCTGAGTCCGATTTCCCCCTCGGGGCAAAGCGGAGCTACGGGCGCGATATCGCCTTGTCCGGCACCGAACAAGTCCTACTTTACTGCGCTTTAGGATTGGCCTTGAATCGCAACAAGCCCGGGTGCGTCATTCTTGCGCTGCAAGATCGTGCGTGGGACGCAGGCTTCTTAGCCGAGGCACTTCAAGCGCTCGTTCAGGGTACGCGAAATATTACGAATATCCAGGTCTTCATTCAATCCACGGTTGAACCTCTGACTGAAATGTCCGGGGTCAACGTCATTCGTGTAGGGGAGTAACCATGCCTATCAGCGACATCTTCGAGTGCCTGCCGGAGTCGCTTCGGACTCAAGTGGAAGCATACGTAAAGACCGATGAAGAACTCAGCGTCATCTTCGACATGCACCCAGACATCGCCGTCGCCATCCTCGTGCGGCGCGGCATGGCGGGCGCCCCTCGAAAGGCAGTCCAGGTCTACGACATCAACCAAGCACAGTTGGAGGAGCTAAACCGTCTTCGAACCATGCAGCCCGGCACAGTAGCTGTGGCCTCCCCTGAGTTGGGTAAGCTTCTTACCCATGTTGAAGAAGCTTCTATTCTTCCTGAAGAAGAACCGCTGCCGCCGTGGCGCGACACGAATCCGGGCATTAATCAGGACGCGCAGCTTTTCTCTCGTCGCGCGGACGTGGCGGCTTTTCGGAGCCCGCACACGCCCGAGCTGCTCGCGGCCTGGGACTGCGTAAAAGCGTTCCATCCCTCGTGGAGCTTGCTCCGGCTGTCCGGCGACGTGAACACGCCCGACGGCGGCACCAAGCGGGTCTACGGCTGGGCCTTCTGGTCCAACCTGCTCTCCGTCGGAACCGCGCTCAATAAGGATGTGAAGTCGGGGAAAGCTGTACTTCCCCCCGGGTGGTCCGTGGAGAATCTAACCGACCTCGGCCGCGGTTACGCCGTTGTCTCACGCTTAAGTGAGTCTTGAACTCAACTTAAGTTGAGTTTAGGCTGAGATTAGCGTGGTCGTCGCCGCACGCCGCTCCGTTCTTCCGACGGGTCGTCGGGAGGCAGGACGGCGCGCGGGGCCTCGTGGTGGTGGAGGTCGAGGCGGGGGGCACCCTCGGGGATGGTGTGGACGAGTTCCACGGTGACCTTGACTCCCTTGGAGATAATGCCGTTGATCTGCCGTAAAAGGAGCCCGGCCACGAGGATGCAGGTGACCCAGCTCGGCGTCTGTCCGCCGGCCACGGAGAGCAAGAGGCTCATCAGCGGGTCCGTGGTGGGTGCGACCGTGACGGCTACCGGCTCTGTAGCGTAGGCTGGCGTGGTCGCGTGCAGGATGCCGAGGGCGAGCACGGAGGCCGAGAGGAGGATCGTCCAGCGCCAACTCCACCGCTCGGCGATCGAAAGGGCGGTGAGGCCCACGATCGGCAGTCCGAGGCCGATCACGAGGGTAGCGATCAGGCCGCGCGCCGACTCCCACGTAGGCATCAGCGGGCGGAGCGCAACGACGACAACGACGACGGCCACTGCAATAAAGGCGTTGATACGCCCGCCGGTCATCAGGTGGGGCCACGCGATCGGCACAAAGCACATGCCGAGGATCGCCAGCGGGCCGAGCGCCATGGGCAGGTATTCGAGCGTCACGAGTCACCCTGAAGTCTGTCCGCGGCTTCAATGGTAATGAGGGCTCCCACGAGGAGCCCTACTGCAATACGACGAAGTAGCCAAATCAACGCAGCTCCCAGTGGGGACTGTCTTTGCGGTGCTTCCAGTCCCCGCCCCAAGAGAGAGTGAAGCCCCCTCGTTCCTCTTCGGACATGGCGGCCCACGTCGCCTTGATGTGCTTTGCGATCGGAGGAAAATCGGGTGCGAACCACGAGACTTTGCCCCGAATGAATGGAGCTGCATCGACCGCCATTGAGGGCATGGAGTTGTGTTTCCCGTTCGGCCAATGGACGCTGGAGAAACCTCCGGCGACCGCGGCCTCCTGAGCTTCCTTGTCTCGGTGCCCGCAGATGATAGACCAGTCCAGCCCCGGCGAGCAAGTGTCCATCGCCCGGTGCATGAGGAGCTGAAGTACAGGGTGGCAGGTCTCCAGACGTGCGCGAGAGGTTGCTCCGTAGGCACTCATAGGGCACCTTTAGCTTTAACGACGCTGGGGTCTTCGAGCAGAGTAAGCCGAAAGGCTTCCATGGTAGCCGCGAACGCGTCGGCGTCCAAAAGAACCTCAATGGGAACCATCAAGCTTGTGAAGACCCCCAGCTTGTGCGCACGCTCCCCTGTAACGGGGTCGGGGCCTTCACTGATGTCACCCACACTGGCGCCGTAGAGAACGAATGGATTGGGCATTTCAATCTCCCGCGGCCTGCATGGCGCGCATCTTCTTCATAGTAACGGCGCCCGTGTTGTCGAGGTTACCAAAGCTGAAGTAGGTCGGCTCAAACGCACGGGCATACGCAGACGCGGGGTTTTGGGCGAGTGACCAGACCTTGAAGATCGGGCTGCCACTCTCCAGAGAGTCCATCGGCTGGTAGTCGCTAACACCAGTATGGATGTAGTTCTTAACCTGCATACCGTCCATAATGAACGTGACACAGACGAGCGTGGTCATATCTGCTGCGTTGGTGCGGAGCGCGGCTTGCGACGGTGTTGCGCCCAAGTGATAGTCATGCACGAGGTAGTAGGTTCCAGCGGACTTATACTGGAACGCGAGGATCGACTTGGTGCCGCCCGTGTTGAAGTCGTTAGCGTTCGAGATTCGCCCGAGTACCTTGGAGTCGTTCGACCCGCTGTAGACTTGCGCTGTAGACAAGAACTGGAACGCCGCGCGCTTAGTAGAACCAAGTGCGGGCGTCGTTGCAGCGAGAAACATCTCGCCGCCGCCGCTGCCCTGCGTGATGTAGGCACCCGTGCCGTTTGTAATGCCCCACACGGGGCCAGAGACGGCGCCGGAGGTGTAGGCGGTGAGAGTGGCCACAGCCGCGCCAGAGCGGGTGAGGTTGAAGGCACCCGCGGCCGAGATGGAGTAGGTGTCGCACGTCACAAAGTTGAGGTCGAGGAGCGATTCCCACGTCGGCCCTACGGGAGCGTAAGCCATCGTACCCGTTGCTTGTGCAGACTGCCCGATGCTGTCGGTTACTGATTGAGTAACGGCGTAGGTGCCGGGAACATCGGTGGTGAAGGTGTAAGGTCCGTATCCGGTCCCCGAGAGCGTAGCGGCCGAACCAGCGGGAACCGCAAGCGTAGCCGTCCCTGGTGTGATGGTGCCCACACCACCCGTTGCAGTCGAGAAGGTGACTGATGCGGCGCCAGCAGTAGCGGCGGTCTGCGCCGACGGATTCGAAAACACGATGGGCGTCAAAGCCACAGTGACCATGACCGCGGCCGTAGCGACTTGAGCCGGACTGCCCGAGTCGGTGGCGGTGCAGGTCGCGATCACGCGCTGAGCGTAGGCGGTCGTCGTGAGGGTCGGGTTCGCGACGTTGGTCGCGGAAAGAAGGGCGTTAGCGCTTGTTCCATCCTGATACTTCGCCGCCCAAGCGTAAGTCTTCGATCCGGTCCCGCCTGTGGTTGACGCAGTAATAACCTGTGCACCAGGAGTACCCTGGGCGACTGTAGCCCCAGTAGAAAGCGATACGGTCAAATCGGGTGTGTAAGCGCTGTTCTCCGTGACCGCAGCAACGTAGTCCGTAACGCGTCCATACGCATCCGTGCAGCGATGGCGTACACGGTAGGCAGTGATCGAAGCCACGCTAAACGTCGGAGTGGTCGTAGCGGAACCAGTCACGCTAACGGACGAACCATCGGTAACCTTTGTGCAACTCGTGGCCCAAATCACCGTATCCGCGCCGGCCGTCTCCGACAGCGTAGGCGCGTATGTCCCGGCAGCCATGTAAACCACGGCGCCCAGCGTCGAGGAGGGCACGGGCTGCGGTCGCGTAACCGTGACAAGGCGACGCAGAACCAGTGTGTTCGTGCCGCTCGTCAGCGTACACGTAATTACGTAGTCCCCCGGCCCGTCCGGAGTGAGCGTGGTTGATGCCGAAGTTGGAGACGCCGGGGCCGCGGTCGAGGTGTACGTCGAATTCGTAGGTTCAACGCATGTGACGGACCACAGGTACGCCACGGACCCCGACACACCCGTAACTGAGAGCGTAATTGGCGCGAGCGTAGTCTGCGTCGAATCCGCAGTAATGGTTCCCGTTAGTGAACTGAGGTTAATCATAACCCCCGGGCCGAGAATACTATTCATCGCGACACAACGAGCGAAGCGGAAGCTACAGTCGTCGTACCAGCCTGATTCGTCTGAATCAGGAGGTACGCGTCCTGTAAGGACGCGGGGAACTGGTTCGCGTTCGACGTGCTGGTAGAGTAGTCAGGGTCGCGCAGCGCGTGAACACCCAGGTTGAACGTGGCACCGCCACCAGAAGCGATGACTGTAGTGGCCGCCGCCGCCGTCGCGTCGTAGGTCGGGGTCGCCGTCTGGGACGCGTTCGTGAGGTTATACCCCCAGATGGGGCGCGTCAGGTAGTGCGTAGTCGTGTTGTACGCGCGCCACAGAGACACAGTCACCGTGGTTGTCGCGTTGGCAAGCACAGTGAACTGAAGCTCAAGCTGGTGCAGATACGCATTCAGCGGAATCCCATCGGCGAGTGAGAACTTGAGCACCAGGGGTGCCCCACTCGTCACGTTCGCCGTGTTCGATGTACCAAACGCTGCTCCGGCGCCGGTAAGGGCGCACTTGATCAGCTCACGATTCTCGTTGATGTTCGGCATCGGAATTCCAGGTGGTTGAGGTAGTCTAACCGGCCGAGAGCCAGGGGGAAAGGCCGACCTTTTTGGGACCCAAAGTCCGGCCTCCCCCTCGACCCACTACTCTGGGGTGGTCGTCTTCTTCGTGAACTCGGGGCCCTCGCGGTACATGACCGAGCTGGGCACGACCTCGCTCACGTTGAAGCCGGCCGCCTTCGCCGCACTCAGGATGAAGGCGGGGCTCAGCGTCTCGCCGCGCTCCTGGGCGTCCATGACCTGAGCCGAGAGCATCGACTCGGCCTTGCCCGAGAGCGCGTTGACGACTGGCATCGTGCGGTTGGCGAAGTCATTGGCCTCCAAGAAGATCATCCCGTAGGGATTAATCTCCATGAGGGCCTTCGCCGCCGGAGACATCGTGCGCCGCTCCTGGCCGCCGACCACAGTCTTGTCGAGCGGCAGCGGCAGGGACGCCGCGTCGATAAGACCATAGAGCGCCGGGTTAACTGTGACGGCGCTGTCTTCGCCGCCGGCCATGCGTACGAAGTTACCGAGCAGAATCGCGCGCTCAGGGTCCGAGCAAGCGTCGATGGCATCCTTGTTCGTGCGCACGAACTCCGTGAACCCGTAGAAGTCCGAGGTGCGCGAGGGCTCAATGCTATACTCACTTCCGTTCTTCAAATCATTATGCCAAGCCTCGATGTCGGCCGGGTCCGCGTCGAAGATGTGCTCGCCCCCAGTTTGGACCACATTCCAAGTGCCAGCCAGGAGCGTGAGCGAACAGCCGAGCCACGTAGCGTAGGCGGCAGTGTTCGTCTCCGTCAGGTTCATGGTGTACGCGTTCATCGAATCCGTGCCGCTGCCCTTAGAGGAGCGAATGCGCTGCGCATCCCGGTCCCGAACGTAGTCGTTGACGTTGGTGCCCGGTCGCGGCCGAATGGTCGCGCTGGGGCGGTTGAGCATGTACTCGTACTGGAACCGAGAGGTATCCCCAAACCGCTGCTTGGTGGTCGCCGACCGCCAGTCCATCGGCGCGTACGAATCAATGTTCCCGTGCTCCTGGTCTTCAATAACCTTTCTTTCCATGATGGAACCCGCCATCACGTCCCGCTGGTAGCCGTTGACGTACTCATTGACAAACGCCTTGACGGAGGTCGGGACGTTCTCATAGCCGCCGTAGCCGAAGGACAGGAACTCCTGCCCCGCAGCACTTAGACCCGCATAATACTCGGCGAAATCCTGCTTACCAGCGAGTCTGCGCTTGACATCGTCCGGCCACTTCTCCGGATTCGCCCCGTAGAGCGGCGCGAATCCTTCCTCGTACAAAAGGGCGAATCGATTGAACTCGTTCCGAGCTTCGGGGGAGAGAGCCCCTTCGTCCACGCCGTAGCGGTCCCCTTCGTCGCGGTCCATCGCTTCCATGAAGTTCGCCATGGTCTGCGGGAAAGTGCCGACCAGTCGAGTCGCCATCGAGAGCTTGCGGATGCCATTGTACGAGGCAACACGATTCAGGATGAAACGCGAGTTGTTCTTCCGGAAGGACTGGAAGGGGAAGAAGATATTGTAAATGATGTGCTTATCCCAACCGGACGAGGTGTTCACGTAGTCGTACGCGGTCATCAGGGCCAAGCGGCCGGCGGTGCGCGGGTCGTAGCCCATCTCCATGAAGGCCAGCGCATTACCCACGCGCGTCTGGACGCTGATGGCGTAGTTCGTCTCGTATCGGTGGCGCCGAATGGAGTTCGCGACCCGCCCATACGCGCGGGACACGACATTTCCGTCGGAGCTACCCTCGTTGAACAGCGCCTCAGCCATCTGTCCGCGCTCGAAGGTGGCGAACACCCCCTCCTGGCGCAGAATGGCACGAACCTCGTTACGAGTCATCGGCCCGTTCGGGGTCTCGATGATCTGCGTCCCACCCTCAAGGATGTCCACGACCCGGGGGTTGTTCCGGTTCGCGCTGTTAAAGGTGATGAGCGCCGAGAAGAGGTTAATCGAAGCGTCCGCGGCCTTCGACAGAGCCATACGCCCGCGGGTCACGAGCTTCGCGACCTTTGAACCGGGGCCGCTCTTAATCTTGGAAAGCCAGTTAACGCTGTCCACGATCTGCGAGAAGCCGGGCACATTCGTGAAGATCATGGTCGAGCTGCGACGTGCGGCCATACGGGATGCGGTGGCCAGTCCGCCCGCGGCGCCCGTAGCCTCGAAAAGACCCTGGGTGTCGTTGATGTACGCCGGGGCCCGCATGAACAGGTTGCCGAACACCATCATGTTCTTCGTTCGCTCAACTGCGCGCTGGGCAAACCCCTCGATGAAGCTGCGCTTGTACTCGCCGGAGAGAACATCCTTCGTCTTCGCGCCGTACTGAAGCCCGAGCTTCTCTTCGGCGGAGAGTAGCCGCCTACCATGAAGTAACTCCT
>TARA_R110000868_G_scaffold93810_4_pt1 | contig 18986 bp, 15 predicted proteins | sample TARA_R110000868 | Tara Oceans TARA_R110000868 (sample SAMEA4397489) | marine metagenome | biome: Polar Biome; feature: [SRF] surface water layer (ENVO:00010504); material: water (ENVO:00002006), including particulate matter (ENVO:01000060) such as... | depth 5 m | reverse complement strand
TTTTTAACAATTTCCTCCAAACCTTCGGAGATAAAAAAGCTCAGTTTTAATTGGTCCATTTCCCATTTCTGGGTTTTCGTTTCCGATGTCTGATACAGCTCCTTTTTGTAAGTACCCAGTATTAAGCCACTGACAATACCTTCGGCCAATATGGGTATCCATTCCGAATTTAAATTTTCGCTGCTTATATCAATACTCAAATGGGATGGCAATTTGGCCAATTCCATTTGCACAAAGCGCTTAAAAGTATCTATTACCACTTTAATAGTGGGATTTTCTCCCAGTCCCAAACAGTATACCTTCTTTAAATTGTTTAGACCGACTGGATAAAACAAGGATATTTCCTTTTTCTCGGCCTTTATTTGCTCTGTCAAAAGGTCTACGGGAAAATTTAAATCCCCAGCCATTTTAATAATGCCCGCTTCCAAATTGTCATCTTGTACTACAGGTATAATCAGTACTTCCGAAAAATGATTTCTCTCTGTTTTAATTGTAATCATAAAAGTGCTATATAGTTAGTTCCTAAAATAAAGGAATTTCAGAGCCGTGGGAAACTCTTGACTCCAAAACCATTCCTCATGTTTACCATCGGGATCAATATGGAGTTCAATATTTACCTTGGTACCCTCTACATTCTTTTCTTCTAGAATTTGCTTTAATTTTTCCACATTCCCCACCATATTCACGCTTTCATCCCCACCGGCATATAAATAGATATCGGTTGGATAGGGTTGATGAAAATTTATGGCATCAAAATAAATTTTTGGGGTAATCCATAGTGAAGGAGAAAAAATCATCAATTTTCCAAAAACTGAAGGATACCTTAAACCTGCATAAATACTAATTAGTCCTCCCATAGAACTTCCGCCGACTCCCGTAAACTCCCTTTCTTTTAAAGTCCTGAAATTTTCATCGATTTGGGGTTTTAGTGTCTCCACCAAAAACTTAAGGTATTTCTTTCCGTCACCTTTGCCCCATTTGGTTTCCTTGAAGGGAGAAAATTCCAACACTCTTTCCTCTTCCGCATGGTCTATGGCCACAACAATAATATCTCCCATTCCATTTTTGGACAGGTCCGAAAGTTTTTCATCAATGGCCCAGTTACCATAAGGACCACCACCGTCAAAAAGGTTTTGGCCATCGTGCAAATATAAAACTGGATAGCTTTTGGCACTGGTTTCATAGCCATGCGGAAGGAGTACCGATATCCTTCTTTTCCTGTTCAACTGGGGAATTTCATAATCATCTGCTATAATCCGAATCTCTGGGTTATAGGATAAAGGATTTTCCACTTGACTTCCTTCACCAGTAGTACTATTCTCCAACATACTCTTTTCCATAATTTTAGCCCAACAAATGCGGACAAAGATACTTTGTTTTTGGAACAACAGTATAATCAAAGCAAATCTAATGTACTGTTCATTGGGGTATTTTATTTAAATGGCTCCTATTATACTGATCATATTAATCTTTTACATGATTTTACTTCTTAAAAAGGAACCTTGGAGGTATAAGCTTATTGCCGTTTATCGAAGAAACTATACCGTTGGTTTTTTTCACAACATTCTCGAGAGCGTTCACAACAAAAATTGCACATAACTACCTATTCCTTCTATCTTTACATTGTATTTAAGTGATAGTGTTTAACCCCAAATCGAACACAAAACTAAATTCAAAGTGCTTTTTCCCCAAATCAGCACTTAACCTTAAAGTAAAAATTTTAGATAGAAACCAAATTTTACTGGAAAGACCTACTTAACTAAAAAAACGCCCCTCGTAAGAGGGGCATTTTTTGTTTATAAATATCACAAAAATTTAATTTTGGCTCTTGAAAAAGATAAATTAAGTTCTCTATTGTCCAAATAGGAAAAAGCTTGAAAGCCTTATTTCCATCACTATGAATTAATTCCATATAAAAAGAACAAACCCCATTAACAGGATGGTATACCACATGTTGCACTCCATTCACAACATATATTTATCTGTAAACTTGCTTCCTACTATATTGGCCTTATCATTATATGAAACTATATACGAAGGCATTTGAAATCAGCCTTTAGGTAACCCTAAAAAGACAATCCAATTTCTCGGAAATTTAAAATATATATAATTTAACCAAAATTGACAAACCCTACTTTGCAAAAAAGGCCCTCGATGAGGGCCTTTTTCTATTTTATAATAATTAATTGATACTACTTTTTAGAACGAATAGTTTAGACCGAAAAGCCAGTAGGTCTGTAATTCATTATCAATTGAAGCAAAAGTAGGTGTAGGATCACCCACATCCAGATTACCAATAGCATAATTTAAGGCTTCCTGTTTGTTGTCTCTTAGGCCAAATTCAAATCCCAGGCCAATACCTTTCCATAAGGTATACCCAAAAGAGTTGGTCCAGGTCCAGTTAGAATAATCCGCGCTTTTATAGCTCTGAAACATTGAAAGATTGGTTTTAAAATTAACCTTGCCCAATTGTCTGGTATAATCGGCCACAATCTTAGCACCCAAGGAAGATTCAAAAACGCTATCACCAGAACTAAACACAAAGTTGTAGTTTAAGGGGTGTATAACCACCACCAAATCAGTAATGGGTGTCCAAGTTGCCCCAACTCCAATATCCAAATAGCCTGGATCATTAAAATTATCTATAATTGTAGACCTATATTCCGCCAAAGTAGAGATAGCGAACTTATCGCTCAATTTCTGACCGTACAAAGAGGTTATATTAAAGACGTCCGTAGCTGATCGAAAACTGTCGTCATCGGTTGCAATATCCTTATCATCAATCTTTACCCATCCAAGATTGATGTTCAATGAATTTCTCCAGAAAAATTTAGGTTGATTAAGATTTGCAAAAGCGTTAGCTGTAACGCCTATGTTTCCCGCACTGGAATTTGGTGATCCTTTGGCGTACCAATTATTAAATCCAGATAGACTGGCACCAATGGTTCCAAAAGCGCCTCTTTTCCATCCAGGTATGGCGTCTATTTTACCTTGAATAGCGTCAACCCTTCCCTGTATTGCCGCAATGGAATCTTTCTTATCCGCTTTTTCGGCCTTTAGCTCCTCCAGAGTTTGAGCAACAGTAATGTTCATAGCCAGCATAGCGATTATTGCTAGTACAATTTTCTTCATAATAGTAAGTGTTTTATTTATAGTCCGGCAAAATTAAGGAATGTTAGCCAAACTGAAGGAAAGATATTGATACTTATTTTGCCTTGAAAAGTGGTACCGAAGAACAGGCTTCTCCGTACATAACACTTTTTGCTACGGATTGGATCTTGGTAGTGGCCCATAAATAGGCATTGGCGGGTACCGGCTTATGGGAACATCCTTTAATTATCACTGGCCTATCCACATATTCGGAAACATCCAAATTATCAATTATAGATTGATAAAGGGAGGATTCCAACATTTCTAGATCGCCAATAATTATTTTTTTGGAGTAAGGCTGCAATTTGGTAGAAATCAACATATAAGCCCAACCTGGCACTATGGCGTCTGAAGAACAAGTTAGTGCCACATAGGCATCTTGATATTGATTCCAATTATGTTCTTCCAATTGAGCCCGAAATTCCTTTTCTCTAAGTATTAAACCCTCGTATAACCAATCCTTAATATCCAAAAGCACCCTATTCCCTTTAGGGTAATAGTCTTCTAGATTAAAGGTCACCAACTTACTTTGGGAGACACGGTTAATTATTTCAGACATTGTTTTAGATTTAAATTTTAAGATTTGAGACAAAGACCGGAGCTAAAAAATAGGTCTCCAATAATTTTGCAATAAGTGCCTTGGTACTAAATATACCTAAGCTCATACCGTTTTTAGAGCATCCCCAATTCCAATTTGGCCTCTTCACTCATTAATTCCTGGGTCCAGGGGGGATCAAAGGTGATTTCTACCTCAACATCCTTTAGTTCATCTATAGATTTCACCTTCTCCTCAACTTCCATAGGAAGCGACTCGGCAACAGGACAATTCGGAGAGGTTAAGGTCATCAATATTTTAACTTCATTGTCTTCATTAACCAAAACATCATAGATTAACCCTAATTCATAGATGTCCACAGGTATTTCAGGGTCATAAATTGTTTTTAGCACCCTTACTATTTTTTCTCCCAGCTCCTGTGTGTCTATCGTTTCTATTTCTTCGCTCATTATTTTAAATGTTTATGATCTGTACAGGGGTTTGTCCAATAATCGTCCTTAAGCAGACCCTTTAACTTAATTGTGTTTGGTATGCCACTGCATACAATTTCAATTGCTTTATCATACTAACCAAGCCATTGGCCCGAGTAGGTGATAAATGTTCCTTTAGACCAATCTCATCTATAAAACTAGTATCGGCCTCAATAATATCCTTGGGTTTCTGATTGCTAAAGACCCTAATTAAAATGGCAATAATGCCCTTGGTTATTATGGCATCGCTATCTGCTGTAAATACTAGTTTATCCCCTTCCAATTCGGCATGAACCCAAACCTTGCTCTGACATCCTTTAATTATATTATCATCGGTCTTATACTGTTCTTTAATCATTGGCAAGGATTTTCCAAGCTCTATCATATACTCATAGCGCTGCATCCAATCCTCAAACATTGAGAACTCATCAACTATCTCTTCCTGTATTTCTTTTATGCTCATATCCAAATTTTGTGCCCATTGAATAACGGTAACAATTTCATACAAAAATACAATAAGTAATTTTGCATATCAACTATTTAAAAGATTGAAAATTAAACCAATGAAGTTAAGAAAGCATAGTTTTTGCCCGCTGTACACTTGCCACCAGTATATCTACTTCTTCCTTGGTGTTGTAAAAACTAAAACTTGCCCTAACGGTTCCTGGAATTTTATAAAAATCCATAATTGGTTGGGCACAATGATGTCCTGTCCTTACCGCAACCCCTAGCTTATCCAATATACTACCAATATCATAGGGGTGAAGACCTTCTATATTAAAAGAAATAACCGCTGTTTTTTCCTTTGTATCTCCGTAAATTCTTAAACCCTCTATGGCTAGAAGTTCTTTGGTTGCATATTCCAAAAGCTCGTGTTCGTACTGGGCTATGGCATCAAATCCTATGGTATTCATATAATCCAGAGCAGCACCAAAGGCAATACCTCCACAAATATTTGGGGTCCCAGCTTCGAACTTATGGGGAAGATCGGCATAGGTCGTTTTTTCAAAAGTTACCTCCGCGATCATTTCACCCCCTCCTTGGTAAGGAGGCAATTTATTTAACCATTCCTCTTTGCCGTAAAGCATTCCTACACCGGTAGGACCGCACATTTTATGGGCGGAAACCACATAAAAATCAACATTCAATTTCTGTACATCAGCCTTAATATGTGGTGCCGCCTGAGCGCCATCTATTAAGACGGCAGCACCTACATTGTGGGCAGCTGCTATAATTTCCGCTATTGGATTAATTGTCCCCAAGGCATTTGAAACATGGTTGCAGAAAACCAATTTGGTACGGGGGGAGATTAGTTTATGGTATTCCTCCATAATCAATTTGCCCTCCAAACTCATTGGGATCACTTTTAAAACCGCTCCCGTGCGTCCACATAGCATTTGCCATGGAACTATATTGGAGTGGTGTTCCAATGCCGAAACTATAATTTCATCGCCCTTTTTTAAAAAAGAGGTAAAACCATTGGCCACTAAATTTATACCATGGGTTGTTCCGGAAGTAAATATAATTTCCTTCGGCTTAGCAGCATTAAAGTGCTTTTGTATTTTCTGTCTCGCCTGTTCGTAAACGTCCGTTGCTTCTTGGGATAGCGTATGGACCCCTCTGTGGATATTTGCATTATAGTTGCTGTAATAATCCACTATGGCATCTATAACTTTCTGGGGAGTCTGGGATGTAGCAGCATTGTCTAGATACACCAAGGGATAGCCGTTTACTTTCCTATTTAGGATCGGGAAGTCATTACGTATACTCAATATATCTAAAACAGTTTTTATCATGCTAAAAATTCAATGTTGGGATTTACGTTGAACAGAAAATTTCTAAAGATCAAATCCTAAACGAACTCCCAATTTATTGGCAATTAATTTATTGATCCTAACCTTCAATTCTGGGATACGTACACTTTCCAAAACGTTATTGGCAAAGGCGTACATCAGCAAGGCCCGTGCTTCTTTTTTTGGAATTCCCCTAGATTGTAGATAAAATAAGGCCTCTTCATCCAATTGTCCAATAGTACATCCATGGGAACATTTTACATCATCCGCAAAAATCTCCAATTGTGGCTTTGTGTTGATCGTAGCCTTATCACTAATTAAAATATTATTGTTCTGCTGAAAGGCGTTGGTCTTTTGGGCAATTTTGTCCACAATTATCTTCCCGTTGAAAACACCGGTGGCATTTTCGCCATATATCCCCTTATAATCCTGATGACTTTCACAATTAGGTTGTATATGATGTACCAAAGTATGGTGGTCTACATGCTGCTTTTCCTCAATAATGGTAACTCCCTTCATGGTAGAATCTATACGCTCGCCATTTTGATAGAAATTAAGGTTGTTCCTGGTTAATTTACCTCCAAAGGAGAAGGTATGAACCTTTACAACACTACCGTCTTTCTGATCAATATAAGTATTGTCTATCAAGGAGGCAGTTGTTAAATCGTTCTGCACCTTATAATAATCAACATTGGAATTCTTGGCGGCATAAATCTCGGTAACAGAATTGGTAAACACCTCATTGGAAGTTAGGCTCTGATGACGTTCTATAATTTGCATCTCGGCATTTTCCTCAGCGATTATCAAATTTCTAGGCTGTAATAATAAAGCAGCCTCATTTCCAGTTGAAAAATGAACAATCTCTATCGGTTTTTTAGGAATTTTATTTTTTGGAATATAAATATAAGCTCCCTCTCTACTAAAAGCAGTATTTAAGGAAGTTAACGAATCGTCCTTAGAAGCTATTTTATTAAAATAAACATCTATTATTTGCTTGTACATGGGCTTGTTCAAGGCAGAACTCATTAAACACACATCTACTCCGTCATGGGTGGTCTCCGACAAAAAAGAACTATAAACACCATCTACAAATACAATCTTGTAGGTGTCTATTTCATGAATAAAGTACTTTTTTACATCCCTGTATTCCAACATACTCTCCTTTTTTGGAAAGATGCTAAAATCTATTTTTTGAAGTGTATTTAGGGAAGTGTATTTCCAAGCTTCCTCTTTTTTGGTAGGAAACCCTTTTGTCTCGAAATTCTTTATAGCCTCTGTACGTATATCATGCACAGGATGATCTACATCCACACCATTTTCAAAAGCTAAGAATGAGGAAACTAATTTTTCTTTTAAATCCATCTTTACAAGTTGTAATGTCTAAATGTCAAATGTTATTAAGTGTTTTGTTTACTTATCCAAATACTTTATAAACCCACTTAACATTTTAGATATATTTTCAATTTTTTCCTTTAATAAAATAAACTCTTTCTCCTCCAAATATCCCAAATCCAATGCTAAAAACAACTGAGATCTCACTTCTCCTGCAGAGGCTTTTGAAATGTATAGGAAGTGAATAAATTCCCTATTTATATTTCTTTCAAACCCTTCCGAAATATTGGAACTTATAGATACCGAAGCTCTTCTTATTTGTCATTTTAAATCAAAATCTTTTTCAAACTCTCCCTTATTAGTCAGGCCATAAATTGCCTTATTGAAATTCCTGCTTTCTTTCCAAGCATTTATTTCTTCAAATGAATTTATTTTGGCCATCTCTAATATACAATCAGCATGCAATTTTGACTTTTAAACTTTCAACATTGAACATTGAAACTAAACAACAGTTTCCTGTTTCAACCAATCGTACCCTTTTTCCTCCAATTCCAAGGCAAGGTCCTTAGTACCAGATTTTACAATTTTACCGTTGTGCAGTACGTGTACAAAATCCGGTACAATGTATTCCAATAGACGTTGGTAGTGGGTAATAACAATGACGGCGTTGTCCTTACTTTTCAATTTGTTGACTCCATTGGCTACGATACGCAGGGCATCAATGTCCAAACCAGAATCCGTTTCATCCAAAATGGCCAACTTCGGCTCCAACATTGCCATTTGGAAAATCTCGTTCCTTTTCTTCTCGCCTCCAGAAAAACCTTCGTTCAATGATCGCGATAAAAATTTTCTGTCAATTTCCAACATTTCAGATTTCTCACGAATCAATTTCAACATGTCCTTGGCCGGCATGTCCTCCAAGCCCTTTGCTTTTCGGGACTCATTGATCGCTGTTTTCATAAAATTGGTAACAGACACCCCAGGAATTTCCACTGGATATTGAAAGGATAAAAATATTCCCTTGTGTGCCCTATCTTCGGGGGAGGTGTCCTCTAAATTTTCACCTTCCAAAATGACCTCTCCCTCGGTAACTTCAAATTCTTCCTTCCCTGCAATTACAGCGGCCAAGGTACTTTTCCCTGAACCATTAGGGCCCATTATGGCATGTACTTCACCTGCATTAACCGTTAGGTTTATTCCCTTTAATATCTCCTTATCCTCTACTCTAGCGTGTAAATTGTTAATTTTCAGCATTGTTCTAAATTCTAATTATTTTAAATAATTGAGCGCCTTCGGCATTTTATAAAAATTCACTTATTGATGTCGCAATTAAACGGGTGATAGTGCTTTTCCTTTGACCCAACAACTTTTTTCTGGAAGTGCTACGGCCTTAAAAATTTATTACCCTATCCTACAGACCCTTCTAAACTTATTTCCAACAATTTCTGGGCTTCCACCGCAAATTCCATTGGCAATTTATTCAGTACTTCCTTACTAAAACCGTTTACGATCAAGGCAATCGCCTTTTCCGTATTTATCCCTCGTTGATTACAATAGAAAATCTGGTCTTCCCCAATTTTACTGGTAGTGGCCTCATGTTCTATTTGTGCGGTCTTGTTCTTTACTTCAATATATGGAAAGGTATGTGCTCCACATTCATTCCCCATAAGTAAAGAGTCACATTGGGAAAAGTTTCTGGCATTATCCGCCCTACTGTTGATCTGTACCAATCCACGGTAACTGTTTTGGGATTTCCCGGCCGAGATACCTTTGGAAATAATGGTACTCCTTGTATTTTTCCCTAAATGGATCATTTTGGTACCTGTATCCGCCTGTTGATAATTATTGGTTACGGCAATGGAATAAAATTCACCTATAGAATTGTCCCCTTTAAGAATACAAGATGGGTATTTCCAAGTAACCGCCGATCCCGTTTCAACTTGAGTCCAAGAAATTTTGGCATTCTTTTCGCACAGTCCCCTTTTGGTTACAAAATTGAAAACCCCCCCTAATCCCTCTTTATTTCCAGGAAACCAGTTTTGGACGGTAGAGTATTTAATTTCGGCATCATCAAGGGCAATTAGTTCCACAACCGCAGCATGCAATTGGTTTTCATCCCTTGAAGGTGCGGTACACCCTTCCAAGTAACTTACATAACTACCTTCATCGGCAATTACCAAGGTTCTTTCGAATTGTCCGGTACCTGCCTGATTAATTCTAAAATAAGTGGAAAGTTCCATTGGGCAGCGTACACCTTTTGGAATATAGCAGAAAGAGCCATCGGAAAAAACGGCAGAATTCAGGGCAGCATAAAAGTTGTCCTTCTGGGGGACAACGGAACCTAAATATTTTTTAACCAATTCAGGATGCTCCCTGATGGCCTCGGAAATGGAACAAAATATTATTCCCTTTTCGGCAAGTGTTTTTTTAAAAGTAGTGGCGACCGAAACGGAATCCATAACGATATCCACCGCTACTCCGGCCAACTTCTTCTGTTCGTCCAAAGAAATACCAAGTTTTTTGAAGGTGTCCAGCAATTCTGGATCTACCTCATCCAAACTATCATACTTTGGCTTTTTGTTAGGTGCGGAATAATAGGAGATGGCCTGAAAATCGGGTTTTTTGTATTTAACATTTGCCCACTCGGGCTCCACCATTTCCTTCCAGATCTTAAAGGACTCCAATCGCCATATTGTCATCCATTCGGGTTCTTCCTTCTTTTTGGAAATAGCGATTACAATTTCCTCATTTAATCCATTTGGAAATGTATCCGATTCAATATCTGTATAGAAACCATATTCATACTCCTTGGTTTCAAGTTCTTTTTTTAATTCTTCCTCTGTATATGCCATTCTTCCTAATTTATCAATTGTTCAATATAACAACTGGCTAATTATTTATCCTCTCCAACGCAAGCATTGGTACATTTTGTTAATTCCACATTGCAACATTATAAAGAAAAACTCTCTCCACATCCACAAGTTCTTTGGGCGTTTGGATTATTAAAAACAAATCCTTTGCCATTAAGACCCCCGGAGTATTCCAATACCGTACCTACCAGATAAAGAAAACTTTTTTTATCCACTATAATACGCACTGCGTTATCTTCAAAAATCTTATCGGTTTCAGAGGCCTTATTATCAAAATCAAGTTCATAGGACAATCCACTGCAACCCCCGCTTTTAACACCTACCCGCACATAATCTTTGCTGGCATCAAAGCCTCCTTCGGCCATTAGGGCCATTACCCTCAGCTTAGCTGTTTCAGATACTTTAATCATTCTTAATTGGATTTAATCTAAATAGTTTACAAATATACTACATAAGTAGGGTTTTACCATATTTCCTTACATTAATATAACGTATAGTCAAATCAATAATCCTTATAACCGAAAGGAAGACGCCAATTAAGGCTTAACCCATTATAACCTTGGCCTCAAACTTTATTTTGAACCCTCTGAGAAACCCGAAGGCTACCTTGATTCAAAATAATAATTTTAAGACAAAAATTGAAAAAATTAGGTGAAATTTCACCTACACATTAAACATTGGTCAAGTCATGGGATGTTAATGACATACCAGTATAGGAATTACCTTGGGATTTTTCAGGCGGCAAATATAAATTTAAGGGATTAGATCCCAAAAAAAAATAATCCACAATAGCTTTTTTTTTACAAAAGTCAGGCTGAAATAAGTTCATAAATAACGCTATGACAGGGGTCTAAAAAAATGAAAGCGCCATCCTATCCCAAAAATTTACTGATTTTTGGGACCAGGATTGGCAACTGGTTTTTTGGTCATGGTATACCAGGCTTCTGTTGACCAAAGCGAGTGGTTCTTTTCGCTTTTAAAGGGTTTTTGTATGTGAATATAGACGACCTTATTTTCCGCAATCCCTTCAATTTCTAAAAATACTTTTTTTCGATCATCTGAAAGGTTCACCGACTTGATCTTAAGCACTTCCTCTCCCAATTTTGGCCCCCCATAATCCTCAGTAGCCTGGTAATAATACTGTTCTACCCCAAAATTCCCATTATTTAAGAACTCCTTGGAATCGATTGGTTCTGTAAATTCAATTTCCATTCCGTTGCTTTTCGCCCTTACTGCCAACATTTCAAAGGTTGATTTTTCATTATAATGAAATCGATGCAAGGCATACCAAAGTCGGCCCTCATGCCTCCAATTGCCACCAGACCCAACACCCCCGGCATATAAGTCGCCATCGGGACCCCAAACGGTTCTATTTATTCCAGCATCCAATCCCTGGATAAAACGAAAGACTACACCCTGCTTTACGCCGTCGACTTCATCAATAAAGACCCTTTTTATGCCACCATGGGTAACATCTCCATGAATCATTTGATCCTTGTATGGTCCAATATTAAGAATTGCCGGTTGACTGGGGGAATTGCTAATTTCTTCATGCGGCAGCCAAACTAGTGGGGGATCTTCCTTATAATCTTTTACACGCTCCCAATCCGCATGTTTAAAACCGTAGAATTTACCCTTTTCCACTCGGACGATTTTACTGGTGGGTATCCAATTTCCTTGATTGTCCGCAACATACAATGCGCCATCCGGCCCCTCTGCAATGCCATTGGGTGTTCTAAAACCTTCAGCTATAATTTCAACTTCACTACCATCCTTACTAATTCTCACCACTTTTCCCCTATCCTTAACCTCTTTAAATTCTGAACCCAGGTCTGTTGCCAGGGTGGCATAAAAACTTCCTTCCTTGTACACTAGACCAAAGGCAAACTCGTGATAATGTGCAGTTACATTCCATGAATCACAAACTTTTTTGTACTCGTCAATTATCCCGTCACCATCGTTATCTATCAATTTGGTAAGTTCCTGCTTTTGCAATACATATAACTCCCCGTCCACCATTTTTATTCCCAAAGGTTCGGCCAGTCCTTTTGCTATTTGTGTAACTTCTATAGATTCAGGATCCTCAGTGTTATAATTTTTGAGAATATAAACAGAACCTGTTGAATCCCAGGTACAAATTACCATTCTATCCTCATCTATAAAATCTATTCCCCCTATCCTTGGATGAAATTCCGAGGGTTTCGCCTGAAACATATCAAAAGATGGGTGTACCGCATTCAATGCCATTTGGTCTCCTGGAGTGCTGCTTGCCCGTTTGGAAACATAGGGCATTAATTTTTTAAAGGCACTTGCATCGTGATAAAACACTGAATCCGGGACTACGGTAAATAGTTCACCATCATCCGACCATTGTAAGGAAAGCCCGTAGCCGCCACCACCTTGTTGAAACTGAAGCAAGAATTCATTCCATCCCTTTTCCAATACTGCTGTTGCCTTTACGGCCTCAGCGCCATGATCTCCTCTATTATCAATTATTTCCGAACCATTAAGCTTCAATACCGAACCATCATCACTAATAAGTCTAAAAATTTTGTTGACCTTTTTATCAGATTTTATAAACCCTTCAAACTCTGTATAAAAATGTTCCTTAATCTCTCCCAACGCCCCTGAAGTGGGCAAATGAATGGCCGGCGCAATACCATTTAATATGGGCAAGGTACTTGAGGTCAGAGCCTCATAAAGATCACCACTGTCATTTACCAAATAAAAGTTTACTGCAGCCCCAGCTTGTTTTTTGTTCTTATCCGCACCCCTCCTATCAGTGTTATCCAAGGCGAAGGTAATATCCGGTGTGTTTAATGCAATATCCACAACCCTTTCCATGGGTTCCAACTCACCATCCAGGGATAAAATAAAATAGGCCATACTCTGTGCTTCTGCCCGCAACAAGTCAGGATGTGCAGACATAGCCGTAGTACCCCAATTACCTGTTCCGCCAAGTCTAATCTTGTCCGCCAAGGCATCAATATTGGACCAATTAAAAGGATATCTCTTTGCAATGGAATCATATGCCGGACCAACGAGGTTTTCCTTTTGCAGATGACAGGCACTACAATCGCTCAGTTCGGTTATTTTTCTCCCTATCGCAATCATACCCGAATCATCGGAAATAGGCTCCTTCCAATCTAGAGGTACAGGGTTAAAATACGTTTTAACCTCCATATTTTTAGCCATCACCAATTCGTTGCTACTAGCTTCCCTTTTCCCACCCTTGAGGACTTCCCTATATACCAAAGAACTATCAGGGCTATAGTGTAATAGTGGTACCAACTCATTGGACCAACCTTCTAAAACTGAAAAAGTTCTAACCAATCCTGAAAGATTGTCCTCAGATCCGTACTCAGGAATTTCACGGATCTTAGCGGATTTTCCCGTTTTGGATATAAGCTCAAAGTCGATACCCACCTGGCCATTGATCAGTGTATAGCCCAAAAAATTTACTCTGGGAATTTCTATGCCCTCCGGGGACTTTAACCTCCACTGCGTTTGTTCGGAATTATCCTCTACATAGGCAAAACCAAAACTGGAAGGTTGAATTCCGTGGGCCGTAGTGTAAACCGCACCCTCGTAATTAACCCCACCTTTCCATACCTTATATAGATTTCCGGACTGAAGGTTATAACAAGTATACAAATCCTTATGAAGTGCAATGGTCAACATCCTTGGCTTCTTATCCATAACAGATCGGAATACCCAAGTATCTATTGGCCGGTCATAATTTACCTTAGAATCACATGAAACATTAAGACTTAGTACAAATAAAATAATGGCCAGTCGAGAAAATTTAAAATATTCCATTTCTTTAATATGTTAAAATTATTGAGTAAAATTACACATTTATTGTTTGTTGCTTAAACGATTAACTTTAAAAGCAGATATGCCCCTAAAAATATACAATGTTCCTTAAAACCACTATATTTTAAAGGGCATCCAATACTATAGGCTCCTAGTTTAAAATAATGCTTTCATAAGGTTTTGGCGCAAAATTTGATAAATTAACAAAATAAAAAGAAAATATATCGGAATATATTTATGCTGAATACAAAAAATTAATTTAAATTCAAATCCATTTTAAAAAAACAGAAAACTTTCAAAGATTATGTCCAAAAAAAAGACCGCATTTAGTAACAATTCGCGAAGAGACTTTATTAAAGGTACCGGCTTGGCAACTGCCGGATTTATGATCGTACCAAGACACGTATTGGGAGGTCCCGGCTATGTTGCCCCTAGTGACAAGTTAAATATTGCCGGTATTGGTGCTGGTGGTAAAGGTAGAAGTGATATTGCATCCTTCGCTGAGAGTCCCAATGTTAACATAGTTGGACTTTGTGATGTTGATGACAGACAGGCCGTAGAGTCAAGAAAATCTTTCCCAAAAGCAAAATACTATGCCGATTTTAGGGATATGTTGGAAAAAGAAAAGGATAATATTGATGCCGTTTCTGTATCTACACCAGACCACAATCATGCTGTAGCCGCCTATATGGCCATGTCAATGGGCAAGCATGTTTACGTTCAAAAACCACTGACACATGATATTTGGGAAGCTAGAATGCTTACCGAGGCAGCAAAAAAATTCAAGGTAGTTACCCAAATGGGGAATCAAGGTGGTTCAGGTGATGGTGTACGAAAAATGAAAGAACTTTACGATACAGGTATTATTGGTGATGTTCATACCGTAAAATGTTGGACCAACAGAGCTATCTGGCCACAAGCCCTTCAAACACCGACCAAAAAAGACAAAATACCAAAAGGCCTAAATTGGGACCTGTGGTTGGGTACCGCCGAAATGAGAGATTATAACGATGCCTACCTACCTTTTGACTGGAGGGGCTGGTCCGATTTTGGTACGGGTGCTTTAGGTGATATGGCCTGCCATATAATGGACCCCGTATACAGAATACTACCCATTCTTTATCCTAACCAAGTTGAATGTAGTGTTTCGGATTCCTTTAAAGGGAAATTTGAAACAGCCGATTACCCTAAGAGTTTCCCGAATTCCAGCAAAATACACCTAAGCTATCCTAGAACAGATGGCAAAGGAACTGTAAAAGTTACTTGGATGGATGGTGGACTTCTACCTGAAAGACCAGACGAAATGGGCGATGACGAAGCTTTGGGCAACTGGGATGGTGGAGTACTATTTATTGGTACAAAAGGTAAATTGTTGGCGGACTGTTATGGCGCCAACCCTAGATTACTTCCATTATCTTTAAACGAACAATTTGAAGTTGCCGAAACCATCACAAGAGTTCCTGAAGGTCACTACTTGCAATGGGTAAACGCTTGTATGGCCGGTTATGGTAATGCCGAAACAAGTTCTTCATTTGATTATGCTGGTCCTTTTACCGAAAGTATCCTTATTGGTAACTTGGCCCTTAAGGCCTATTTTGAAGTAGATCCGGATGCCGATAAAGGCAGCTTCTGGGGAGGCTCAAAATACAATGGAAGAAAACGTTTACTGTGGGATGCTGAAAATATGAGGGTAACCAATTTTGAAGCAGCCAACAAATATGTAAAACGCAATTATAGAGCAGGATATTCCTTGGGATAGACCACTTATTTATAATTTGATCTAAATCGCCGGACTATGTAAGTATCGTTAAGAATACTTATTTAGATCCGGCTTTTTAATTGCTTACTTATAGAACCTTTATTAAGGATATAATGGATTTACTCCTTATTTTTGCAGCATGATAGAAGATAAGAATCAAGAAAAGACCGGATTAGATCAATTGGGAGAGTTTGCATTGATAAAACATCTTACCAAAGATTTTACCTTACGACATAGATCTACCCTTAAAGGTATTGGAGATGATGCCGCCGTGTTGGATTTTAAGGACAGGAAAGCTGTAATATCAACTGATCTATTGATAGAGGGCGTACATTTCGACCTCAGCTATATGCCCCTAAAACACTTGGGCTATAAGTCGGTCATGGTGAATTTATCCGATATCTATGCGATGAATGCAACCGCTACCCAAATTACCGTCTCCATTGCCGTTTCCAATAGATTTCCATTGGAAGCCCTGGAAGAATTTTATAGCGGGGTGGCCCTGGCCTGCGAAGTCTACAAGGTAGACCTTGTGGGTGGTGACACTACCTCCTCTACCAAAGGAATGTTGGTCAGCGTAACTGCCATTGGTGAAGCCAAGGAGGAAGACATTATATACAGAAGTGGGGCCAAACCCAACGATCTTTTGGTGGTTACGGGGGATTTAGGTGGCGCCTATTGTGGGTTACAGGTTTTAGAAAGGGAAAAGGAAGTTTTTAAGGTAAATCCAAACAGTCAACCCGACCTTTCACCGTATACCTATATTGTGGAACGTCAATTAAAACCGGAGGCCAGAAGGGACGTTAAGGATTTGTTGGAAAAACTGAAGATCTTCCCTACTTCAATGATCGATATTAGTGACGGACTATCCTCTGAAATTTTGCATTTATGTGATAAAAGCGAAGTGGGATGTAATTTATTCGAAGATAAAATTCCGTTAGATCCAACGGTAATTTCTGCATGCGAAGAATTTAAAATGGACAGTACATTGGTGGCCCTTAGTGGGGGGGAAGATTACGAGCTTTTATTTACCATAGACCAGAAAGATTTTCCAAAGATAAAAGGAAATCCACATTTTACCGTGGTAGGCCATATGACCGAAAAGAACGAAGGGGTTAATTTGATTTCCAGAAGTAATACCAAAATTCCAATTACCGCTCAGGGCTGGAATTCCTTTGCATAATATAAAAAGGATTATTTTGGATAGTTCAGAAAAAAAAGAATTCCCAAAAATCTAGGACGTTCCTTTCTTAACTGTCGTGGGGCGCAGGACAGCCAAGGATTTGGGCGCACTTTTAATTTTCGGGAATAACTTCGAAATTCCGATACCTCAAAGGTCGAAATTCATTTGCCAAAGCATAGTTAGGCTACTTGTTGCGTGGCCCTATGTCTTTTCTGATAAATATCTTGTAATGTATTGTTGATGTCCTGTAATTCCGGCGTTAAGGCCGATAGATTTCCACTCACATCCGTCGTCACTTCCTTACCACAGTGGACACATTGATATTCCTTGATGTGCAAGGTAACTTTTTTGGATACCGAATAATGGTGTCCGAAAATACTGCAGCAAAATGCGCTGAGTTTAGTTCCATAGTCTGTGATAACTTTTTTCATAATGTAGGTTTTAGAGTGGCATTGGTAAAGTTTAGGGACCTTAAAATGCAATAATTAAACTTAGGGTTAATTGGCGATTGTCATTTATTATGTGACTTTCAGATAATTAACGCCAACACCCTTCCTTTTATTGAGTACAACCTGTTTTTTTTTCGTTTTTTTTTAGTAAAACTTGCTTTTTTCGACCAAGTGCGTTTTTACGGTGTTTAAATACCCATTTAAACTAATTGGTTTTTAAACTATCTTTCGCCCAAAATTGCCTTAAATGCCCACCAAGGAAACTTTTGTCACTTCTTTTGCATTATTCTCCTTATTCTTTGGAGCAGGGAATTTAATACTTCCACCTATGTTGGGGTTTCAATCTGGAAGTTGGTGGTGGTTGGTAGCTTTGGGTTTTGCAGTTTCTGCAGTTTTAGTACCCATATTTGGAATTTTGGCCCATGCTAAATTACAGGGGACCATATATGACTTTGGAAATAAAGTCTCCCCAACCTTTAGTTTGGTTTATTCTATTTTTATATATGTCATTTCCATTGCACTGCCTTCCCCGCGTACCGCTGCAGTTACACATGAAATTGCGGTGCAGCCCTTCTCTAAATCTTCCGCTCTTGTCACCAGTATCATTTATTTTTCCTTAGTTTTTATCTTTGTTATAAACCGTTCCAAATTATTGGACGTACTAGGTAAAGTGCTTACTCCTGCGATTATCCTAATATTGATGTCAATTATAGGTATAACCGTATTCACCCTGGAGTTCAATTTCGGTGGGACAATTATGGTTAGTCCGTTCAGCGATGGAATTTTGGAAGGATATCAGACCTTTGATGCTATTGGGGCCATTGTAGTTGGTGGTGTTATTATTGTCTCCATCAACCTGAAGTCAAAAGCATCTTACAATGACAAAAAGACTTTGATCCGTAATGCGGCATGGTTGGCCGGATCTAGTCTTTTTATAATTTATGCAGGCCTAATTCTTTCGGGAGCCATGAACCACAATAATTTTGAATTTAATATCACAAGAATAGAATTGCTTTCCGGAATAAGTAAATTAAGCTTAGGCCATACTGCCAATATTTTTTTAAGCGTTTTGGTTAGTCTGGCCTGTTTTACCACTGCTGTAGGCATTGTAACGGGAACATCCGATTTTATAAAAGACCGACTTCCCAACATTAAGCACGCCTATCTCTTTACCGCTATCATAGGTTGCGTTCTCGGGATTGTCATAGGACAGTTTAATGTGGCATATATAATTGCTGTAGCCTTTCCCGCTTTAATGTTTATTTACCCTATCACTATCGTTTTGATACTCCTAAATGTTGTGCCTGACAATTGGGCCTCTCCCAAGGTTTTCAAGGCTGTGGTGATTACCACAATTATTTTTAGTGTTCCTGATTTTTTGGGAAGTTTGGGAGACTTAGCCCCCCACAAGGAAGTCTTTGCCTGGATCCCCCTAAGCGAATACCGATTGGGGTGGGTATTGCCTGCTGTGGTTGTATTTGTAATATCAAATTTGGTGAAAAAAGGAAGAAATATTTGATACTTATATTGGACTAAAAACAACCTTCAGATCTTAATAATATTAACCTATATATCCAAATAAGGTGATTATTGCATTTAGGTAATCTT
>TARA_R110000868_G_scaffold20217_17_pt1 | contig 18986 bp, 20 predicted proteins | sample TARA_R110000868 | Tara Oceans TARA_R110000868 (sample SAMEA4397489) | marine metagenome | biome: Polar Biome; feature: [SRF] surface water layer (ENVO:00010504); material: water (ENVO:00002006), including particulate matter (ENVO:01000060) such as... | depth 5 m | reverse complement strand
CAAGCCCGGCCATGACGAGTAAAAATAAGCATGAAAACAATCGGAGGCTGCAATGGCGATCAATTATGAAAATCTGATGGCGTCGAAAGTGACCGGGCAAGAGTTCACTTATGGCGACCGCGAGACGATGCTTTATGCGCTTGGCGTGGGCTTTGGCCGCGATCCGATGAACGCGAAGGAATTGCCTTTCGTTTATGAGCGCGACATGAAAACCATCCCAACCATGTCCACCGTCATCGCCTGGGGCGCTGGCGGGATGCGCGACAGCGGCATCAATTATCTGATGGTGGTGCATGGCGAACAGAAACTCACCATGCACAAGCCGCTACCGATTGCGACGACGATCAGCGTGGACAGCCGCGTCATCGGCGTCTGGGACAAGGGCGCGGATAAGGGCGCTATCGTCGTTAGCGAAACCGTAATCAGCGACAAGAAGAGCGGCGACAAGCTCTGCACGCTGGAGAGCACGACATTTGCCCGCGGCGATGGCGGTTTCGGCGGTCCGCGCGAGGGCGCACCGACACCGCATACGATGCCCACACGTGCGCCTGACGAAACGGTGGAAGTGGATACCCGCCCCGACCAAGCTCTGATCTACCGCTTGTCGGGCGACCGCAACCCGCTGCATTCGGACCCTGAATTTGCGAAGGCCGCCGGCTTCCCGCGTCCGATCCTGCACGGGCTTTGCACCTATGGTTCATGTTGCCGCGCGATTATTTCGTCATCCATTTGTGATTATGATCCGACCAAGATTGTCGGTTTTGATGTGCGGTTTTCTTCGCCCGTGTTTCCCGGCGAAACAATTGCGGTCGATCTCTGGAAAGACGGCAACATTGTCTCCTTCCGCGCCCGCGTGAAGGAACGCGATGTCGTGGTGATCAACAATGGCAAGTGCACGCTGAAAGCCTGATCAGGCGCGGGCGCCGGCTCTTCTGGGGGTCGGCGCCTCTTCTGCTTCGCGGCGCAAAGCCTCCAACTTGCGGCGCACGGGCCGCGCAAAATCGGCGTCGAGATAGGGTTCGACATCGAGAAAGCACAAGAGACCACCGTCGACGATATCGGCGCGGGTAATGGGCGCCCCAGAACGTTGTGCCTGAAGGTTGCTCACGATATTGAACCAGATCAGAACTGTCTTGCGGGCGAGATCGTCGATGCGGGCCCGCGGGCCGGGCAGACGCATCTGACCATCGCGGATGAGTTTGACGTAAAACCGCACCATCGATGCGTGAGAGGTTTCGGCAAGCGCTGCATAGTAGCGCGCGATCTCTGCGTCATTGCGCACGAGATCATTGAGGCCGCCGAAGAAGAAGCGGAAATCCCACAGCAGCGCGACACCATCGACATAATCCTTGACCATGCGGGCGGTGGTGAGCGGCGGATCCTCGTCATAGTCAAAACACACCGCAATGGCCGCGTCGATGCGCGGCAACAGGGTCCGCACGATCTCGTGCTTGTTGGCAAAATGATAATAGAGATTGCCGGGGCTGACGCCTGCGGCAGACGCGATCTCATTGGTGCTGATCGCGGAAACGCCATGCGCGTTGAACAGGTCCAGCGCCACTTCGACGATGCGGTCCTTGTTGGACGACACCCGGCCCAACGGGGGATTTTTCATGCTCACGCCTTACTGATTGCATTCTTCGTAAATTGGAGTCTACACTCTAAAAAATAGAGTTAAAACTCTAAAGCGAAATCTCTGGGGGGAGGCGCCAAAATGAAGGACGGGAGCGGAAACGGGGCCGGTGGCCTCAAGGCGCTGGGACTTGCAGACATTCGCGGGCGTGACGCCGTATTTCCCGATGTGTCGGTCAAACACCCGCGCCGCTACGACAGCATTGTCGTCAACAGCAACGGTGTCGGCGCGATCACGTTTGCCGCGCGTATGGCGCGCGATCCTGAGTTTGCAGGTCGCGTCGTAGTTGTCGCAAAACCCGTTGTTGAATCGCGTCGCCTGAGCGACGGCTGCACGCTGCGCGCCCGCTCGGTGGACTACTATGCCGCTGCAAACGGCGTCTCGCGCGAAGCTGTGCTGGGGGCCATATTCGGCGCGGACTGGCGACAAGCGGAAACAGATTGCCAGCGCACGGCCATCGGCATCGCCAGCACTCCGGACAAAAGCGTGGCGTTGGGGCCCGTCACATCGTTTATGGACTGCGCCTTGGCCGAAGCAAACCGCACGGCGCATCAGCCGCTTGCCTATGGCATTCGCAATTCACGACTAGTCGCGGCGCTCAACGACTTGGCCAAAGACAGCGGTGTCTTGTTCGCCGAGCCCACGGGCGAGACTGTGAATGATCTGCGCGCTCACGCCAAAGGCCAGCGCCCGCTCATCGTCAACGGAACGCCGAAGCCGATCAGCGGCGCGGTGTGGCAATACCAGCCCGCAGCACCGCAGCATTTTGTGGCCGCTGCGCAAATGGCTTTCACCGCGCCAAAACGCGAAGACAAGGGCGTGATCGGCGCGCAGGACAGTTTCATCGGGATGATCAACCGCGACGGCGCACTCGACCTTTGCGTCTTCTATCCGTTTCAGGACCCGCTTTCGCCCGACGCAAAGTTCTACGGCATTTTCTATCGTGCCATTCGTAAAGCGGCTGTGAGCGACAAGGAACGGCAGCAGGAAATCTTGTTGGGGGAATTGGAGGGGGTCGCCGCCGCGCTTGGTCTTGCGCCCGACACACCTGACGAGACAATGGCAATGGCTTTTGTGCCCATCTCGCCATGGAGCGCGCAGATGAGCCGCCAATCCGGCGTGCTCGACCTGAGCCGCATCAGTGGCGGCGGATGCCCAATTATTTCCGGCGACGGGATGGCGCGTGCGGGGCTCGGCGGATTTGTAGCCGCGGAAGCGTTGCTCGCCGGACATGCGCCGGAACCCGCGATGAACCGCGCGCTCAAACGCTGGCGGCAGACCAATTACGTGCAATATCTGGCGATGACGCGCGCGCCTAATTTATCTGCCTTCGCTTTGCGCCATGCGCCGGGGCCCGCGATGAGCGGCTTTCGTCTGCAGCGCAAGTGGGACATGTGGGCCGGAGCTTATTAAGGTCGTTCACCAACTGATTGCAGACGGGGAGAGAGAAGATGGACAAGCGATTGACGGGTTTGCTGATTGCCAATGGCGCGCTGGTGCTGCTGGCTGGATACATATCGGGCTGGCCATTTGCCGCCGTTGTGGGCGCGGAAGTGAGCGGCACGGTGAGCGCAATACCGGGCACTGTGCGGGCCTGGAAGATGGCGCATCTGGAAGGCGTGCTGAACGGCATGCTGATGATTGCCGTGGCAGCGGCTGTGACGCAGCTGACGCTCACCGCGCGCCTGCAGAAGGTGATCTTCTGGGGCCTCATCGTGGCGGGCTGGACCAATGTGGTGGCCTCCAACGTTTCGGCATTGACGGGCGGACGCGGCACAGGCCCGACCGGATTTGACTGGAACACGTTTGATTTTCTGGTGTTCATGGCCGGTATCGTGGGCGCTTTTGCGGCGGCGATTGCACTGGCGATGGCCGGTTGGCGGATGGCGAAGGCGGGGTAAAGCGCTGCGAGTTGGGTCGAATTGGCAGAAATTGCTTCTTCTTTGGCATTTCTGCCAAAGAAGTTCGGGGCTAGGCTGCGCTTATGACCCAGAGCGCCACTCCACCCCAAGCCTCCCCGCGCCGCGTGCTGATGCTCGGCTTTGATGACGCGCAGATTCTCGACATTGCGGGTCCGCTGCAAATCCTGTCATCCGCACTGACGCCCGACGACACGCCCGCCTATGCGGTCGAGCTGGTGGCCGCAAAAGCCGGACCTATTTCGACAACCAGCGGGCTCACGCTTTTTGCAGCGCGCAGTTTTGGCGAGCTGACACGCGAGGACCTGAAGGCCGTTGATACATTTCTCGTGTCGGGCGGTCAGGGCACGCGGGCGCTGGAACATGATGCCGCCCATATTGATTTCATCCGCCGCGCCTCGCCGCTGGCGCGGCGCACAGCGTCGATCTGCACCGGTGCCTTGCTGCTGGCAGCTGCGGGTGTGCTCGACGGCAAACGCGCGGCGACGCATTGGGCTTTTGCGCCGATGCTTGCGCGTGATTATCCCGCCGTCACGGTCGATGGTGACGCGATATTTGTGCGCGACGGCACGGTTTGGACATCGGCGGGCGTGACTGCGGGGATGGACCTTGCACTGGCGCTTGTCGAAGACGATCTGGGTCGCGACATGGCGCTCGGCCTTGCGCGGCAGCATGTGATGTATCTGATGCGGCCGGGCGGGCAATCGCAGTTTTCGGCCCAGCTTGCTGCACAGGGCGTTGACGACGAACGCATTGCGCAGGTGTGCAGCTATATCATCACTAATCCACGTGCTGACCTCACCGTGCCACATCTGGCCGATGTGGCGCGGATGAGTGAACGGAATTTTGCGCGGCGATTTACGGAATCCGCTTCCATGACACCCGCGCTCTTTGTGGAGCGCGCGCGACTGGACGAGGCCCGCAGGCGTTTGGCGGACGCGCATGTGCCGCTCGAACGGGTCGCGCATGAAGCAGGCTTCGGGCAGGCCGAACGCATGCGCCGCGCGTTTATCCGTCATCTCGGTGTTACACCCAACCGCTACCGCGAACGCTTTCAAACCGCGCGACGACCTGTCGCCCGCACATTTTTAATTGAGGAGAACTCTCATGGCGCGTGAACGCACAATCGGCATTTTGATTTTTGATGATGCCGAAGAACTCGACTTTGTCGGACCTTATGAGGTCTTCACCATGTCGAACGAAATGTATGGCCACAGCGGCAAAGCAAAGCCTGACAAGGTGGTTTTGATTTCGGAGAACGGCCAGACTGTCACCTGCGCCAAGGGCATGCGCGTGGAAGCGCATTGCTCGATTGCCGATGCGCCGAAGCTCGACGTATTGCTGATCCCCGGTGGGCAAGGCACGCGGCGCGAGGCGCTGAACCAGCCACTGCTTGACTGGGTGGCGAAAGTATCTGCCACCTGCGAATGGGTGACGAGCGTTTGCACGGGCGCGCTCGTGCTGACAGCAGCCGGCCCCGCCAAAGGCAAGCGCGTGACCACACATTGGGCATTCATTGAGACTTTACGTGCGCGCGGCGAAGCTGCCGAAGTGTTGGAAAAAGTGCGCTATGTGCGCGACGGCAATCTCGTGACCGCCGCTGGTGTCTCCGCCGGCATCGACATGGCCCTTTGGCTCACAGGCCAGATGCATGGCGAAGACCATGCCCGCCTCACGCAACTCGGCATGCAATATGACCCCGCGCCGCCTTACGCAGCGGCGGTCTGACCTGTTCATTTCCGCCACTACTCCCGACGCGCCGCAGATTAGACGAAGCCGGTAAAATCCGGTCTAATCTGCGGCAAAATTATCGGGAGACGCTGCCATGACGAAAAATCCGTTCGACCCTGCCCTGTTCCGGCCTGAGGCCATTTCTGCGGAAACCAAAGGCATCAACGACGCCATCATTAAGATGCTGAGCACGGACGCGCCGGAATGGTGGGACGCGGGCGCGCAAAAGGCACGCGATGCACGCGCACGCGGCGAGAGCGTGTTTCCTGCACCCGTCCTGTCGCCCGATGCGCGCGTGATCGAGATCGACGGCAAGGGCGTCAAAGTTTCACTCCGCATCATCGGTCCGAAGAATCCGACTGGCGTCTATCTGCATCTTCACGGCGGCGGCTGGGTGCTGGGCGCGTCAAACCAGCAGGACCCGATGCTGGAGCGCATTGTCAAAAACACCGGCATGGTTTGCGTGAGCGTTGAATATCGCCTTGCACCGGAACACCCCTATCCCGCTGGTCCCGACGATTGCGAAGCGGCGGCCCTGTGGCTCGTTAAAAATGCCAAGGCCGAATTTGGCACAGATGTGCTGACCATCGGCGGCGAAAGCGCGGGCGGACATCTGGCGGCTGTCACTGTGCTGCGGATGCGCGACCGCCACGGCTATACGGGCTTTAAAGGCGCGAACCTTGTCTTTGGCGCCTTTGATCTCACCATGACGCCGAGCCAGAAAGCCTTCGGCAACGAACGGCTCGTGCTGCGCACCGTGGACATGGAAAAATTCTATGACGCGTTCCTTCCCAATGGCGAGGATCGCCGCGACGCTGACATATCGCCGCTTTATGCCCGCCTCAACGACATGCCGCCGGCGCTCTTCACCATCGGCACACGCGATGCGCTGCTCGACGACAGCCTGTTCATGCATGCGCGCTGGATCGCGGCGGGCAATGAAGCAGAACTCGGCGTTTATCCCGGCGGCGCACATGGTTTTGTCGCGTTCCCCGGCGAGATTTCCCGTGCCGCCAATGCAGCACAAGACGCTTTTCTCGCCCGCGTCATCGGCCGATAGACGATGCAACTGTCAGACGGTTATTTCGACAGCCTGCGCGGTGCAGTAAACACATGGGAATGTGACGACATCGGCCATATGAATGTGCAGTTCTATGTGGCGCGTGCGTCCGACGGGGCATTCTTTCTGCGTCATGCGCTGGGCCTGACGCCGAGCCGCATCCGCACATCCAAACGCACGATGATTGCGCTGGAAGAACACTGCCGCTTTCACCGCGAATTGCTGGCGGGTGACATGTTCACCATGCGCACGCGGCTGATCGACATGCGCGAGAAGACGCTCGTTGTGTTGCATGAACTGTGGAACGCGGCGACGAACGAGCTGAGTGCCACCATTGTCGCGGTGAGCGCATCGTTCGACATGGAGACGCGCCGCCTTGTGCCCTGGGACGAGGAAGCGCTCGCCAAGGGTCGCGCGCTTGTCGGGCCGCTACCCGATTATGCCGAAGGGCGCAGCGTCCGACGCGAGACGCGGCTCGCCGACATCACGCTTGCCGACACAGAGGGCGGGCATTTCATTGAAAGCTATCGCGGCGCGGTGGGCCCGCAGCACTGCGATGATTTCGGGCACATGAATACGCAGTTCTACATTTCCCGCTATTCAGACGGGTCGGGCCATATGTGGCAGGGACTGGGCCTCGACAAGAAAAGCATGATCGCGAGCCGCCGCGGCAGCGTGGTGCTCGAACAGCGTCTCAATTACATCCGCGAAGTCGTGTCCGGCGACATTCTAATTGTGAAAAGCGCGCTCACCGAAGTCGCGGCCAAGACGATCCGCATTTGTCATTTCATGTTCAACGCGGAAACCGGGCTGCTGGCGGCAACCAGCGAGGTGACGGCGATATTGCTCGATCTTGATGCGCGACGTGCGGTGAGTTTTTCCGATGAAGAACGGGCACGGCTGGCGCACCATGTCTGCGAGATCAAAAGTTCAGGGGTTGCGTGATGGCCGGTATGCTCGACACTTATCGCGGCTATGTCTCGATGCAGGAATGCGACGAGATGGGGCATATGAATATCCAACATTACATCGGCAAGACATCGGACGCCTCGTTTCACATCCGCGATGCGCTGGGTCTTTCTGCTTCGCAACAGGCGACGAGTGGGCGCGGCTATATTGCGCTTGAACACCACATTCGCTTTCACCGTGAGATGAAGACCAGCGATCTCGTCGTGATACGCTCCGGCATTGTCGAGATGCGCGACCGCACGCTTATCAAATTTCAGGAAATGCGTGAAGCGCTGGATGACCGGCTGGCGGCGACATTTGTGGTCAATGTCGGTTGTCTTGATCTTGAGACGCGTCGTCTGACGACATGGCCGGACGCGACAAAGGAACATGCTGCACATCTGATGTGTGATATGCCGGATTATGCGCAGCCGCGCGGGATCGGGCGCGAGGTGATTGAACGCGATGTGTCGCGCAAGAGGGCCGACGCGGCGCAGATGTTTGAAAGCAACCGCTCGGCTGTGAACCCGTGGGAATGTGATACCAATGCGCATATGAATGCGCGCTTCATTATGAGCCGGTTTTCGGATGCGCAAGGGCACATGTGGGCCGCAGCCGGACTTGGCCGCCACGAGCAAATGGCGGCGGGACTGGCGACGGCGACTGTTGAAATGCGGCTTGTCTATTTCCGCGAACTGAATGCCGGCGACACGCTTTATGTACGCACGGGGCTCGTCGAAGCGGCTGACAAGACGCTGCGATACCGCCACTGGATGTTTAACGGCGAAACGCACGAGCCGGTCTGTGCGGCGGAAGGGCTCGGATTGCTATTCGATCGCGAGACCCGCAAGGCTGTCGTCATTCCGGCGCAGGTGCGGGCGCGGTTTTCCTGAATTTGTTTTGTAATTTTGTTTTTGATTTGAGGATGTGATGGCTGAGATGATCGATCTGGCGCGCTCAAGCGTGCAAACATGGCAATCGGACCAGATGGGGCACATGAATGTGCAATTCTATCTGGAGCAGGCAACGCAAGGGCTTGCCGCCCTCGGTTTGCATTTGGGACTGGGGCCGCGTTTCGTTGCCGGTGAGGGTGCTCGGCTTTTTGCGCGCGACCATCATGTGCGGTTTTTGCGTGAGCAGCGACCCGGCGCGCCTTTCACAATCCGCGGCGGTGTGCTCGATGTGCGCGACTTCGGAATGCGCGTCTATCTCGAAATGTACAATACGGTTTCGGAAGAGATCGCGGCGAGTTTCGCCGTCGATGTTGAGTTGATGGACGATGAAACGCGAGAGACTAAGCCCCTGCCCGCACGCGCAAAGGCGGCAGCCAAGGCGATGATCGTGGATCTGCCGGCGCATGGTGCGCCGCGCGGGCTTGAAATCTATCCACCCCGGGTGGCGCCTACGCTCGCCGAAGCCGAGGCGATGGAGCTTGTCTTCACCTGGCAGGGCGAAGTGCAGACAGCGCAATGCGATTCACAAGGTTATCTTGTGGCGCGACATTTCATGGGGATCGTGTCTGACGGGATTCCGAACCTGCTTGGCAAGACACGCGGCGATGACCGCTCGAAGAATTCGAAAGTCGGAGGTGCGGCGCTGGAGTATCGTTTCCACTATCACTCCTATCCCAAGGCTGATGACGTTTTGACGCTTCGAAGCGGGCTCAAGAGCGTGGGTCCCAAGACTTACATCTGGGGCCATTGGCTGTTTGATCTGGAGACCGGCAAGGCTGTTGCAACAGCAGAAGCTGTGGCGATTGCGCTAGACCTTGAGACGCGGAAGGCCATTCCGATCCCGGAGGAAATGCGGGTGCAGCTTGAGGGGATGGTTGCGCCGGGCTTGGGGGTTTAACAATGGAAGAAGACCCTCACCCCAACCCTCTCCCGGAGGGAGAAGGAGAAATGCGCCGCGCGCGAATGATAAACCCGCGCTCGCCCGTGATGCGCTGCAATGTCTTCATGCCGCGCACGAGAGGATAGACCTTTTCCATGTCGTGGGTTTTTTGCGCTGCCGATGCCTCGGCGCGCGTCAGATTGTAGAGCGCCAGAAGATCGTCATTGCTCATGGCGTGGAGTGCGCGCTCCTTGGCGGAGCGGTCGGGGTCGGGCTCAGAAAAGGTCAGTGGCTGGCGTGGATCAAACTGGTGCATGATGCTGCGAGCCTAACGACAAAAGACATACGGGGAAAGCATGAGCGGATTTCTCGACGCCCATCTTAGTGATGAGGAACTGGCGATGCTCGCGCGCGCCCGCACATTCGGCAGTGATGTGATGCGCGAGGGTGCCGACGCGTGGGAGGCAGGCGCCAGCACGGTCGCGGCGCTGCGGCTGGCGGCGGACGCCGGCCTGCTGCGGCTTGAAGTGCCCCATTCACTCGGCGGGCTCGGTCATCGCTACCGGCTGAAGCTCGCAATTTGCGAAGCGCTGTCGCGGGTCGATATGGCTTTCACTTTTTCACTCATCAATACCCACAATGTCGCTGCGCGCCTGGCCCAAAGCACAACACGGGCATATCTCAACACGCTTGTTCCGGCGCTTCAACGCGGTGAGATTTTCGGCGCAACAGCCTTGAGCGAACCCAATGCGGGTAGCGATTTCGCGGGTATCAAAACACGCGCAACGAAGGTTGCCGGTGGCTGGCGGCTCGACGGCGAGAAGGGCTGGATCACCAACGGGTCCATCGCCGATCTCTTTGTGACTTATGTGCAGACGGACCCCGAGGCAGGCTGGCGTGGCATTGCCTGTTTTCTGGTTGATGCCCGCAAGGAAGGCTTCACGCGCGTTGCACCTTATTCTCTCACGGGCGGTGCGGCCATCGGTGCCGGCGGGTTTAAACTCGACAATTATTTCGTCGATGAAGACGACATGCTCGGCGCGGCGGGCGAAGCCTTCAAGCTTGCGATGAAAAGCGTCAATGGTGCGCGCGTCTATGTGGCGGCGATGTGCGCGGGCATGCTGGCCGCGAGCCTTGAAACAGCCGTTACCTATGGCTCGACGCGCGAGGCTTTTGGCAAACCGCTTATCGGACATCAAGGATTGGCTTGGTCGCTGGCCGAAGTCGCCACCGACCTTGAAGCACTGAGGGCGCTGACACGCGATGCGGGTCTGCTGGTTGATCAGCAGAAAGATGCTGTGATGGCGGCGGCGCAGGCAAAATCATTCGCCGGACGGGTGACACTCAACGGCATCGGCCAATGCATTCAGGCGATGGGCGCGGCGGGCCTGAGGCGTGAATATGGACTGGGGCGGCATTTGGCAGGCGCAAAGATCGCTGCATTCACCGATGGATCCAGCGAGATGATGCGTGAGCGCATTGTGGCGGGCATGGTGAAGGCTTACGGGCGCTGAGCCTCAGCCGCTGAGGCGCGCGTCGAGCGCCAGAATTTCGCGGCGCACGATGTCGGGAAATTCCATCGGCAGAAAATGCGTCGCCTGCCCCAGCCGCAGCAAAGTCGCTTCGGGATCGCGCTCGCCGAGAATTTGCGGACCGGGCGTGCGGCAGGTGGAACCTTTGCCCGCATAAAGCAGCGTTAGCGGCACGGTGAGCTTGTCGAGCGCCTTCCAGATGTCGTGACCCTGCGCGCGGAAATTTGCGGCTTCCCATGCGGGTGCGCAGGCGAGCTCGACCTGGCCATCGTCACGCGCGACCGTGCCGCCTTCGACATAATCGGCAACCATCTCGTCGGGCCATGTGCGGAAGGCACCGCGACCCTTGTAGGCGGCGGCCATAATTTCGCGGTTGGCAAAGAGTGCGCGGCGACGCTCCGCCCCATCGGCCAGCGCCATCGGCCCACCCTTGCCGCCCATGAGCTTGTAAGCCCTCATCATCCAGCGTGCGGCTTTGGGCACCATGACGGGATCAACAAGAATGAGGCCACGCACGAGATCGGGACGTTCGGCGGCGGCCATCAGGCTCATCGCGCCGCCCATCGAATGGCCAGCAAGCAGGATCGGCGCACCGGCGGCATCGACCAGCGGCTCGATGAAGGCAATGAGATCATCGCGATAGATATGCCAATTGGCGTGCGATGTCGGATCGGCAGGCAGACGCGACAGCCCATGGCCGCGCGCGTCCCACGCTCTAATGTGAAAGCGTGGTGCGAGCGGCGACAACAACGCGCGATAGGTCATCCCGTTGAAACCATTGGCATGGGCGAAATGCAATTGCGGCGCGCCGGGCGCACTCGGCCAGTCGAGATAAGACACGGTGCCGTCTCGCAGCGCGACTTCGCAGCGTTCGGGCGCTACCGACGCCTTGTTCAGAACCACATTTTCATTCACGCCGGTACTCGCAATCTTCATCTATCGGGCGAAAGGCAAGCTGCTCACACGAGCAGGCCCTTTTTGGTGAGCCATGTTTTCACGATACCGACCGATTCCGCCATCTTGTCGGGCTGACCGATATAATAGTGCGTTGCGCCCTTTACCTCGTGAAATTCTTTGTTGTCGTGCTGTACGCCAGCGAACAGGCGGGCAGCGTGACTGGGCGTGCAGGCGTCGTCCGCGCTGTTCTGGATGACGAGAACAGGCACGGTGACGTCGCGGGCGCATTTGGGACCATCCGCACGGCTTTCCGCGTAGGACCATTGCGAGAGCCAAGCGCGGAGCGAGCAGAAGCGCGCGAGGCCCGCTGGCATCATGTTGACGATTTTCGGTTCGCCCATGAAACACCAGTTCGGACCCTTGCGGTCATTGGGTTCGATCGAGGGGTCCATCCAACGCGGGTCGGCCATTGTACCATGCACGACGAAGCCGAATTCCTCATTGGTGCGGCCCTGACGTTTCAAATCCGCAAGCTTGTCCTTGACCCAATTGTCGATCTTCTGCGACCGCGCGATCTGAGCAGCACGAAAATGGGCAACATAATCGTCGGCGAACTTCGGCTGGTTGGGATTTCTCGGATCGTAAAGATCAAGCTCGACGATACGGTCATCCGGGTTCATCTCGTCGCGGATAGATGGGTCGAGCCACTCGGTCAAAGTGATGGCGCGGCTGACATGGGCGGCGAGCTGAAGCACCGCATCGGCCTTGATGAGCTTGGCACCGACGACATCGACGGCATCGCCTGCGGGTGTTGCCGTGATCCAGGGTTTTTCTGCCTGTGACTGATAGAACATCGACAGGGAGCCGCCACCTGACCAACCGGCCAGAACGACTTTTTCAAAGCCAAGTTTTTCCTTGGCATATTTGATGTACTGACCGAGATCGAGGATCACTTTTTCCATGATCAGCGCGCTGTCATTGTGCGGATAGCGGCTGGCGCAAGTGATGCACGGGATGCCGGCGGCGGCGAGCGCATTGGGCATAGGCAGCAGGTTCATCGTGCCGGTCGGGTGCATGAAGACGAGTACTGTCTTCGAGGTCGAGCCTTTGGGTTTCAAAAACTGGCCTTCGACCACAATCTGATCGAGCGCACCGGCATAGGTTTCCTTGAACGCAGCTTTTTCCTGCCAGTGCAGATGAAAGGGGATGCGCTCGACGTCGAACTTTGGGGCACTCATGCGGAGACTTTCTTGAAATCGGGTTTGCGCTTGTTGAGGAAAGCGTCGATGGCTTCGTGATGTTCGGGCGTCGTCCAACATTCCTTCAACGCATCGGTTTCAAGCTTTTGCGCACGAGTGAGATCGGTTGTGCAAGCATTTTGCGTGAGCAGCGCCTTGGTCATGCGCAACTGACGCGACGGATTGGCGGAAATGAGATCAGCAAGTTCCATCGCCTTGTTGAGAAGTTCCGCCTGCGGCACGACATATTCGCAGAGGCCCTTCTCCTTGGCTTCTGCGGCGGGATAGAGGCGGCCTGTCAGCATCATCTCGCTGGCTTGGCCCCAACCCATGCGGCTCACCAGAAAATGCGACGAGGCGAGTTCCGGCACGATACCCATTTTGACAAAGACGAGGCCGAATTTTGCTTCTTCTGCCGCAACGATAATATCGAACGGCAGGATCATGGTGACACCGATGCCGACGGCGACGCCGTTGACAGCCGCGATCATGGGCTTTGAAGCCCGTGTCAGTTCGATCCAATCGACATGGGCGGGCATGCCGCCGGATCCGCCTGCGGTGTTCTCGCCCGGGTCCTTGCCATCGACGCGGGTTTTGAACACGGCGTCCACATCAGCACCGGCGCAGAAACCCCGGCCAGCGCCGGTCATAATGATCGCGCCGATATCACGGTCGGCATTTGCCGCCTCTATGGCGTGGGCAAGTTCACCTGCCATGTGCGGCGTCCAAGCATTGAGCTTGTCCGGGCGCGACAAGGTGATGAGCGCGGCGTTGCCCCGCTTTTCATAGATGATCTGTTCGTAAGCCATTGATCCCTCCCCAGGGTATTTCTTTGCGCCAAGTCTAGGCCAGCGGAGGAAGAAGCGACAAGCGCAAGCCCCACCCCTTGACGTTGCGTCGGCCTTGCTCTGTCATGCGCCTTATAAAAATCAATGAGAGGAATTGCCCGATGGATCTGCGTCTCAAAGGAAAAGTGGTGTTTATTGCCGGTGCCAGCCGCGGCATCGGGCTTGGCATGGCGCGCGCCTTTGCCAAAGAGGGCGCGAAACTGGCCCTGACGGGTCGCGGCGAGGCGTCTCTTGATGCGGCTCAGGCCCTGCTGATCGGCGAGGGTGCGCGCAAGGGCGACATCATCACCATCGCTGGCGATATGACATCATCCGCAGTGCTCGCCCAAGCGCTCGACGCGACGGAAGAAAAGCTCGGGCCTGTGCATTGTGCCATAGCCAATGTGGGGCTAGGCGTTGCGCCACTCGGATTTGATGTGTCGGACGCAGACTGGGAAGCCGACGTGAAGCAGAATCTGCTCGGCGGCGTATATCTTGCGCGCGAGGCGCTGAAGCGAATTCTTGCACGCGCGCCCGAAGACCGCGTGGACGCCAATCTCATTCTCGTTTCATCCATTGCGGGTGTTGACGCGCTCGGCACACCTCTCACCTATTCCGCCACAAAGGCGGCGGTGAACCACACAACGAAATCACTCGCTAAAATGGTGGGCAAAGACAATGTGCGCGTCAACGCCATCGCGCCCGGCAACATTATTTTTAAAGGCGGTGACTGGCAGGCGCGTGTGGACGAGCGCCCCGACGCATGGGGTCGCTGGATCAAACGCGAAGTGTCGCTTCGACGTTTTGGCACCGTCGACGAGATTGCCGATGCGGCACTGTTTCTGGCAAGCCCGCGCGCAAGTTTCATCACCGGCGAAATCATGGTGGTGGACGGCGGGCAGGTGCGCTGAAGAGGCGCTCTAGGCGAGAACAAGTTTAAAGTTCTGACGCGTGAGGCGGGGGAACGATGGAAACTCCATCAGCGTTTCCCCGCCTGCCTGACGCAATAGATCAGCAACGCGCAGCTTGTCGTCTTCTTCCAGCGACGCGATGAAATCCAGCGGTCGTTGCAGCATCCATAGTTCGAACGGGAAAATGGCGCGATTTTCTTTGGCGTCGCCCAACGAGAAAACATGCGTGCCGATGGCGCGGGGAACTTCGGAACCCACGACCAGATCCGGCGTGTCCGTGCGCCAATGGGTGAGATGGTGGGCGGTCGAAACCAGCACCAGCACCATTTCGCGCATCATGCGGGCAAGAACGGGGATCAGGGTTTCGGGCACTTCATCGCGTGGTAAAAATTCGCCGCCCTTGGGTGTCGGCGGGATCAACATGCGCTCGACCCAGCGCGCGACATGGGGAGCGCGTGCTTTCATAATTTCGCCGGACGCGGGGTCACGATATTGGTGTGCATAGAGCGGACCGAAGAGACCGAAATCGCCCATCGACGGGCGCGTGCCGAAGAGAAATTCATAGGTGCCGAAATGCACGTTCAGCTCATCCAGCAGAGCGAGGTAGGATGTTTCGATGGCGCTTTCGGTTTTGGGTGTCACACCGAGAAAAGGCAGGGCACCGGCGAAGGGCTTTGAAATGCGCAAGCCCGCTTCTCGCTGCTCCTCAGGCGTGGCGCCGGGCTTTTGCATCGCTCCGAACTCGGCAATCGCGAAATCATAATTGCGGTTCCAGCGGTAGTGCATGGCGGGCAGCTTGAGCCATTCGTCTCCATAGACTTCGAGGAGCAAAGCGGCAACGCGCTGGCGCGGACCTGACGGATAGATCGACGGTGTCGGGAAGCGGCGTTCAAGCTCGTCAATAATCTCGGTTGAATCCTGAAGTGTCTCGCCCTCGGGTGTGACAACGATGGGGATCACCGGCCAGCCGACACGCGGCAGGATGACCTCCAGATAGGCCTCGCGTGTATTCAGCATTTCGGAAAAAGGAATGCGCTTGTAACGCAGATAGGCGCGCACCTTGCCGGAAAAGTAGCTGACTTCCGATGCGTAAAAAGTATAGCCCTGCGTCATTTTTTGCGAATTCCCCCGTCACGCGATCAAATTGACCGTCGCGTCATCCACTGTGTTTGTAGCCCTTGGGGAGGCAGCCTGTCCAATAGGGTTTGAGGACGTTACCCGCGCCTGAGAACACGCATGGGATTGGTGACGAGGCCAATTGCGGACGGGGCCGCACCGCTAGCGCGACGGGACAACGGCAGAAGGATCGTAACCGTGGTGCCCGCACCGGGACGGCTCTGTAAGTTCAGACGACCACCATGGGCTTCTGCCAAGTAACGCGCGATGGGCAGGCCAAGGCCGGCACCGTCGGCTCCTGTGATCAACGGATCGCCAAGTCGGACGAACGGTTCCTGACATTTGGCAATGTCGGCAGGCGCTATGCCGATGCCGTTGTCTGCAATCGTTATGCAAACACCATCGTCATCTGACAGAAGATCGAGCGATACTGTGCCACCGTGATGAGAAAACTTGATTGCGTTGGACAAAATCGCATGAACGATCTGCTTTATCTTGACGCGATCCGCCAGCAACGCATAGGGCGCTGGTCGTGCTAGCACTTTGAGGTTTATGTCTTCGGCAACGGCTTCGGCCCTGAACTCATCGGCGACTTCCCGGAGCAGGACGACGAGGTCAAACGGTGCTTCATCGATCGACAGGTCGCCGGCACGAGCTCGCGACATCTCAAGAAGACTGTCGATGAGGCCAAGAGCGGTGCTGCCGCTGGTGTGAACAGCTTCGGAATATTCGAGATAGCGCGGACTGAGCGGGCCAAACATCTGCATTCGCATCATGTCGGAAAAGCCAAGCACGGCATTCATGGGTGTACGCAACTCGTGACTGAGATGCGCGAAGCTTTCCCATTTTGAGGTCGTGGCGGCCTCGGTTGCAGCTTCTGCGACGAGGACAGAATCGGCGAGACGTTCGTTCTCTGCGCGCAGGCAAAGCGTTTCAATGATATTGCAGTTGAGCGCCCAAACATTGAACGCCAAAACACTCGCATAGAGCGACAGCAAAATGCCCAGACTGTCGAAGCCATTCAGCGACATATGAAAATTGACAAATGTGACAGGCAGCATTGCGCCTAAGAAATATCCAAAATAGGCAGGCAAGTATCCTGCCAAGCCGGACACACTCACGCTTACGCAACCCATAATGGTGAGCGACACCACAATGACATGCCAATCCGACAGCATGGGCTTGCAGAAAAAGAGAAAGAGCCCCCAAGTCAAGCCAACCAATGTGGCGAAGACAATGTGCTCATGCAGATAACGCATGGCAGTGGACATGTCTTCGCGCGCTTGCTTGTTATTGCGCTTATGCCTCGCGACGCTAACGAGCAGCATCGAACTGATCAGGATCAGCGTTCCCACCCATGAGGCAAGCACACGGAAGTCAAGATCATCGCGGATCACGTAAGCAACGATGATCGCGGCGACGACATTCATCAAGATGCCCTTGGCCGAGCGATCGAGCAACAAAAGCTGCCGGGAGCGGATGCGGATTTCGATATCGTAGCGGGCCTGCTGTGTCGCATCGAATGCATGAACACCGCCCAAACCGAAGCTGCGCGCGCAAAATTCGCGCACGCTGCGACTTCCAGTCAAGGCCGAGACAACAGACATTCCTTCCGCCCACGATCCTGCCCCTTGCGGAGCAAATACATGAACCATTGGTAATCCTCGGTTGTGAAGAAAGACCTAAATTCCACTTTTGGCACACCAGGATGCTATCGCGGAACGACCGACTAGTCGTCTGACGGTCTGCCGCCGCGCAGGCGCTTGACCGCACCGCGCTTGGTTTTTGTTTCCAGACGGCGCTGCTTGGAGCCAAGGGTGGGTTTGGTCGGCACGCGATATTTGGGCTTTTCAGCCGCGGCAGCGATCAAAGCGACGAGACGCGCTATGGCATCCTTCCGGTTGGCGTCCTGTGTGCGATAGCCGGACGCCGTCAGCACGATCACACCATCAAGAGTCAGGCGGGAGCCTGCGAGCTTTGCAAGTCGTGTCTTCACACTTTCAGGCAGAGAATGACAATTGCGCATGTCGAAGCGCAATTGCACGGCTGTCGCGACCTTGTTGACATTCTGTCCGCCCGGCCCACCTGCCCTGATGAAGCTCAACTCAATGTCGGCTTGGGAGATCGACAGGCTGGGGGTGACCGCAATCATGGGCGGAGTGCGGGCGCCGCAACTCGCTTCTTCGCCTCTGAATCCGTGAGAATATCGAAATAGAGAAACTTGTTGCAGGCGTCGATGCAGGCAATGGCGGCTTGAGGCAGCGTTCCGCGAATATAGAAATATATATTGTAGCGCATGTCATAGATATTGCTGACGGCATCAAGCTGGTAAACACGCTCGACCTCGGCAGCCGGTAGAACATTCATCGAATTTTCCTGCGCCGTACTCAGGATAGAGACCGCGCGCTTGAGCTTCTCGCCCTTCACTTCAGTCGCAAAGAGCGACTTAAAGCGAACACCATAACTCGGGTCGTAGTCGTCGGTCTTTGGCAAGGGGGTTGCTTCGGGCGGCAGCGCCAGAATGGAAATGGCTTCTTCCGTGCCATGCGCGAACCAGACCATCCCCTCGATCGGCACAAGGGCCTGAGACTGCGGGCCGCAGACGATCACCATCCAGAAATTGAAAGGTGCGGGCAGAGGTTTGACAAAATCGCTCGGCGCGTTGCCGCAAAGCAAAGCCGCTTCGTCGGCATCGGCACCTTGAGACGCACCAGCCGCGGCGGCAGCATTGATCTCAGCGCCGCCCCCGAGCAATGCACAGACAGCTACAAACAGGAGAGATAAACGGAACCGCATGACAACCCGCATTATTCTTTCAAGCAAAAACTGTAGCAGCCATGCGGAGAGGCGGGAAGACGAGATGGCGATGGGCGAACGGGTCGAATTGCTTTGTCAGCGATAAATCCGCGCATCGTTGCAGCGAGGTGACGCAAATACGATGAAAAATGACTGGCTGCGTTGTTGCGCCAAAACAAAAGGCCCGAACGCATGTCCGGGCCTTTTTATTTCTTGATGAGGCTGCCCTTTAAGCGGCGGCTTTCTCCGGGGCGAAACGGTCGTAGAACGTGTCACCTTTTTCAGCCATGTCGCGCAGCAATTTGTTGGGCTTGAAACGCTCGCCGTATTTCTGGGCGAGCGCGTCGCAGGTTTCGACAAAGGCTTTGGCGCCGACCATGTCAATGAGTGAGAGCGGGCCACCGGTCCAGGGCGCAAAACCCCAACCGATGATCGCGCCGACGTCGGCATCGCGAACGTCGGTGACAACACCTTCCTCAAAACAACGTGCAGCTTCGAGAGCCTGAATGTAGAGGAAGCGGTTTTTCAGCTCCGCAACGTCCACA
>TARA_R110000868_G_scaffold1049_2_pt1 | contig 18989 bp, 18 predicted proteins | sample TARA_R110000868 | Tara Oceans TARA_R110000868 (sample SAMEA4397489) | marine metagenome | biome: Polar Biome; feature: [SRF] surface water layer (ENVO:00010504); material: water (ENVO:00002006), including particulate matter (ENVO:01000060) such as... | depth 5 m | reverse complement strand
CCAGCATTAATTTGGTCAGGAGTCATATTAGCATTAACATACCCTGCTGCTGTAGCTAACCCTAAAGACTGCTCTTGTATTAACTGTTGTGGTGTCTTCTCTACTTCGAAAGCTCCAGTAACATCATTAACTGCCTTGTAAGATTTAGTTATCTCTGTTATGTTTTGGGCGCCAGTAGCTTGAGAAATAGTACTGTTATAAAGAGCACGAGAATCTTTTGTTCCTTGTAAGCTACTGTAGTTAGGGTCTTGCTCAACCCTCTTTGCTATAAGCCCTAAACTTTGAGTAAAAGAGGTAACAAGACCAGTGCTAGCTCCCTCCTCTTTAGCCTTACTAACCTCTGAAAATATAGAAGATGTGTCCTGAACTACGTCAGCTACAGCTCCTATAACATTTGGTGTCTGTACGGCTTGTTGTTGAGTGACTGATGAGCCACTTGTTTCTTGTAACTTAGGATTAAATAAACCCATTATTCGTCCCTCTCTCTATATCCACCATTAAACACTTCACCAACCTTTAACATCTCTTTTACTTGAAACTCTGTCAAAGGAGCCCCCTGAACTAATATTTTCCATTCTGCGTAAGGCATCATATTACTCATCTTATATAATCTATCTATTAAAAAGCTATCTCCCTTTTTAGCATCCCTTTGAACAAGACTTCTAAATACCTTAAGGGCCTCTGTTTGGTTTTTATTAAACACTTTAAAACCAAAAGCCATAGTCTCTAAAATTCTTCTATTAGCATCTAAGTCCCTCTCATCTGTTTGTGCTAACATACGCGTAACATTTGAGTAATGTACTTTAACATCATTTTTAAAAGAATCAGAAACTAGGTACATTTTTTCATTTGTGTCCCAATGTTTCTTTGCTGTTTTAGTTGGTAAACCAAGTAGTATACCTATAGCCTCCGCTGAAGTAACATCATCATCAATAGCATGTTGTTTTGAGTTAACCATCTTACCATGTTCGTTAGCGTACAAATATTTAAAAGCATTTGACATGCCAGAAGACATAGAAGCAAAACTTTTTGAAAGTTTTGAAAAAGTAATTGGTGGATAATCTGGCATTGCTCCAGCAAACCTACCTATATCAATCATAAAGTTACTTACTCTTGGGTTTGAGCCAATAAATAAAGAACCAGAGGGAGAGTTAGAAATTAAACCAATCAAACCTTCTCCGTCTAAAAAGCTCATTACTAAATCCGCAAAACCTGCCCCTGAAGTAGGGGAAAAAGAAGTAAAATCTAATTCTGAGTGTTGGTCAGATAAAGAATTTATCATCCCATTAAAAATCAAACCTTCCATTCCATCCTGTAAAGCCTCACGAATCATCGGGTCTTCTGGTAATAAATCAGCAAACCATTTATCAGCCGCCCAGTAAGTTGGTATTCCAAACAAAGCTACATCTAAAGTCATAGCTTTTACTTTTTCTTTAGTGGTTAAAATTCTGTTAGTTGTAGTCTGAGTTATCCCTTTGTGAGGAACGTGTAAAAACTGCATAACTAAACTTGCGGCATTTTCTTGGTATGGCATGATATTTGCTTTGTTCATACCATAACCCCAATTACGCGCTAAGGCATAGACTTCATCTCTATCTTCAGCCTTGCTCATATCTTTACCATTTTTAATTGCCTTGTCTCTAAATGCTAACAGAGCTGTTATGATGTTATTACTTTCCCCTGCTTCAAAACCAATTTTAGAGGCAACTCTTTCTACTGTATTATACCCTGTCTTAAGTGCTCCTGTTACTCCAGCTTTACTTTGATTAGTAATTTCTATCATAGAATCTTTTACTAAGTTGTTTGTCTTTATAGCGTCAAGTTGACCACTGTCCATAACAAAATCAAGTAGCTCATTAGGCTCTCCAGTAATCCTAGCTTTCTGAACTGCAACTAAATCTGGAATCATCTTAGTGACAGAGTAAGTTGAGTTAGCTGCTGCTAGTCTAACCATCTGATGACTTTGTACTAGAAACTGTCTTTGAGGGTTAAGTTTAATATATAGTGCATTACCAGCACCCCTAGTAGCGGTGATTAAACCCCTTCCTCCACCAGCCCAACGGAAAGCTCTTTCTCTACGAGTGTTTCCTTTTTCTCCCATAGCTGTTGCTATAGAGTTAAAGGCACCTTTTATCCACTCATCTACAGAATTAATATAGCCGTTTTCCATAGAGTTTATGTATTCCCATGTAGTACGAGCGTCAGCTATACCTTTAGAAGAAGTTTCTCCAGCAAATTTAATACCATTCATCTCTGTTGGAAAAGATTTTAATCCGTTAACTTCAGGAACATACTTTCCAAACTGACTAACAAAACGAGCTTTACTAACTTCTAACCAATCTCTCATTGCCACTTTATCCCCAATGCTTCTAGCAGCATCAGTTAAAGCGTCAATAGGGTCTTGTACTAATGTATCTCCCATACCACCGTTTAGAGGTTGTGTAGGTTCTTCTCCAAGTCTTTTACCCCTTGCTCTTTCTCTTGTTGTACCCATTGAACGAGCAACATCATATTGGTCCCTTGGAGTCATAGCAGCATTCTTTTTGTTTTCTCTTACTTCTCCATAAACTTCTTCAGATACACCTTCTGCATTAGCCCACCTACGCTTCATTAAGTTAGCTTCTTCTACATCTCTAGCAACACCAACAGCAGTTCTGTATAACTCATCACCCTTACTATTTCTAATTATTTTATCAATAAAAACAGGAGCGTCATAATTTACTTCAAAATAACCTTTTCTGTATGTATGCACTGCATCAGATTCATTTAAAACTCTAGCGTAACTTTTAGAATCATTTTTTACTAAAACGTTAGCTACAATTTCATCATCTATCTTCATTGCAGTTCTTGATTCTCCTACATACCCACCATCATCATATAGCTTGCGTAACTGATTAGGTTGAAGTGTTTGTAGCTGACCCGTTTCTGGATTGTAAACACGGTTGTTACCGAAGTTCATTTGTGTTTTACGAACTAGCAAATCATCTTCACCAACCTTTAAAGACTTGTAATTCTCTGCCTTTAAGCTTTTTACCATCTCAGCATTCTTTAACCAGTATACAGTGTCCCAAGCCGTTCTAAAAGAAGTTAGTGCCTCTATAGCAGACTCAGAAAACTGTTGTGCTCTTAGTTGAGTTGGTGTGTGTTCAAATCCTTCCAAGTTAGCTTTCTTAATGTAATCACTAACTTTAACTTTTTCAGCATCACCCATCTTACGGAAAGGTTTACTAAAGCCCACACCTAAATCATTTATTTTTCTAGTTATAACTTTACCTGCATCATCAGCTACAGAAGCACCCATGACTAAAGACCTATCTAACATAGAAGCAGGGTCAAGAATCATTCTAGCACCAGAGCCACCAACATTTGCAGCTAAAGAACCAACTCGGTCAGCTTGGTTTTTTGTAACACTTAAAGGCGTAAAGTCTGTTATCATGTCAGAAGAAATTACTCCTTTATGATGCACTTGTATTATATAATCCCCTAAGTCTTCCATACCTTCTGATACAGACTCATAGCCATTTTCTGTTCTTTTTAAAATGCTAATGTCTTCTACACCAATACCAGTATCTCTAAGAGAGTATAAGGCTTGTGCCATAGCATCTTCTGAAGAACTAAATCCTGTTTTACCAGCAGTGTACACAGCCTTTATTTCTACTCCAGCACCAACACCCACTTGCATTAACTCAGGACGAAGAGTTAATCCAGCAGCGTTTTGTAGTGTTGTCTGAATAGATTCAAATACTTGTTTCTTTTCTTCTGGTTGAATGTAAATCTGACCTGAGTCATTCGCTTTATCTAAAGTGTCTTGGTCTGCTCTAAATCTTACTGGCTTATGACTTGGAATTGGTGTTACTATTCCTGAGTCTGTTAATGGTTTTGGTCCTAGTGCCTCTACAGCAACACCTTTTGAGTCTGTACCAAACACTGCCTTAGCAACATCTTCGTTTTCCATAGCATCTTCTACTAACTTATAACCCTCTAATGGATTATTTTCAAGTGTTGTTTGCCCTATACTTGTTGGATTTGGAGAGCCAACAACTTTAGATTTACCAGCATCACCTAACTTAGATAAAAATTTAGGTGACTTACTTAAGAGATTTATAAAAGGAATGAAGTCTAAAACACTAAGTATGTTATCAGTAATTTGGTCCCCACTACTATAGTTGCCTGATATAACACTGTTCATAAACTCCATTATTAAGAAGTCATTATCTTTAGGTAGGTAAATACTACCTCCTTCACCATTGATAAATTCAACCAATAGTTTTTGTATAGGAAGTCTGTTTTCTACAGGTAAGTCTTTTATCATACGGCTCATATCCATACGAGCATTACCAGCAAATAAAAAATCCATAAACCCTGAAGTGTCATCACCCTCTACTGACTCTTTTAGAAAACTTAAAGTGTCTGCACTCTGTTTATTGTAAGCCGTAGGTATCATTAATTCTAACATATCAATAAATACAGAAGAGTAAGAAAAGTCTAACTTGCCAATGTGTGAGTTAAGAAGGTATTGTAAATCTACTTTGTTTTGATAATAAGGTTGAGACAACCCAATCATTGAAGATAAAACAACCTCTTGCTCCGCTGTCTCTGAACCATTGTCTCTTGTTAAAACTTGGTCTATATACTGTTCTTGTGTACTAATAGCTGCATCTTCTTTTAGTACAGTAAAGCCACCAGCCATAGTAATTTTATCTTCGTCAGTAACTTCTTCATTTACCAACTCGTCAATTAAAGTTTCTTCAGCCTTTTTAATTAATTCTACTTGAGATTGCTTCTCTAAAGACTTTAGCGTATCTGATTTACCTGTAAGCTCAAACTCCTCCATAGCAGAAGAATAGTTATCAGCAGCTTCTTCTGGATTTTCAGACAATGCAATGTTCATTAAAGCTTTATTGTTAATACTACTTTTGGCTTTATTAGGTGTTGACTGTTCTTCTGACACCGCAAGGTCTTCAAAAGTTTCGTCACTAGTTTCACTAAAGTCTTCTAATTTCATTCTATTATCCTATTATACTTTTGGGTCAACTGGGGTAGGTGTAACCTGAGCATCTTTTAATGCTTTTGCTTTAGCATTAGATGTAGCTTTCTGTGTAAAGATGCTTCCAGCAGCACCTGCTACAGCACCAATAGAACCTGTTATAAATTGCTTATCAGCTAAGTCCTGACTCACTGCACTTAAAGCATTGGCTGTATTTGCTTGTCCTGTTTGTCTTGCTAAGTTACCTGCAAGCTGTGTATTTAAACCACTTAAAGCACCTGCTTCACCTGAGCTACCTGCAGTACCCATTGCTTGTGAGGATTGCATAAGCCTAGCTCTAGCTACCCTTGCCTCCTTAACCTTACGTCTAGCAGCAGAGACATCATTCATTTTCTGCTGTGCGCTTTGTATTTCATTACTTTCTTCTTGTGCGTCAGCGGCTTGTTTAGCACCTACTATACTTGCTCCTGCTGACACTACCGTTGCTATTACTGCTGCTATCGCCCAAGCTGGCATAAATCAAACTCCTCTTTAAAATCTTTATAGTTAATTTGTTTAGTATTTATTACTAAACTCTTAAATGTCTCTTTGTGCAACATAGTAAGCTCCTTATCTGGATAACATAAATCCCAGATTAAATCTAAACTTTCGTCTAATTCTTCAAAGGAAACTATTAAGTCTGCGTAAAGCTCAGCCTTTTTAAGGGCTTTTTCTAGCTTAGTAATACATTGGCTTAGGTATTCTCTTTTATCCTCTCCAAATGCTTTACAGAGACTCTCAAGTACATCTACTGCATCTCTTTTGATTATTATTAAAGGAACACCCAAATCTTTTTCATACTCTTTAGCTAGTATAGGGTTTGTGTCAACACTAATCCTATACTTACGTGGTACAGAGTAAAACACACTAGCATCAATACTAGTGCTAAATAAGTCATGCCCACAAAATGCATCAGGTTGTTGTAGGAAAGCTGTTAACCAGCTAGTCCTACTCCTTGGCAACGCTAGTATAAAAGAGTTAAGATTCATTAATTGTTACCTCTTGCTCCCAACCTATCAGCTTACAGTTCTTTAGTGGTTCTGTTTTAATAAAAACACTTAAAGCTTTACCTCTGCCTCTAACCTTACTCTTTGATACAACAGTTTCATAACCGTTATCAAAGTTGTCAGTGTTATCTTGTGGCATGTAATGTCTTCTAAATCTGTATGCTTGGAACTCTTTACCTTGTTTACCTGAGTTATTACTGTTAGACCAATCCCAAGAAGTTTGTACTAAACAACTAGACGGGTTTATTGGTTCATAATCTTCGTCATAACCTTCCTCTGTTTTAGTGAAGTGGAACGTTACGTATGGAGATTGTTTAGCTCTATTAGCTACTCCACCAGTAAAGTGAGCACCTTGCATAAATGCATAAGCATCCTCTGGATATGTCGGAGCTCCTAAAGCTGCTAGTGAACCCCAATCTTTAAACTCTACATTGTTATAAGAAGAGAATGTAAACTGGTCATCTTGTATAGTGGCTGTCTTAGGTCTTACAGCTACATACTTAGTTTCTGTTTGTATGTCTAACTTAATACCTGTAGTAACAACAACGTCATCACCCTCTACATCAACTACGACTCCACTAACTGTTACTGGGTCAATAGTCTTACCACCAACAAAAGGAGATACTTCTATGTTTCCTTTAACCTTAATGTTTGTACTTGCTATCTTATTATAATACCAAGCTTGGAATGAAGGCTTATAACATAACTCATTACCATCCCCATAAGTCCAACAGACTACATTAGAAAAAGAATCATAAGCACCAGAAGCCGTTTGGTGTTGTGTTATACTATTATAGAAAGTACGAATTGTTGTACCTGTTAAATCATTAGCTACAAAAAATCCACTGTCTCCAGACTCACATAAGTAAATACCATCAGAAGCCCAATACATTATTGACTCACCAATGTTAACTATAGATTGTCTTGATACACAACCACGTTCTGTAATTTTAACAATTTGATAATTCTCTGCTGAGAAACCAAAGTCACTACCACCTAATATCTGCCACACACCATTTTCAGCAAATACTAAGAGTGAGCTAGCTGCTGGCATTAACCCAATAATATTAGTAGCTTCTGATATACGTATGATACCACCATCAGTTGCTACAATCTCACTATCGTCTACAGAAGAAGGGTCAGCTACTTGGTAACATTGACCTGCTTGGTCTTTATAAGATATTAACTGAGAAAAAGCTACGTAGTTATTTAACGTAGGAGACCTGTCATCTCCATCAATAACACTACCACTAAACCCTGAGTAGAAAACTCTACCTGCAAAGTTAGCTACGATAGAGGCGCTGTCAGGAGTAATGTCTGAACTAAATGTTACAGGTCCGTATGATGACTCAGATAAAAAGTCAATTCTTCCAGCACCACGGCTAAGCAAGTTAAGAATAGCTCTACCTTTAGGCGCTGAGTAATTTCTTAACTCACCCTCTAGCATAACTTCAGGTACGTATGCTTTAACTTCTTTAGGGTTAATAGCTGCTGAAGCCACAACATATTCTGAATATACATCTGAGTTACTTGGGTAGAAATCATTTTCAACAAAACAAAAATCTAATGCTGATACTTGTGTTTTTACTCTGTTTGATGCGCTTTTAGCAGATAAACCCCAAGTTAAATCTCTAGGCCACCCTTGGTTTGTTAAGTTGTATAAATGTTGATTACTTAAAACTAATTGAGGTCCACTTGATGTAGAGGTTATCTTAGGTCTATAAGAAAGGTCATTACCCTTATCTATTCTTTTACTTGTTTGTGGGTCTACATCAACTAGACCAAAGAAGTCTCTCACTTCAAGAACAACTTCTTTCACAGTAAATGTGTCTGGGTTGTTTGTATACTCTATACTTCTAATACTTTTACCAGTTGCTATAACTAGTAATGAATTTGTTTGTGTTATACTGTAAGCCACTGTGGTTGGCTCTGGCAATGGGTTAGCTGATACAGTTAGTAATGTAACAGAGCCCATAAGCTCAGTTGATAATGAGCCATTTAGAGACTCAAAGAAGTGTAATATGTTACCAGTCTGTACTACTACTACGTACAATCCTGGAAAATCACCAGTTAAATCCCAACGAAAGGTGTTAATACCAGCGTCTTCTATATCTGTATCTGTAATGTCTACAATTATTTCAGTAGCATTAAGCTCATAGTCCATACCTAAACGTCTACTACGAACACCATCATTATCTAGGGTGAAGTTCTGTTCATCCCTAGTGGAACCCAAAGGTTGTATAAGAGGATTAGCCTCCGTGATGAGACCTTTGTTAAAGTTTACTAGTTGTAGATTTTGCTTTGCCATTAGGTTTCACCTTTTCTTTATAACCATCTATAAGTTTCATACACGCTCCATCGCTCATGTGAGCTCCTGAAAATGCATCTGGTATCTTACCACCCCTACCTGATGTCACAATGACCTTTAGGTTAGGGGACTTACTGTGGCTTTTAATTATATAACCTTTGTATTCCATTCTTAGTTATCCTGTCTAAACGTTGGGTCTTTCTGTGAGTTAAAGCCTTTACCTCGTCTACCAAACTTAGCAAACTGAATACCGCCTTTAGCTGACCAACTCTTACGTGATAACCAACGTGCTTGACGTTGTGCATTAGCCTCTGCTTTACCATTAGACATTTGCTTAAGTACTAGGAATGCTGTACTCTTTGCTTCTTCAACTAAGTTAGAGAATGCTTCTGCTGGAAAGTCAGGAACGTAGTCATCTTCCATAGTCCAAGTAGGAGTCATGTAAGCCTTAGCTTGCACCTTACTAGCTTGTAGTGTAGTGTCCACTGTATTATCAAAAGAGTCAAAGACTATCTCTTGGTCATTGAATGAGGTCCAGTAGCGAGGATGAGCTGAATTATCTATTAGTAATTCTACACCACCACCATTATCTACTACCTCAATGTTTTCATTGTCACTGTTTCTGTTGTTAGTTTTAAATAAAAACTCAACAGGCTCTAGATATGTTATTTCTACGTAAGCTCGTTTAGTTTCATCTTTCTTACTTATATTGTAGTTAAGAAACTCAAGCTGTTTAATGTTAGTTGGCATACTTAAATGCGTAGGCTTAGCTGTAGTGCCACTACCAAATAGCTGTATGAGCTTACTTAGGTGAGGCCAATTACGTGTGGATATTAAGTTAACGTATGAACGCTTTACAATGGAAGCTATCTGTTCAGACTCTACTGTATCGAATATACTGTTAACTTCGTCTGTATCCATATCAGACATTATTTCTTGAACTATCTCAAGTAGTGTTATTTTCATTATTGATTCCTAGTAAAACATATTACACAAACCTCTCGACTCTAATACTTGCAGAGGGATTACTTGCCCAGCCAGCAGTTACAGGGTCACTTTGAAATAAACCACCTGCATCAACACCACTATTTCCTGAGTCTTTAATTATCTCGTATGTTATCTCTGTACCTGCGGTTAAGGTTAACCAAGCTTCATCTGTAAAAGGTATGTATGATTCAGCGGAACCTATAGTCCAATGAACACTTTGACCTGCTTGTACGCCATCAATTAAAGACCTAATATATAAAGAAGCAACACCAGCGGAACCAGCACGACCAACAGCAAAACCAAGTTTAACTCTGTATGTACCTGTTACGTTAATGGTAACTTTACCAGCCGCATCAAGTGTAACTGGAGTTGAAGTTTCTCCTGCTCCAAATTCTATTTGTAAGGCTGTATCTAAACCTGTAGGTTCTTGTGAAGTAGCTGTACTAAAACCATCTACTAATCTTTCTACTACCATACCTGATAAGTCTAATGGTATAGCACTCCAAGCACCACTACCAGCACCATCTGATGTATAAACTGTACCTATTGTAGCTACAGAAGCACCCTTAGGTTCATGGTTGTTTGGGTCTGTAATATTCTTATGCTCTGCCATCTTATTCTCCTTCAGGCAATAAAAAAGGGGCGAGGATTACTCCCAGCCCCCCTTAGGTATTATGTTATACTACAGAAGCAGCAGTGAACTCATACTCTACAATTACTGAACCAGCAGTAAAGCCAGTAACAGATAATTTACCACCTGCTGGGATTGGGACAGCTGTTGCTGCTGAACCATCGGCAGCTGAGATGTCTACTGCGCCAACAACTGCTGCTGTTAATGTACCAGTGGCAAAGCCAATTTTAACATCAGTAACAATAGAACCTGCTGGAATTCTAACTTTTTCTGGTAAAACATCGCCATCAAAATTAAGAACTGCTTCATAGGTTAATCCAGAGGTTTTTTTAACACCTTTAAATCCACCAACTTTACGTGTGCCATACTGCGCTGATACACCGCGAAGGGGTGCTGTTTCAAAACTCATAATTTATTCCTTATACTGCTGTTGCAGAAGTAATGTAGATAGCTAATGTATCTAAACGTTGTGCGCCAATACCCCAGCGAGCACGTGTAACAAACTCATCACGAGCGAAGTCTTTGTTACGTTCACCTTCAACTGAAGGCATTTGACGCCATGTAGCCATCATAGGCTTAGTGTTATCATCTAGGATAGACATGAACACGTTAGCAACAGCACCAGCTACTTGAGTAGTACCATCTGAGAAAGTACCTTTAGCTAAACGGTTAGATGTAATCAAGTTCCAACCATACAAGTTCATAAGGAACTGGTGGTCACGGTCAAAACCATTCTCTAGAATCTTAGCACCAAACTCTGATACATCATGTGTAATAGTAGTTAAGTTATCTAAAGTAGCGGCTAGCACTGGGTCAATTGAAGCTACACGACCTGCATAAGGAACGTTGGCTTTATCGAATGCTAACTTAAGAGAAACTAAATCTTTAAGTTCTATACGAGCACTAGCTTCAGTAGAAGTTAAGCGATGTGCAAAACCAGCAATTGCCATAGGGTCTGCATCAGTTTGTGAAGAGTTACAAACTTCATAGAAACGAGTCTCGAAATTCTCTTGAATAGCACGAGTAGATTCTTGTGAACGAGCAGCCATAAGTGCTTCGATTTGTGAACCATCTTGACGTAGCTTATCAGTTACATACCAAGCATCACCGATGTAATCAGTAATTACTAATTGTACTTCACCAGATTCGATTGGGCTATAGTTAATAGCAGTATCTTCAGCTACTTCTTGAATGGTAGCTGTACCGATTGTTTTAATGTTTAATGTTTCGCCTGAACCAAAATCACCGACATCACGGTACCACATGCTAGGCATTAAGCCATCATGTAGGTTGGTTAGGATAAAGCTTGAATACTGTTCTGCTTCAATAAAAGCAGTTGTATTGGAAGTTAATTGCATGTTATATACCTATTTTGTTTTAGTGTTGAACGCCATATTTAGCGTAAACTGCTGCTTTGTGTCTAGCCATTTCAGCTTTTAGGTCACCTGTAGATGCACCTGCCATTACTGAGCGTTCTGCTTTATCAACCTTACCGCTAGGCTTAGGTTTTTCAAAACTATGGTTTACACTTTGTGAGCCCTTCATCATTGAAGGTTCTTGTGTAATATTTCCAAAGAATGACAATACTGCTTTAGGGCTGGTAGCCGCTAAGTCATTAAATGCTTCTTTAGTCATACCTAATTCTGAAGCCTTACCGTAGAACTCTTTCTCCGCTTCTGTACCAAACTTATCTGCTAACGCTGAGGTTACAGAGTGCGTGTTTGATTCTCGGGTAGATTGAGCTTTATTGTTGTTAAGGGCTTGCTGAACTAGTTTTGCCACATCCTGTTCACCTAGTGACTCTTGTATCTGGTTAGATACTTCCTCTTTGGGTGCAGTTAGCTTTTCTACAATGGACGTTAAATCATCGAGCTTGTTCTGTTGACTTTTATATTTTTCCAGTTCTTGCGACATAGTGTTCTTTTCGTCTTTCAAGGTTGGAATGTACTCTTGCGAGTGTTTCAAAGCTTCAAGTGCTGATTCAACTGAATTGTATTTGCGCTCTCCACTATCGTTCTTAATATTATTCAATAGGTCATCAAATGAATTATTAACGCTAGTGTCATCAACTTGGCTAGTTGACTTATTTTCTTGTGTTTCTTCTTTTTCAAATATAGACATTGTTCTTCCTTATATCTACTACGTAGTGTAATTATATTAAACGCTTTCTTTTAGAGAGAAAGGAAAGCTATCTAAATAAACCTTATACTAATAATACCTTTATTTTTACGTTTTGTCACCTAAATTTATGAAATTAATTCAATTATTTCTAATAGGGCTCTTTCGTACCCATTTTTGTCTGCTTGTTTGTAAGCCCAAGAAGGATTATCAAATTCCTCTAAGGCTATACTCCTGCTGTTTCTAGTCTCAATCTTACTGTTAATTAAATACGCTAATCGCTCTCTAAGAATTGGACTACTATTAAAGTAGTCCTTCATCTGTTTCTTAGCGTCTGGTTCTAAACCACTACACCAACTGTTCTTCATTATTAAGTCCTACCTCAGCTTCTACAGCTAAATCTTCTTCTGCTTGGTTAACCATACCTTGTGTCTCTTGTTGCTCTTGTATGGCAATGTTAGCCTTAAACAAATCGTATCTATCAAGACCTAGTAAGTTTTCTACAACCTCAGCCATCTTCTTACTAGATGTATGTGGTGCAACCATCTGACCTATAGGAGAAGAATACAATTGCGTTAAGTTCTGCATTAACTGTGCTTGAGCAGCAAAGTGTCTAGCACCTACTGGTCTGATAACACCATTAGCTTGTAAGTCTTCCTTAGTAATGTTCTGGAACTCCACAACACCAGTGTCAGTATCTACAGAGCGTACTACATCAACTACCTGCATATTACGTACTGAGACTTCTAACATAGAGTTTAATAGTGGCTCTAGTAGTTCAGTCTCAAAAGAAGTAATCTTCTCTTGGAATATACGTCCTGCGGCATTCTGTAATTGCTGCACTTCAAAGGCTGTCTTTTCACCAGCGGTACGAATACCCATAGCTTCACTAGGAGCACCAGCAAAGGACTCCATACGCCTCTCTAAGCCCGCAATATCATTATCTGCTGTAATGACCGCACCTAAGTTTTTACCAAGCTCTGTGACCCCTCCACCCTCATCTATGTGTATCTCTGAGTTAGGACCATAGTTAAACTCTTCAACCTCACCAGAAATTACTATTGGTGGGTTAATAGCTAAGTCTAAAGCATCAGCACTAGAGTTCTCTAAGTGGTCTATACGGTATTGCATACCAACCAAGTTCTCTAATGGACCCATAGCCCATAAGTTATCAGGACGTAATCTCCAACCTACATGATGTATAGGAGCTGTCTTTAAGTAGCTAGGCATCTTAGTCTTACGTAAAACCATAGAACGGTCAGCAACAGTCATAACCATGTTACGTTCTAGTTCACCTGTAGCTGTATTGTGTAAGTCACCCCAGAATTCTAGAATCTCTACATAGCTAGACTCGTAATACTCTTTCATATTACCAAAGCCATCTACTTGGAAACCAGAAGCCTTATCCCAATCTTCAATAGAGTAGCCACCATACTTAGATAACTTAGAAAGTTCTTTACGCTTTTCTAATATATCTGCAAGGTATTGGTTGTCTGGCATATCTTCTGCCATAACTTTTAACTCACCTAGAGTTACAATAGAACGGATAATCTTCCAGCTTGATTCAAACTCATCTGCTAGTGGATTAAACACCACGTCTAAGGGGCTTATACGCCTCGCTTTAGGGCCTATAAACTGAGAGACTACCTCTGCCCCCTCTCCAGCAATTTGAGCCTGAAATTCAGCTGTTACGAAGGCATTACCATAGTCAATGTAATCATACAATAACTTAGACACTTCCTTCCTAAATTTACCACCCCTAACCTTGTTACTCATGTAGTTGGTAATGACATTAGCTTTAGATATCTTAGCAGCATCACTACTATGAGCTTCCCACTTCATCCAGTTGTCATTAGGAAACAAAGCACTTAAATAGTTAGAGTGTAAGTTATCTCGTATCTGACACAGCTTTGGTAGAGTGGTTGTATTACTCCAAGGTAAGCTTGAGTTAGTAGTTGTAGTTGTATCTGTAGCAAAGATGTAATTACGTTGCTCATTCCACAAATCAATACGTGTTCTCATCTGGTCTTTATATCTTGTCCACATCTCTGCGATATGGCTAGATTCTTTATCACCAGTTAATACTTTTCTTATTTCAGCAACAGAGTTTGCCATTATACGCCTCCAAAGCGATTCTTTCTTATGTTAACTACATTAGACAAGAACTCGTCCCTGTTACGTAGTGATTTAGGTTTAATTGCTATTTCAACAGCAGAGGCTAAAGCATCTTTAACATCATCGTGCGCTGGTCTAGAAAGAACAAGTTCCTCTTCCAAGATTTCAGTGTACCCACCTTTAAAGTGAATCATGTCTTGGTTCTCATATCTATGCTCTAATGCGGCAGCAATACGTTCTTCTTTGCGTCCTTCGTGCCGAGAGGGTCTATACTCATCAATAGAGAGCCTTAGACCCTCCTCTCGCACCCTATCTTTTAAATCCCTAGCAATCACTGCCTGAGCTACTGTAACCTCAGCCCTGAGCTTCTTAAAGCTCCATTTGGAATGCAGTTCAGCTATTGATTTAAAGTAGGAGTTAATCTTATCAGTTTTAAACCTATCTATGTCTAATACATAAATCCTATTATCACAATCAACCCCTATAACAACAACAGCAGTATAATCCGCTTTCTTGTTAAGAGAGAATGCAAAATCTATAGAAGCATACACATTAAGTTTATTACCTTTGTATTCCCATTTACCGCCTTGTTCTTTTAAGTGTTTCCTGTCACCATATATAAATCTATCTCGATTGATACGGTTAGAGCCTTTATCATTCGGGTCATTGTAATACTGTGAGTAGAACTGTGCTTTATCTGAATACTCTGCCTTAGTACGAGCTAGTATAGCAGGGTCAAAGCCAAAAGACTTACCATCTGGTCTCATAGCACGAGGCCAAGAGAATATCATGTCTTCTTCTACCTTATACTCCTTTACTTCCCAAACAGGAGAGAAACCAACGATGTTGAAGTCTTCATCAAACTCTTCAAACTTCTGGTCTCTCCATACTTGGTATATATCGGATGGATGGTAGCGCGTACCGCAGGCCATAGTAAACCCACCAGCATTTCGGATTGATGTGAACTGAGAAGACTTCTTACTGACGCTCTCTCGCCCGTCTTCAGTATAGGCATTCTCTGGTACTACCAAATCGTCTGCTACGACTACATCAGCATGCCAACCAGTTGTGTTGGTAGTAAGACCTGCTGTAGATATAGTAGCATCACGTATGCCCTCTTTGCGTCTTCTCTCGTGGTCAACGCTCATCTTGCGCTGTGACCATCTTTCACGTTTACCCTCTTGCGGATTGATATACTCTGGGAAGAACCTGCAATACACGCTACTAGCCAAAATATTCTGCACAGCAAACAACTGAGTTTCAGCTAGTTCCGCTGTAGCAGATACGTACAAGATTGTTATCTCTGGATGTCTTGTAATCATCCATGCACACCATGTAGCAACCATGTGGCTCTTTAAATGAGCACGAGGTAGCATAATAAGCTTGTTAGCTGTTAGCTCGTCTCCTTGCCCGTATAGGGAATAGTCTTGCATCCACTTGAATATATCCATGTGAATCTGACCGTACAAATAGCCTTTGTTTACCAATTGAGCAAAGGTAGGAAGGTCTGTTATTGCTAACTCCCTCATTTCCTTTGCTTCCTTAGGCATGTTTCTAAGCTTAACCTTAGCATCTTCTAACCAAGTCTTGCTCATATTAACTCCTATTTAACCATTCGTAGTATGTCAGCTCCGAAGTCATCAGACTCCCTAGTTTGCTTTTTAAGCTCACTCTCTACGTCTTCCTTGCTAGGTCTACCAGCAATACGTTTTTCCCAACCTGTATCAGCTAACCATTTAGCTGCTTGGAATGTTCCACCATCTGTTGCTATCTGTATAGCTAAGGCAACACCTTTAGCTGTAAGCTTTACGTTAAGTTCATCTTGCCATTCATCTAAATGTTTAGCCAAGAGTTTATTACCACGTAATCGCTTCCAATGGTTCCACCCACCTAAGTGTTTGGAGGCCACCATATACTCTGTAGGGTCATCAAGGCTTAGGTATAGACGCTTAAGTGAAGGATAGGTTTTACCCTCATACTTCTTATCTTTATCGTCTAGAGTAAACATAGCCTGTGGCTTATAGCCCATTTCTAAGAACAAGGCTTGTGTTAACCACTTACCTTGCTTATCCTTAAACTTACTCATAAGTTCTCCAGTTAAATACTAAATATCATAAACAGTAAAATTGGTATTGCTGAAGCTATAAAATCTAACCACTCTGGATTACCTTTATTAAGCCCCCAGTCATAAACAACTTCTTTAGCTCCTACAATTAAAATAGCTAACACACCACCAACTAAGGTGATGTAGCTACTAAAGAATAACGTAGGTAGCATACAGATTGCACCAATTATAACACCTGCAATGATATGATTCTTCTTGTCTGTTGCTAAGTTTATAATAAAATTATTCATGTGAGCATGGAGCCCAACGTTGATGCCTTTCTGTCTCAAACTCATTCTTACAATGACCATCTTGCCAAAAGAATAGTAAATCAATTGCTTTCTCAATGTGGTTCCAATTCTTTAACTTTAGCACTTGTGAGCAGTAATGACTGCGAGCTGAGAAGGTGTAGAACCGTGAGCCACCTGTGAGAGTGTTTAATATGTGGCTTAGCATTGATAAGTTTGTAAATAAGTAGTTTTTCATTGTACTCCATAGCCGCAAGGCGTAATATTTTTAAATTAAATGTACTTATGATGTCTTATTCTACAGGTGTATTTAAATACTGCGCTTACTGGATAATAAGAACTTGATTTTTTAGGGTATAGATTAAAACCATAGAAACCATCGTCAGATTCTATGTAGCAAGTTTGGAAATGATTTGACTTACTAATAATCTTCAAATATTCAAACTTGTTAGGGTGTCTAACTGCTTCAGTTGCAGATTTTGATTCCACAGAAGAGTTGTTGTTTATGAACTCTACTCGTGAATTAAAACCCATTACTGTGGGTGTTTCACCAATAACAAATTGGGCGACCTTGTTATGGAGCTCGCTATCGTCTTCAACTGTAGGTGTTGTGTGGCTACAACAATCCCATACTACCCAACCCATTGCGATTTTGTCTTTGAACAATACAACATCTTTTATACTGGGTGTACCAGCAATTGCTGTTGGGTCGTAGATTCTTAAATTATCGATACGGTAGACTGCGCCTTCTCCCATGCCCCAAGAAGGGAAAATGAGAATCACATCAATTTTATTTATATCTAATCCAGCGTATTGTAAGTCTGATAAGTTGAAAGTATAAGTCTGCCACTTTCCAGCTACGGGCTCTTCTTTCTCGTTGCTGTTAGCTAAAAGGTAATCTCCAGTGCTTGAAGAAGCGTTTCCTGCCTCAACCTTTAAATTCCAAGTAAACTTAGATTTGTCAGCGGTAGGAGGTATTACAATCTTCATATCAAACTGTAGAATACCGTTAGCTGATACTGACTCAGCATTAACGAAATGTGGAATCATAGATAATAAGAGTATAAAAATTAGTTTCACAATAGTTTCTCCCTGTTTTGTCGTAGCTCAGCTAGGATAGCAGAAGTAGCTTGATAGTCTACTAGTTGTTGTCCTGTTAGCATTGAGCCGTCAAGCGGAATCATATTATAAAGTCTTCTTTCTTCTGTTGCGATTTTGATGTCTATTAGTTGCATATCAACACGATTAAATGCTTTCTTTACATCTACTTTAATAGATAGTGGCTTTAAATCTTCTACTGTCGCAACATTGTCAGCTACCCAAGTACCCCAAGTGCTTACCACACCTACGACACTTAATAGTCCTACTATGGCAGTTATGCGCTCTACGTTTGTCATTATTACTTCCTTATGTAACTCTTTATTGTAATGCGTAGCCGCTAATTAAAGCGGCTGTTTAGTATTTAAGCAAATCTACCATTATACAATGCCCACTCCTGAGCAATTATTTCTGCACCTGTGCGAGTATCCTCAGAACTTTGTTCAAAGTCTTTAATCCAAGCTCGGTAATGAACGCCTCTAAGTGTATTGGTAAAACCTTGATTTTGCCCCAACTGAGGTCCGCCACCTGCACCACCTGAGACAGGGATGTTTAGAGCTCCGTTATAGCTTATGGCTAGTTGTCCAAATTGGACACCGTCTATATACGCTTTTATTGTCGCAGTAGTTGTACTGGTAGCCTCAAACTCAATAGCAAACTGGTGTACTTCACCATCTGTTAAAGAGGACACATCAGCAGATTGGATACTGTTACCATTACTAGAGAATCTTATAGAGCTAGGAAGTCCACCAGCACCAGTTCCTAACCAAATATTATATTGGTTCTCTGTCCCCGTCTGGTATGCGTTACCACCTAAGGTAGGAAATACACTACCTCCGTAGTTATGAGTCTCGTCATGCTTAAACCAATGCGTATACAAATAATGTTGATTTCCAGCCGTCCCAGCAGGTAAAGAGAACGCTGCTGGTAGCTTAATAGCTTCACTTGTTGCTGTTTGTTCTATACCACCGTCAAGTGTTACACCCATCCCACCGTATTGAGTGTTAGCTTCTAGCCCACCTTCTAGCAAGTTGTGGATAGGGTCACTACTAGATTCTGTGTAGTCTTTCATAACAAACGTTGATTTAAAATCAAAAATCCCTAAGAACCCTTCATCCATTATTTGGTCACGGAAAAGTTTTTTACCTTGTGGGAAATTAACCCCTGTGTATTTTCTTACTATTGCCTTACTCATAATTAGTACCATCCTTTTGATTGTAGTGTGTCGTAAATTATCTTTGAAACTGCTGTTCTGCCTGCTGTGTTACCGTGAATACCATCGGTTGTAAAGTTGCTATTCAGTGCATCGTAAAATACACCTGAGTATGAAAGAGGCGTGATATATGT
>TARA_R110000868_G_scaffold13778_3_pt1 | contig 19015 bp, 20 predicted proteins | sample TARA_R110000868 | Tara Oceans TARA_R110000868 (sample SAMEA4397489) | marine metagenome | biome: Polar Biome; feature: [SRF] surface water layer (ENVO:00010504); material: water (ENVO:00002006), including particulate matter (ENVO:01000060) such as... | depth 5 m | reverse complement strand
TGCATCTGCATCCGCGCGCGGGACTTGCTCTGGTTGGTATGTTTTACTTGCCGTGATTGCGAAAAGTCACGTCGTAGCATTTACCGGACGGGCCTTGCGCAAAGCGCCATCGGTGGGCCTCTTTAAACCCAGCCAGAGACAGAAAAGCGTCGATCTGCGCAAGGCGCGGATAGCCTGCATAGAGTTCAAAATCTGCCGCCTCAGTATGGATATACCGGAACGGCGAAAGGTCGCCAGCACCTTGAAGGATGGCAAGTTCAGAACCTTGCGTATCCATGACAAGTATGTCGAATTCATCCATTGATCGCCCGGACCGTGCGACGATTTCCGGCAGCGTTTCGGCGACGAGTTCAATGGCGTCCACATAGCTCACCTCTGGCCAAATCTCGGCGTGTTTGTCGAGATTCAAGACGGACGATGATTGCCCGTCATTACTTGAGATGTTCAGTGTCACGACCTTTCCGGAAATATCGGACACGAGACCTTTAACAGCGGTCTGATTTTTCGCCCCTGAAATATTTTTTTCCAGCGCCGCAAATACTTCGGGAATTGGCTCCACCCAGAGAACGTTGAGCCCGTGTTCGGCGTATTCGCGCCATTCAGCGCCATTATTCGCTCCGATATGGATGACGCCTTTTGCCCCTTTGAGGAACCAGCCCGGCGCTTTGCCGCGCAACCTGTCCCAACGTTTTCGAAATGGCTTCGACTTAAATCTCATCAACTGACCTTTTGCAAAAGAGGCAGCGAAACATAAAGCTTTGTGATGAGGGATATCAACCGCGTTCTCGCTTCTATGGAAGTTGAGACTGGTCGCATCAGACACAGCATCCGAGGTCATTCCGGAGATTGCTCACGGAATGACGACAGAAAATCCAGCTGTTTCAGTTAAAGAGTTCTCAGTAAGCCGCGGGACGCGAACCCGACGACACCCGTTCCGGCCAAAACCGCGGACGGCCTGTCATGCCGAAGGCCATGGGGCGGCGGGCGGACAGGGGGTTGGCGCCGGCATGCGGTTGCGGCGTGTCGATGCGGAGCGATCCCAGACGACGCTCGGCCATCTGCAATTCGCCTTCGCGGTCTTCGAGAAGCAGCGGCAGGCTGAGCACACGGGCCCAGGAGCGCCAGCGGGCCGCGACATCGGCTCCGTCGAAGGAGACGTGCAGCGCTACAGAGCGGCGTTCGTCATGACGATGAACAAGCTGGACGAGCATCACGGGCTTGCCGCCCTTGTGATCGCGCCATGCGACGCGAAGTGCGACGCCGCGATAGGCGGACATCTGCTCATCCCAATTGAACTGACCGAGGATGGGAGACGAATCCGTGACCTTCACCGCGTCCTTGTGCACCACCGCATAGCGGATGAAGCCGAACAGGCGATACATGGTCTCGTTGGCCGGAATGGTGACGCGGGCGGGCAGCATGAAAGGATTTGCGTCCACTTCGCCGCTGATCCAGCGCATACGCGTCACGTGAGGCTTTACAACCGGGGCCATGATGATCCTCAAACTCAAAACTCAATGGGCTGAGGCTAGGCACTTAAGGTTTGCATCGAATTAACGAAATCGGTCAAAAAGGGTTAATGCGGTTCAAAATGAGCCCGATTGGCTTGGCCGCCCGTTTCCGGCATTCTCTGCTCGGCTCGCTTTGGCCGCGTTCCTGTTTTCCTTTGAGAGGCAAGCCCTTGTCCTATTCCTCGCTGCGCGATTTCCTCGACAAGCTCGAAGGCGAAGGCGAACTCGTGCGCGTGAAGGAGCCGGTGTCCTCGGTGCTGGAACTCACCGAAATCCAAACGCGGTTGCTCGCGGAGAACGGCCCTGCTGTGATCTTTGAAAACGTGACACGGGCCGACGGCACGCCTTCGCCCATGCCTGTGCTCGTCAATCTGTTCGGCACGGTGGAGCGCGTGGCGCTGGGCGTGACCATGGGCGGCGTCGAACGGCGCAACGCCAAGGACATGCGCGAGGTGGGCGAGATGCTCGCCTTTCTGCGCCAGCCAGAACCGCCGGGCGGCTTCCGAGAAGCCTTCTCGATGTTGCCACTTTTGAAAACCGTGATGACGATGAAACCGAAAACGGTGTCATCGTCTGCCGCGCCCTGTCAGGAAGTGGTGCTGACGGGCGATGATATTGACCTCAACGCCCTGCCGATCCAGACCTGCTGGCCGGATGAGCCTGCACCCCTCATCACCTGGCCGCTGGTTGTGACCAAGGGACCGTCCACGTCACGCGAGGATGATTTCAATCTCGGCATCTACCGGATGCAGGTGCTGGGCAAGAACAAGACGATTATGCGCTGGCTCGCGCATCGTGGCGGCGCGCAGCATCATCAACGCTGGAAAGGCGAGAAGCGCGAACCGCTGCCGGTCGCCTGCGTCATCGGTGCGGATCCGGGAACTATTCTCGCTGCCGTCACGCCTGTGCCCGACACGCTGAGCGAGTATCAGTTCGCAGGTCTCTTGCGCGGCGAAAAGGTTGAGCTTGTCGATTGCAAGACCGTGCCGCTGAAAGTGCCCGCGCAAGCCGAGATTGTTATCGAGGGCCATGTGTCGCTTGATGATTATGCCGATGAAGGTCCTTACGGCGATCACACCGGTTATTACAACTCGGTTGAGAAATTTCCGGTCTTCACCGTGTCGGCGATCACGATGCGCAAGAACCCGATTTATCTCTCGACCTTCACAGGCCGTCCGCCGGATGAACCCTCGGTGCTGGGCGAAGCACTGAACGAGGTTTTCATCCCGCTGTTGCAGCAACAATTTCCCGAGATCATCGACTTCTGGCTGCCGCCGGAAGGCTGCTCCTATCGCATTGCCGTCGTATCGATGAAGAAGGCCTATCCCGGCCACGCTAAGCGCGTGATGATGGGTTGCTGGTCGTTCCTGCGGCAGTTCATGTACACGAAATGGCTGATCGTGGTGGATGACGACATCAACGCGCGCGACTGGAAAGACGTGATGTGGGCGATCTCGACGCGCATGGACCCGGTGCGCGACGTGACGCTCGTTGAAGGCACACCCATCGACTATCTCGACTTCGCCTCACCCGAAAGCGGGCTGGGCGGCAAGATCGGGTTGGATGCCACCAACAAATTGGTGCCGGAGACAAAGCGCGAATGGGGACGGCAGATTCGCATGGACAAGAATGTCATCGACGAGGTGACGAAGAAGTGGTCGAAGCTTGGTTTGCCGGGGACGGGGAAACCGATCTGGAAATGATCCGTGCCGGTTCAATCACGGCGCGCCGTTAACACTCAAGTCATTGAGTACAGCGATTCATAACACGGGCTGGTTTTCGGGCCGGATCGTGTTGTGGTTGTTTGGCGTGTGTGTGTTGGCTTGGTATTGGCTGCAGGACTTTGCGGCTGTGCGTTGAAGGACGAGTGGCGGGCGGTTTTGCCTTTACCGCCGTTTGAAGAACCGTTCCGCGCGAGCGCGCCGGACTTGTTTATGCCGACGGCGCAACAGGTCATGCCGCCTTTTGGCTATATCGGTTTCTGCATGGACCATATCAGCGAATGCTCCGGTGGCACGGATGAGCCGGAGCTGTTCACACTGGATGAAGCACGGCAAGGGGAGATGGAATCCATCAACACAGCGGTGAACGCGCTGCCGGAGGTTGAGGATATTGCGCTCTACGGGCGCAGTGAATTCTGGACCTATGCCGAAACGCGGGGTGGCGATTGCGAGGACCTTGCGCTCGAAAAACGCCGCCGGTTGATGGCCATTGGCTGGCCTGCGGACTCGGTGCTGATCGCCACCACCCGCGACCGCAATGGTGAAGGCCATGCCGTGCTGATTGCCACGACCGACAAGGGCGATTTCGTGCTTGATAATCGTGACCGCAACATCAAGCTCTGGTCGCAGACGGACTATCAATGGCGCGCCCGGCAATCGCGCAAGCGGCCGTTCATCTGGCTCAATGCAGACGCGACAAAATTTGCGGAAACACCCGCGGCCAGCTATCCGCCGCTTGGCCGTACGGCACCTTTCCTCGAAGCAAGTGTCACGGCCTCGCTCAAGGCGATCAAACCGTCCTTTCCCGCGTTTTGAAAAGCGAGACGACCACACCCAGCGCGAGCAGTCCGAAAGTGACGCTGAGCGACACAAGGGCCGGCACCTTGTCCACAAAGTCGGCATAGAAAATTTTGCCACCGATGAAAATCAACACGGCTGCGAGCGCATATTTCAGATAGGCGAAACGGTGCATGACGGCAGCGAGCGCAAAATAAAGCGCGCGCAGGCCGAGGATCGCAAAAATATTACTGGTGTAAATGATAAAGGGATCGGTGGTGACCGCGAAGACAGCGGGCACACTGTCGACCGCGAAGACCAGATCGGCGCATTCGACAACGACGAGCGTGAGCAGAAGCGGCGTTGCGTAAAGAACTTTGCGGCCTGCGGCATCCGGCAGACGCACAAAGAAGGCGTGGCCGTGCAGGTCCGGTGTCATGCGGATGTGGCGCTGAAGCCAGAGCACCATGGGATGACACTTGATCGACGTGTCATGATCCTTCGCAAAGAGCATCTTCAGGCCGGTGATGATGAGGAAGGCACCGAAGAGATAGAGTACCCATTCGAAATGCGCGATGAGCGCCACGCCCAAGCCGATCATGGTGCCGCGCATGACGATGACGCCGACGATGCCCCAGAACAACACGCGATGCTGATACTTTCGCGGGATGGCGAAGGTGGTGAAGATGAGCGAGATGATGAAGACGTTATCGAGAGAGAGCGATTCTTCGATGGCGTAGCCTGTGAAAAATTCCAGACCTTTTTCTGCGCCGAACCAGAACCATACGCCTATGCCGAAGAGGCCGGCGATGGAGACGTAGAACGCTGACAACATCAGGCTCTCGCGCACGCCGATCTCGTGGTCGCGCTTGTTCAGCACACCCAGATCAAACGCCAAGAGTCCGATGATGATTGTGAAGAAGCCCCCCCATGCCCATACCGGGGTGCCTGCGAATTCCATTTTGAACCTTTGACATCTGCACGCCGCGGCAGCGCATATGCAACTCTAGGTCCGACATCACGATGGACGCCTCCATCGCCAGAGGGGCCCGGACCTCCTCCCACGCATAAAACATGGCGTGGCTCGGGCGCGGTTTCAACTAGATAAAAAGATGGAAATTTGCCCCTTTCGGGGAACTTTTCAGGGCTTGGGCTTCACAAACTCGGCCTGAATGGCGACATGGACCTCGTTGCCGACGGCTGGCCACCATTTGCCGAGGCCCCATTGTGACCGGTCAAAACGACCCTCGGCAGAAAACCCCAGCGTATCAAGACCGGTAAGCGGATCGGGTGCACCACCGTTAAAAATGACTTTGAGCGTGACCGGATGGCTCCCGCTTTTAATCGTCAACAGGCCGGTCATGTCAGCGGTGTTAGCGCCCGTGCGCGTGAGCGACGTGCTGACGAAAGTGATGTCGGGGAAACGTGTAGTGTTGAAAAAATCCGCTCCGGTGAGGATCGCATCAAGTTCTGGATCATTGGTGTTGACGCTTGCCGCTTTGATCGTGACGCGAACGCGGCTTTGCTCGGGCGCGTCGGGCGCGGCATCGAGCGTCGCTTCCACCTTGTCGAAGCGGGTGACAAAGCGCGAGTAACCAAAATGATCGACGTCGAAGATCACACTCCAATGGTGCGGATCAAGCTGGTAGGTGCCACCCGCGAGTTTGACCGGATCGTCGCTGACGCTGTGGGTGACGACATTGAGGGCCGCGCACGATGACAACATGAGGGTGAGCGCAAGCCAGAGAGCGCGCTTCATTGACGCGTCGCCCTGAGGTTGATCTTCACAGCTATGTCGATGCTTGCGACCTGATTTGCCATGAGTTCCGGCCCGTCGCCGACGCGATAAACCATACGCGACAATGATGTTTCACCGACCACATGGGCTTTGTCGCCCTCGATAGTAAGGGTGAAGGGAAGCTCAATGTCAGCGGTGATGCCTTTGATGGTGAGGGCAGCGGTTGCGAGATATTTATCGCCTTCGAGATGCGTGATCTTTTTGCTCTCGAATGTGGCGGATGGATATTTCGCGATGTTGAACCAAAGTTCCTGCGGCAGATATTCGTCCTTGCGCGCCTCGCCCGTCTGACACTTGGCCATGTCGATCGTGACTTTGATCGCGGCATGATCGAGGGCGTCGGCGTCAAAAGTGATGTCCGCGTCAAATACGGCGCAGGCACCGGCGAGCGGGCTGCTGCCAGCTGTGCCTGTCCATGTGATGGTCTGCGGATCGGGCTCGGCCTGCCATTTGGTGGCGGCATGGGCGGGAGCGGCGATAAGAAGCGCTGCCAAGGCCGCGCCAATGATCTGTTTCATATGTCGGCCTTTCGGAAAACAACAATTGTCATGGCGATATCCGTCGCGGGCGCCCGGGCAACATGCGCCGCAAGACATCGTCCCCGAGCCAAAAATGATGCCACAAGGCGGCACCAATATGGCCGAGGATCATAAGGGAAACGACCCACGCCAAAAACCAATGAGCGAACGAAGCCATATCGCCGAGGCTCTGCTTGGCGGGGCTGGCAACAACAAAACCCAGATGGGGTAATTCAACGAGGCCGAAGAAGTAGGTCGGGATGCCATAGGGCGACGCCGAGACAATGACCCAGCCGAGCGAGGGCATCACAATGAAACAGGCATAAAGGCCGAAATGCACGGCTTTTGAGGCGCGGACCTGCCACAGGGGTAGTTGCGGCGGCAAAGCGGGCGGCGCATCCGCAAGACGCCAGACAAGGCGCAATACAGCCAGACCGAAAAGCATGATCCCCAAAGATTTGTGGGTTTGATAGAGCGGAAAAGTGAGCGGGTCGGTGAGAGGTAATATCGTCATTGCAATACCGATGCCGATCTGGCCGACAAAGCAAACCGCCATGGTCCAATGGAGCACCATGGCGACGACCCCGTAGCGATGGATCAAGTTTTTAAGCGGCATGGCTCGACATTCCCGACTGCGTTGGCCCATCATGCTCCCGGGCTCGAAGCCCATCATGTCATTGGCTGGCGCGACATGGTAGTTTTGCGCCACATAACGAATCACGCCAGAGCCGGTTTCAGCTAAGAAAATCGAGCCGTCGCGGGTACCATTGGAGGGTCTCATGCTGAGCTATTCGCTCGAAATCATCGGCGTCTATATCGGCCTCAATCTGCTCATCAACCTGTTTTTGGCCTATCGCGTGTCTGCGAACCGCGTGCGCTCCAATGTGATGACGGGCACGGGTGATGATTCAGGTCTTTACAACGCCAACCGCGCGCATGTGACGAACGGCGAATATACGCCGATCATTCTCATCGGGCTTATCGCCCTGCACCTGCTGTCCGGCTCGATCTATGTCATTCATGCCGTCGGCCTGTTGCTGACAGTCGGACGCATCCTGCATGCGATGGGCTTGTCTTCGGCGGCGACGAAATCGACACCGCCGCGCCTCATCGGCACGGTTATGACCTGGGCGGCACAACTGGTTGCCGCAGTCGGTTGCCTTTATTACGCCCTGCTCTGACACGGATTGCTGCCTTAAGTCTTTCCGGCTTTGCTATGATGACGGGGCTCCGGCTTGTATAACAAAGCCGGAGCCTGTTGTTTTTTAGGCCCCTCTCCATCATCTCATGATGTCCTTCCCTTACAGAAATCCATTTCCGCATGTCCAAGTCCGAAGCCAAATCCGCATCCCCCCGCAGCGTTCTCGACGACGCCGAGATGCTTGTCGAACGCGCGATGAAAGCCGGTGCCGATGCTGCGGAAGCTGTTGTGCTGGAAGGTCAGTCACTCGGCGTCTCATGGCGCATGGGCAAGCTTGAGGATGTGGAACGCTCCGAAGGGCGCGACGTGGGCTTGCGTGTCTTCATCGGCAAGCGCAATGCAACCGTCTCCACGACAGACCTCAGCGAACGCTCGCTGGCGCCGCTGATCGAGCGTGTGGTGTCGATGGCACGCATCGCGCCGGAAGACCCTTATGCGGCGCTGGCCGAAAGATCATTGCTGGCCACGACACTTCCCGATCTCGACATTGACGATGCGTCACATGTGCCGAGCGCCGAAGACCTTGCCAAGGCTGCCGCTCAAGCCGAGGACGCAGCGCTTAGCGTCGAAGGCGTGACGAACTCCGGCGGCGCGGGCGCAAGCTGGGGCCGCTCGGGCATTGCACTCATCACGTCTGAAGGTTTTTCGGGCTCTTATTCGGGCACGTCCTTTTCCGTTTCCTGTTCGGTGCTGGCAGGCACCGGCACGGGCATGGAACGCGACTATGATTATTCAAGCACACGGCATCTGAGCGATCTTGAAGCACCCACCCCTGTCGGCCGTTCGGCGGGCGAGCGCGCTGTGCGCCGTCTCAACCCGCGCAAGGTGAAATCGCAAGCTGTGCCGATCATCTATGATCCGCGCGTGTCGGCGGGCCTTATCGGGCATCTTGCCGGTGCGATTTCGGGTTCGGCCATCGCGCGCAAGACGAGCTTTTTACAAGCCTCGCTGGGCAAGCGCGTGTTCGCGCCGGGCATTTCGATTGTGGACGATCCGCATCGCGCGCGCGGTCTGCGCTCCAAACCTTTTGACGGTGAAGGCGTTGCCAACCGCCGCACCCAACTCATTGACGACGGTGTGCTGACGACATGGCTGCTCGACACAGCCTCCGCCCGCCAGCTCGGTCTCACCACCACCGGCCACGCCGCACGCGGCACCGGCGGTCCACCCTCGCCTTCCACGACCAACCTTTACATGGAAGCCGGCACGCTGAGCCCGCAGGATTTGATGGCCGATATTGCCGAAGGATTTTATGTCACCGAAATGATCGGCATGGGTGTCAATGGTGTCACCGGCGACTATAGCCGTGGTGCGTCGGGCTTCTGGATCGAAAACGGCAAGCTCACTTATGCGGTAAGCGAAATCACGGTGGCGGGTAATCTGAAAGATATGTTCGCCCATCTCACACCGGCCAATGACCTCAAATTTACGCAAGGTACAAACGCCCCCACATTGCGCGTCGAGGGCATGACCATTGCAGGCACCTGAGACCATCCACACACGCAGCGAAGACCGCGCCCTGCTCAACGCCGCTGTGTGCGAGGCGGGTCGTATTGCGCTGACCTATTATCAGACCGAACTCAAAACATGGATGAAGGGCGGCGACGATATTGTCACCGAAGCCGACATTGCTGTGAACGATCAATTGCAAAAGTCCTTGGCCTTTGCCCGACCTGCATATGGCTGGCTGTCGGAAGAGAGCAAAGATGATGCGCGCCGCCTCAGCTGCGATCGCGTCTGGGTGGTGGACCCGATCGACGGTACGCGCGCCTTTGCCAGGGGCCACCCGCATTTCACCATTTCGGTGGCACTCGTTGAAGCGGGACGCCCTGTGCTTGCCGCCCTTTTCAATCCGGCGACGGATGAATTTTTCGAGGCTGAAGCGGCTGCAGGCTCGTTACTGAACGGTAAACCAATTAAAGTCGGCAAACGCAGCGCCATTGAAGGTGCGCGCATGGCCGCTTTTGCACCGATGTTCAAACATCCCGCATGGCCTGCGCCCTGGCCCGAGATGGAGTTCATCGAACGCAATTCGGTCGCTTACCGGATCGCGCTTGTTGCCTGCGATGCGGCAGACGCGGCGATTGCCCTCAACTCCAAGAACGATTGGGACCTCGCCGCCGCCGACCTCATCCTGCATGAAGCAGGGGGACAACTGACAAGCCACGATGGCAAGCTGTTGATTTACAATCGGGAACTGCCGCGTCACCAGAGCCTTCTGGCCGCAGGACCCGACCTGTACGGACCACTCTTCGACCGCGTCGGAGCCCTGAAGTTGCCAAATGCGTAGCGGCGCTTAGTTATACATAATTAGGTTTAATCATGTTAAATTGCGTGCAGTTTGAGTCCCCAGACATGAAGTTGAATGAGCGATGACAAAACAATTGCTCCACCTTGTTATAGGCGGCGAATTGAAAGACCTCGGCGGAACCGAATTCCGGGATCTGAACGCCATTGATACGGTCGGCGTATTTCCTGATTACGCAAGCGCCCACGCAGCCTGGAAATCAGCGGCGCTGCGCACAGTCGATAATGCACATACAAGATATTTCATTGTCCATCTGCACAGGTTGATGGACCCGGACGCGGAGCATTCGCATGATGCGAATGACCATGAGCATTGAACGGCAATGTCCGGTCGGGGCCTGAACAGGCCCCGGGGGTCGCACTTTCGATCCTGATGCTGTTTGCCTTTCTCGGTATTGTCTTTGCTGTGGCTTTTGCAGGCGCGCAAGTGACGACCTCCAATCTTGAAAGTTGGTATGCGGGGATCGCGAAGCCCGAACTCACGCCCGCCAATTGGGTTTTCCCGATTGTCTGGAATTTTCTGTTTCTGCTGATGGGGATTTCAGGCTGGCTCGTGTGGCGCACGGCGGGCAGCCTTGATGGCGCGGGCGGCGTGTTGTCGATCTTTGCCGCCCAGTTGATGCTCAATTTTGCCTGGTCGGTGTTGTTTTTCGGCCTGCACAGTCCGGGGCTCGCGTTTGCGGAAGTCATCATTCTGGATTGTGCCATAGCTGCGACGATTGCCGGATTTTGGCGGCACAGCCGTCTCGCCGCCGTGCTGCTCGTTCCCTATTTGCTCTGGAGCCTCTTTGCCAGTTGGCTAACCGGCGCGATCTGGCTTCTCAACGGCTGACAGCGGCCCGCGCCCCGAGGCGAAAAACTCAATAAGAACCGGCGTTTACCATTTACGGCTCTGGTCTCGCGAGGTGGCGTGCCCGTGAGCGTCATGGTAAGGTCGCGGCGCATCATCACACGAGGCAGAAGTTGACCGAAACGACCTTACCGCAAGAGGACGCTGGCGAGGCATTGGACAAGCGACCGGCTGAACCAAGCCGCAAACCCGCGCCCAATGCCGAGTACCTCAAGACATTCGATGTTCTCAAGCGGACCACGCGCGATTATCTGTATCCGAACTGGCGTCTCGTTGTGCTGTCGCTGCTGGCAAGCGTCCTTGTCGCCGCCGCCACGGGCGCGCAGCCGCTGCTGCTTAAATTTCTGTTCGACGATGTGCTGCCCAATAAAGATTTCCAATTACTGGGCCTTGTTGCCGCCGGCAATGTGATCGCAGGCACGCTGAGCGGCGCGGCCTCCTATACAACGAACCTGACAAAAAACACCATCGGCCAGATCATCATCTCGGCTATTCAGTCGCGGATGTTTGCGCGCATCATCAAGGCTGATCTCGCCTGGGTGTCGGGCACACATTCGGGCCGGTTCATATCGAGCTTCATGGTGGACACGACGCGCGTGCGCGATGCGGTGACCATGTCGGTCATCGACTTCACACAAAACCTGCTGGTCGTCATCGCCCTGATGGGCGCTGTCTTCTACATGAATTGGAAGCTGGCGCTGCTCGCCTGTTCGGTGCTTCCGTTCGGCATTTTCTACATGAGCAAGCTCGGCAAGCGCACACGCAAAGCCGGTCGCAAAAGCCTTGAAGGCACGGGCGACCTGTCGGCGCTCATTTCCGAAGCGCTGGGCGGCATCCGTGTTGTCAAAGCCTATGGACAGGAAGAGCGCGAAATCGGCCGCGTCAATCAGGCGGTCACCAATGTTCTGCATCATATGCGCCGCGGCTTCCGTGCCAAGGCGTCGGCAAGCCCTGTCACCGATTTTCTGGGTAGCGTCGGCATTTCCGCTGTCGTGCTGATCGGCGGTGCGAGCGTTATTCGCGGCCAGATCACGCAAGGCGAAATCGTCGGCTTTATCGCCGCGCTGATGATGGCCTACAAGCCGCTGAAGGCGGTGGCCAACACACAGACGATCATGCAGGAAGGCGTTGCCGCTGCGACGCGCGTTTTCCCCATCCTCGATATTGAACCCGATATTATCGCCGATGCCGATGCCAAACCGCTAGCTGTCACCGACGGTGCGGTGCGCTTCGACAAAGTGAGCTTTGCCTATGGCGACGGCACACGCGCGCTCGAAAATGTCTCGATCAATATTCCCAAGGGCCACACTGTGGCGCTCGTCGGCCCGTCCGGCGGCGGTAAGAGCACGACGCTCAACCTTGTGCCCCGTTTCTACGACCCGACCGAAGGTTCCATCACCATCGACGGGCAGGATATCCGCCATGTCACAGTTACATCACTGCGGCAGGCAAGCTCTCTTGTGACGCAGGATCCATTTTTGTTTGATGACACAGTGGGTGCGAACATCGCTTATGGCCGCCCAGATGCGAGCGATGAAGACATACAGACCGCCGCGCGCAATGCCGCCGCACATGATTTCATCATGGCGCTGCCCAAGGGCTATAACACATCTGTCGGTGAGGCGGGCTTCCGCCTGTCTGGTGGCCAGCGTCAACGTATCGCGATTGCCCGCGCCATGCTGAAGAACGCGCCGATCCTGCTTCTCGACGAAGCGACCTCGGCGCTCGACACAGCATCCGAGTTGCAGGTGCAAGGTGCGCTTGCAGCACTGATGGAAGGGCGCACCACGCTCGTCATCGCGCACCGGCTCTCGACCATCAAACACGCTGACCGCATCTATGTGATCGACGGCGGACGCGTGCTCGAAGAGGGCACGCATGACGAACTCGTCGCGCAGGGCGGGCTTTACGCTGAATTGTCGCGCACGCAATTTGCGACGACAGATGACGAGACGGATGATGAAACACCCGTGCCGTCACAAACCTATGTCGCGGGAGAATGAGTTTTTCCATGGTCGGTAAACGCATTGTCCAGAGTGAGTTTTTTCAGAGGGCGGTTGGTTTCACCATCGCCATGATGCTGAAATTCATCCGCTATACGAGCCGTTTTGAAACGCACCGCATCGATATTCCGCAGCGGTTCTGGACCAATGACGAGCCGTTCATCGGCGCGACATGGCACGGGCAAAACCTGATCCTGCCGACTTTCTGGCACAATTGGCGCGAGATGCGCATTCTCGTGTCGCGCCATGGCGACGGCGAGATCGTGTCGCACATCATGTATTATCTCGGTGTCGGTACCATTCGCGGCTCGGGCGTGCCCAAGGGTGAGGAACGCCGCTACAAGCACAAGGGCAAGGGCGGCGCGGGCGCGCTGCGTGCCATGGTGCGCGCGCTTGGCGAGAATATTTCAATCGGCCTCACCGCCGATCTGCCGCCCGGCCCCGCACGCCGCGCGGGTGACGGCATTGTGATGCTGGCGCGTTTGTCCGGTCGTCCGATTGTGCCGGTGGCTGCGACCACGCGTGCGCGCATCCAGCTCAACAATTGGGACAAGTTCACAATCAACCTGCCCTTCTCCAAAGGCGCACTGGTGTGGGGCGAGCCGATTTATGTGCCGCGCGACGCTGACCCCGAAACGCTGGAAGCCGCACGCTTCAGTGTCGAGCAAGCTCTGAACGCGGTTGCCGAGGAAGCCGAACGCATTGTCGGTCGTCGCCCCAAAGCAGGCGGACAAGAGACGTGAGCGAGCCGCACACAGAGCGCGACCGGACGCGCGGCCCGCAGTTCGGGCTTGCCCTCTATCGCATGGCGACACGCGCCGTTGGTCCTCTGGTGCCTCTTCTCCTCTCCCATCGTCTGAAACGCGGCAAGGAAGACGCCACCCGCCTCAATGAGCGACGCGGCGAGGCGACACGCGCGAGGCCCGAAGGCACGCTGATCTGGATTCATGCCGCCAGCGTCGGCGAGAGCCTTTCCGTGCTGCCGCTGATCAATCATCTCCTTGCCGAGCGCGATGAAGCGCATGTGCTGGTGACGACCGGCACTGTGACATCGGCAAAGCTGATGGCAGAGCGCCTGCCACCGCGCGCGTTCCACCAATATGTGCCGCTTGATCATCCTGATTTTTGCGCGAACTTTCTCGATCATTGGCGTCCCGATCTCGGCGTCTGGGTGGAGAGCGAATTCTGGCCGAACCTCATCACGACGAGCGATGAGCGCCGCATTCCGCTGGCGCTCGTCAATGCACGGATCACACAAAAGAGCTTCGACGGCTGGCAGCGGTTTCCCAAAACCATCGCCGATCTCGTCGGTCGCTTCTCGCTCGTGTTCGCACAAGACAATGCGAGTGCTGCCCGCCTCGAAGCACTTGGCACATGCCACGTCAGCACGCCCGGCAATCTCAAGCATGACGCCGAACCGCTGACGGCAGACGCCGGTGAACTGGCCGCTCTGCGACGCGCCATCGGCACACGGGCCGTGTGGCTTGCCACCAACACGCATGACGGCGAAGAGATGATTGCGGCGGATGCGCATAAGGCACTGCTGTATGACTACCCCGGCCTTCTCACGCTGATTGTGCCGCGACACCCGGCGCGCGGCAGCGAGGTTGCGCGCCAGTTGCACGACCGCGCCCTCGGCGTCGCGCAGCGCAGCAAAGGCCAGCGTATTGATGCCGGCACGGATATTTATCTCGCCGACACGTTGGGGGAGCTTGGTATCTTCTATCGGCTCAGCAACATTGTTTTTATCGGCGGCACGATGGTCGAGGTTGGTGGGCATAATCCTTTCGAGCCCGCACGCCTCAACAACGCGCTGATCGCCGGTCCGAGCGAGTTTAATTTCGCTGAAGCTTTCGCCACATTCACAAATGCCGACGCGCTGATCCGCATCGCCGACAGCGCGGGGCTAGCCACCGCCGTGAGCGGTCTCATTGCGGATGAAACCGAATGCCACCGCCGCGCCGATGCGGCAGAAGCGATTGTCGCCAAATCAAGCGCCGCGACACGCATTACATGCGACGCGCTGCTGAGCCTGTTACCTGCTGTGGCCACTGAAAGCGCGGTGTCGCATGCGTGAACCGCGCTTCTGGCAATTGCGCCGTGACAACGGCTTTTCAATTTTTCCAAGCCTGCTCGCGCCGGTCTCGTATTTTTGGGGCGTGGCGGGCCGTTTGCGCCGTTATTACACGACGCCTGAAACAGCGGCCGTGCCGGTCATCTGCATCGGCAATTTGACCGTCGGCGGCACAGGCAAAACGCCGCTTGCGCTGACACTTGCCGAGCGTCTCATCAAATCCGGCGAGGTCGTGCATTTTCTCACGCGCGGCTATGGCGGCACCGAGCATGGGCCCTTGCAGGTCGATCTTGCGCGCGACACAGCGGCCAATGTCGGTGACGAACCTTTGTTGCTGGCGCAAATCGCGCCGACTTGGGTGGCGGTGGACCGCACCGAGGGTGCCGCAGCAGCGGCGCGATCAGGCGCACGCGTCATTATCATGGATGACGGATTTCAGAACCCGTCACTGAAGAAAGATTTTTCGCTGCTGGTAGTCGATGCTCATGCGGGGCTTGGCAACGGTCGCCTTGTGCCTGCCGGCCCTTTGCGCGAACGTGTGGCCGATGCGATCAAACGCACCAGCGCCGTGATGATCGTGGGGCGCGGCCATGCAGCTGACGGGCTTGCGGCACGGGCGCGTAACAATGGCCTACCCGTCTTCCGCGCGATCCTGCGGGCGACGAAAGCACCTGATCTCGACGGCAAACAGGTCTTTGCCTATTCGGGCATCGGACGACCTGAGAAATTCTTTGCAACGCTGAAAGAACTCCACGCGCTTGTCGTCGGTGTGCAGGAGTTCCCCGACCATCACATGTTCACCGAAGCCGACGCGCAACGCCTGTTGCTGCGCGCGCGCGACCTTGGCGCAACATTGGTGACAACAGAAAAAGACCGCGTGCGCCTGCGCAATGCACCGGAAGGCAGCGCAAGGGCGCGGCTGCGCGAGGCCACATTGATTGTGCCCGTGCGCGCGCTTATTGCCGAACTTGGTTCGCTCGAAGCTCTGATCCGCGACGCGATGATGCAATCGCGTCATCCGCGGCGGCGATAGGAGCGAGGAAACCAATGCGGAAAAAGAACTGGGAATACAGGCTGGAGGCGCTGGTACTGAAGACCTGCCTCGCGCTGATCCGTCTGCCGGGTCTTGATCGCGCGTCTGCCATCGGCGGTTTTCTCGGTCGCACATTCGGGCCGAAGCTCGGCATCACGCGCCGCGCGCGCCGCCGCATCATGCGCGCCATGCCTGAACTTAGTGAAGCGGAAGTGGAGCGCATCGTCACCGCGATGTGGGACAATCTCGGACGCGTTGCTTTTGAATATGCCTATATCGACACGTTCCGTCGCGAAGACCAACGCCACCGCATCGAAGTCGTGGGCATGGAGACCTTGCGCGCTCATGCCGCCTCCGGTGAAGGCGGACTATTGCTGTCAGGGCACTTCGGCAATTTCGAATTGCTACCTGTTGCCATGAACCGAGAGGGCTTCACGGGCGGCGAAGTCTACCGACCTGCGAATAATCCATATGTGAACGACTGGATGCTCGACATGCGCAGCGCCAAGACAGGCTCTGTGCAAATTCCCAAAGGCCGCAAGGGTACGCGCGACCTGCTGACCATTTTGCGCGATCATGGTTTTGTCGCCATGCTGTTCGATCAGAAAATGAACGAGGGCATCGAGGTCAAACTTTTCGGCATTCCGTCGATGACGACGCCCGCGCCTGCCGGCCTCGCGATCCGGCTCGGCACAGTGATGTTTCCTGCCTGCATCGAACGCCTGCAAGGCGCGCATTTCCGCGTAACGCTTTATCCACCGGTTAAGGCGGATCCGAACGCCGACGCAATGAGCGAAACGATACGCCTCACGCAGGTGCTCAATGATTTTCTGGAAGCGCGCATACGCGAGAAGCCGGAAAACTGGTTCTGGCTGCACAACCGCTGGGCGGATTAATCAGATCAGTCGTTGCCGGCCTTCATGCCGGGAACAGCGCCTTCAGCACCGATGCCCGGAATCTTCAGCGAAGGATCAACCCGCGTGCCACACCAGAGCATGCCCCAATGAAGATGCGGGCCGGTGGCGCGGCCTTTTTTGCCGACGCGGCCGATGGGATCGCCCTGATGCAGACGGTCACCGACCTTCACGTCAATGCGCGACATATGCAGGAACTGGCTGAAGACACCCTGACCGTGATCGAGAAAGACGAGCCCGCCTTCGTAAAACATATCAGGCTCCGCAAGACGCACGATGCCGTCTGCCGGAGCCACAACGGGCGCACCTTCGGGTGCCGCCACATCAACACCGAAATGGGGATTGCGTTTCTCGCCGTTGAAAATGCGTTGGCTGCCGAAGATGCCACTGACGGGACCGGAGGACGGCCAGATGAAATCTTCTGCGAAGAAATCCTCATTCGTGTCACAGGGACGCGCAGCGGCCTTCAATTCACGTTCGCGTTTGATACGGATGAGATCGGCAGCCGGAGGCGAGACATATTTCGACGCGACACCGGTGATCGACTGAATATTCCAGGCGCGCGGTGCGATGGCGAGCTTTTGCGTTTCGATTGTTTCGTCCGGCGTCGTCACGATGAGCGTTGCAGAGGCGGCGTGGTCGCGGTCGAAGCCGAGCGCGAAAAACCCTCGCGGTGAAACCATGATCTTCTGACCATCGAGGGTGACCTGCGCGGCGGGATCGGTTTGACCCACAACCAGCGCGCCTTGTTCGAGCGGCCCTTTGAGCGTTACCTCGGCCAAAGCCGGTGTGCCCGCCAGCGCGATTAGAACGCCCAACGTCCAGAGAGGTTTTTTCACGAAGGGCGCTTTTCCTGATGGCGTTTCAGAGAGGCTTCGGGCGTTGCATAGGCTTCCTGCCAGTCAACGCTCCAATAGCGCAAATCATCGAGGTCGATATTGACGCCCGTGACCGCACATTTGACATAGGCGCCCGGCCGCACAACGTGGAACTCACCGTCGCCGTAAACGACTTCGGCTTCGTCACCACTGTTCATTTTGTCCATTCTGTTCATGGGGTCAGTTTAGCCTTTTGGGGGCGGGGCATCAAATGGGGCGTTTTGTCATTCTCACATCGTCATGGCCGGACTTGATCCGGCCATCCACGCCTTCCTTTGCCGCAAAGACGTGGATGCGCGGGTCAAGCCCGCGCATGACGGTATGAATATTACAACAGGCTCCCCTGCTTCGTCTCCCCCGTCTTCTTCTTCGGTGCAGGCGCTTCGGCAGGCGGCGTGGAACCCGCCACCATAACGCCCAAGCGGTCATTCTCCGCAAACTCAACCGTCAGCGCTTCCCCCGTCTTGCGACCAGCCGACCCGCGCAAGGGCTTGCCATCCGATCCGCGCACCACGGCGTAGCCGCGCGCTAGCACGCCTTGGTAGGAATAGGACTCAAGCAACTTGCCCATGCCGTCGAGGCGGCGTGTCAAATCAGAGAGGTGCCGTCGCTCTGCCGCCTGACCGCGCTGGTCGAGAGCGACAAGTCGCTTGTTGCCGTCGGCGATGCGGAAGCGAATGAGCTGTGTCGAGAGCTTGCCCTCGACGCGTGAAAGCCGCGCGCGTTTGACTTCAGCCGCGCGTTGCAGCGCAAGCGTCAAGCGCTCGCTCGCGTTGTCGAAACGCTGACGCGGCAAGGCGATGAGGTCGGTGAGGCGCGGCAAGGCACGCGCGAGGCTGTTGAGCGTATTGCGGCGCGTCTCGAACAATCGCGTTTCGGCGCGCAACATGCGGCGGGTGAAATCAAGAACTGTGGCAATCATGTCGGCTCGCACGGGCACGGCCATTTCAGCCGCCGCTGTCGGCGTCGGCGCGCGACGGTCCGAAACATAGTCGATGAGTGTCGTGTCCGTCTCGTGGCCGACCGCCGAGATGAGCGGGATGGTCGAGGCGGCTGCGGCGCGGACCACAACTTCTTCGTTGAAGGCCCAAAGATCTTCGACCGACCCGCCACCACGCGCGACGATCAACACATCGGGGCGCGGGATTTTGCCGCCGGGTTTCATGGCGTTAAAACCGGCGATGGCGCGGGCGACTTCTTCGGCCGCCGTGTCGCCCTGCACACGCACAGGCCAGACGAGAACATGACGGGGAAAGCGATCTGCCAGACGATGCAGGATGTCGCGGATGACCGCGCCTGTCGGACTCGTAATGACGCCGATTACTTCGGGCAAATGCGGAATGGGTTTTTTGCGCTCGGCGGCAAAGAGGCCCTCGGCGGCGAGCATTTTCTTGCGCTCTTCCAACAGCGCCATCAGCGCACCGACGCCT
>TARA_R110000868_G_scaffold37111_11_pt1 | contig 19017 bp, 12 predicted proteins | sample TARA_R110000868 | Tara Oceans TARA_R110000868 (sample SAMEA4397489) | marine metagenome | biome: Polar Biome; feature: [SRF] surface water layer (ENVO:00010504); material: water (ENVO:00002006), including particulate matter (ENVO:01000060) such as... | depth 5 m | reverse complement strand
ACCAAAAGAAGTAGCTAGCAATTATGAAAAAGCTTTTGGGAAGTTAGGGTGTGCCAATCTTAAAGTTCTTGATATAAGGAATCGGTTACAAAGTGAAACTAAAGAAACGATCCAATCGCTTGAGCAAGCTGATGCTGTAATGTTTTCAGGTGGTGATCAAAGTAAAATTGCTAAGTTTATTGGGAATACTAAAGCTCATTCAATTCTAGCTGAGCGTTATAAAAATGAACGTTTTGTAATAGCAGGGACTAGCGCGGGGGCAATGGCGATGAGTGAGCATATGATTTCTGGCGGGAGCAGTCAAGAGTCTTTGACCAAAGGCGCAGTTCATATGAGAGGTGGGCTTGGGTTAATAAAAGGATTGGTAATTGATACCCATTTTATCAAAAGAGGAAGATTTGGACGAATAGCTGAAGCGATGGCAATTCATCCTAATTTATTAGGGCTTGGACTCGCTGAAGATACCGGAATTGTAATTGAGCATGGAAATCAGTTCAAAGTAATTGGCTCTGGAATGGTTCTTCTTTTTGATCCTAGTAAGCTCACACATAATAGTCATAGTCTTTTACCAGAAGGAACACCGATCAGTTTAGGAAACTTGGTAGTTCATATACTTGCTAACAGCGATGAGTTCACCATCGATGATAGAAAAGTGAGTATCTCACCAATGGATGCTGAGTATATTTGATCGAATTATGAACTTTAGGAGATTCCTCCCATGAAGGAGGTGCTGAAAAGAGCGTAGCGATTGAAAGCGTAGGGTGTTAGATGTGTTCAGAGTTTTGAAATCACACAACACCCCTCGGAAAGTCCAAAGAACTTGTTTGGACTTTCTTCTCTCCTCAAGGGGAGACTTTCAAGAATTACTGATAAATCCCAATAAACTCTTCGCCAGAATTAGTTCTCATTCCTCGATACATACCATCGGTATTGAATTCTAAACAAAGATTACCAATAGCATCTACAGCAATTAAGCCACCATCACCACCTATACTTAAAAGTCGCTTTTGTACAACCTCTTCACAAGCTTGAGCAAGTGAAAAGCCTTTGTATTCCATTAAACAACTTACATCATAGGCAACAACTCCACGAATAAAAAACTCACCATTTCCAGTACAAGAAACCGCGCAGGTATTATTATTTGCATAGTTTCCGGCACCTAACATTGGGCTATCTCCAACACGACCATATTTCTTATTGGTCATTCCACCTGTTGAAGTCGCAGCAGCAACATTCCCAAATTGATCTAATGCAACTGCACCTACCGTTCCAAATTTATTCTCTTTGAGAGGAGAGTGATCTAATTGAACTACTCCATCTTTTAATGCTTTTTGCCATTGTTGGTAACGGAGCTCATCATAAAAGTATTCATCGTTTTCTAAAGTAAAACCTTGTTCTTTAGCAAATTCAAGCGCTCCATCTCCCATAAGAAAAACATGCCCAGATTCTTCCATTATTTTCCGAGAAAGCTGAATTGGGTTTTTTATTCCTGAAATTCCTGCAACTGCTCCGCCTAGTAAGCTTTTTCCTTCCATGATAGAAGCATCCATTTCGTGCTTGCCGTAGTTTGTAAAAACGGATCCTTTTCCTGCGTTAAAAAGATGAGAGTCTTCAAGGATAGTTACTGCAATTTCAACGGCATCAAGTGCAGACTTTCCATTAGCAAGAGTTTTATATCCTTTATCAAGAGCTGAAGAAAGGGCGCCTTTATAAGCGAGTTCTTTTTCATCGCTCATATTACTTTTGTGGATGGTACCTGCACCACCATGAATGGCAATCGAAAATGGGTTATTCATGAAATAAAATTACGGAATTGGTAGATTAGAAAGAGAATATTTCTTTTCTGAATAGGATTTAATTAAATCAAAAAAAAGAAAATAGAGTTCTAAAACCGAATATAAGATTGAGGATTAATAGGCTGGCCATCTTTTAATATCTCAAAATGGAGATGCACTCCGGTTGAGGTTCCAGTATTTCCTGCCTTTCCAATAACTTGACCTTTACTCACACGATCGCCTTCTTTTACCATAATGCTATTCATATGAGCGTATACTGTTTCAAACCCACCTGCATGTTTTATCCGAACCATTTTTCCGTAACCAGAACCTTTTCCAGCTTTTACTACGATCCCTTTTTCTGCGGCATAAATCTTTTGCCTTAAATCTGCATCTAAGTCAACCCCCTTATGAGTACTTCTCCACCGAGGTCCAAATTTCGAAGTCACAAAAGTATTTTTTATAGGTTGATCAAAGTTGACAGATGACAAGCGCATTAGAGGAGGGAGCTTCACATCGCTTCCTTTTGGGCGCTTTCTTCTATTCCATGGGATACTGATTGAAATACCTACAGAAAAAGTAATAGGATTAAAATCAAAAGCCTGAAAGGCAGGATTATTATTAAAACTTGCATCAGGAATGATATCGTGTGGCAAGTTATTAGTTTTGGTAAGTTCCGCTTTGAGCCTCAAAAAGTTCAACAGATAATACTTTACACCACCAGTTATTGAAGTAGTAAACCTACCTGCACTTTCTACTGGAGGTACCCAAAATTGATCACCGTTGGTATTAGATGCATGAATGCTTAAGTCCCAGACAGTGCCAGCTTTAACACCTCCATATAATCCAAATTTTGGCCATTGAAGCCCAGCGATAGCTCCCAAATTAATTTGATTATAATTTACCGGTCCACCTATGAAAAGGTCTTGTTGATTATGGAGAAGTAGTTCTCCTTTTCCTGCAATGTAAAGCCTATATAAAAGATAGCGTTCAAGTTCAGCTTCAAGCACCCCTTTAGCTGCGGAACCGATATTTCCACCATAGCTTGGGTTAGGGATATAATTAAAACCTACGCTTTCAATATTATAACTTGCTGATAAACGCCAGTCTTGAGAATAACTGCAAGAAGGTAGTAGGGAGAATATTGTACCAATAATCAGTACTCCCATACTTAAAAAAAGTGATCTACTTTTGTAACTCATGTACCCTGAGTATTTTTTTTGCTAAAAAATGAATATAAAACCCCAAACCCGCAACCCCTGGTTTAGTTTTTAAGAAAGCTTTTCAACTCTGTTGCCTTTTAATTAATCACATATATAGAATAACTAACTAACACTATTCATTTTTAGGTAAAATCGATATACCCAATTGAAGGTATTTTAATCAAATGAATTTTATTACCGCCAATGATTTTCTCGAATATTTCGCTCAGCTTTTTCTACTGTTTCAACAATTCTTTTCGTTCTGGTTTCTTCACATTTAGCATTTAAAACCCATTCGAGGATTATTTTTTTGGGGGAGGGTGGGAAGGACTCACAGAATTGGAAGGCTGTCAGATTTTATCAAATACATTTTGGAGATCTTCAGGTACGATTAAATTATCTACATTATTGAGTGCAGACCAAGTCCCATTTTCTTGGGCTATTCTTACCATTTCTAACCCAGCTGGTGCAAGACGGTTAGTATCTATTAAAGCTTGTATTTTATCTTTGTTGATCTTACTCCAGTTATTAGTAGGATTTCTTTGAGAGAAATACCGATAATAACTCTCATTATCGCGTTTATTTGGTTTACAGTCGATCCATCCAAAGCATAAGGCCTCATCAACTGCTTCAGACTATGAGATGGAAGGCTTGTTACTTTCTTTTTTAAAGAAAATCACCCAAACCGATTTCTCTCTTTTTTGATTAAGTACCATCCACTTTTTCCAATCAGATTTATATTTTGGATAGTAGCTCTTTACACCATTTTAATTTTCATGTATAAAATCAATTTTCCGAAAACTAAATGATTTAATAAACGTCTAAAACTTCGAAAAGAACTTATTTAGGGCTCTATTTTTGTGGGTATAGAGCATTAAATTCGATATTTTAGATAAAAATATTCAAATCAACCAAAAAGAACATGAAGTCAATTCTTCCAAAACTAATTCTTCTTTGCATTATTGCAACTACACTTATGGCTTGTGGTAAGGATAACGATAGCAATCGATTTGAAATGGAGCTGATTGAATCTAAAGCTGAAGCACCAGCTAAAGTTCGATTATTTTTTAAAATTGATCTGGGAGAAGACCATTTATTTGAATCTTTAGAACCCGCTGATTTTGAGATTTATGAAGATAAATTGATTATATCTAGATCAGAATCATTAGCGGAAATTCAAAGAGAAGAAGGGGAATTTTTATTTTCATCTATTTTGCTCCTAGATTTAAGTGGAAGTGTACTAAATGAATCTGAGCTTCCAAGTGTAAAAAGTGCTGCCAATTCCTTTATAAACTCAGTTATGCCTCAAGAATCTGATGAGACATTCGGATCTAAAGAAATGGCCGTTTATTGGTTTGATGGAGAAGAAGACGTTCACATATTAGTACCATTTACAACAAATAGGGATTCTTTAACATCTGGTATAGATTCTATAAATGAGTCAATTAGTTCAGATAATTCCACTAATTTGAATGGTGCAGTTGTACAAGGCTTGTCGATTATGAATTCAAGACTTACCGAAGCTCGATTGGACCCAGACATATCAGCGGCTGGCTCTTTAGTTATATTTACGGATGGAACAGATCAGGCAAGTAGAGTATCAACCAGAGATGCGCAGAATGCAGTAAAAAATGCAGGTAAAGACAATGCTGTATTTACTATTGGACTTGGTGATGAAATTGATGAGGGAATTCTTAAGTATTTTGGTAGAGACGGCTTTGAGCTTGCAGCAAATTCATTTGATTTAAATACAAGTTTTTTAGCAGTAGCCCAGAAGGTAGAAAGTGAATCTAAATCTTTCTATGTATTGGAATATTGTACCCCAAAAAGGTCAGGTGAGCATACTATTGAACTTAGAGCTCTTTATGAAGATATGTTTGGTAGTTTTACTACTAAGTTTAATGCTGATGGATTCACCGGCGGATGTTCTATTGATTGATTTTATTAATTTCGATTAGTTAGAAAATGTAAGCTAGTTAACACTATAATTAAGCGCGTTTTCAATAGAAATCTGTATGAATCGAGCAATATTATAATGAGGGAGAAGAGTTTCTCCAGTCCATTTATAATTGAGACCTTCTAACCTAGATAAATATTTTTTCTCAACCCCACCTTGAGATAATAATAAAGGGATAACAAAAGCATCTCCTTTCGTATTCGCTTCAATCACTTTTGAACGAAATTCTTGTTTTGCTTTTTCATGGACTTCTTCATCAGCATCATCTCTTACAGTCATTGAAACTATATCGGCAAATGATTCTCCATTTTTGTTTTGAAGCTTACTAAGTTGATTAGCAAGGCTTTCGCTAGTTCTAATCCAGTTATCATTATCGGATTCACTATTAGGTCCATGAGCGACTAATAAAACGGTTTCCTTGCTAGGGTCTACACTCAATTTTTGAATTCGATCCATTAGTATCTCTGCAACCAAAGGGTGATCGTCAAGTGGATCAGTAAGAATAACTTCAATGTCTGGATCTATATTAAGAGGTTGAAGATTCTCGGGCATTTTCATAGTCATTTTATGGTTAACCATATCATGAATCATCATAGGCATTGGTGAGTCAGCTAAAGAGTCACGTAAACCTAATAGATATTCATTCTGTCTAATAATTGGGCTGAATGAAGAAACGAATAATTGAACAACAACAATTGTATTTACCTTCATTTCTTGAAGTTTATCTATAGCAGGTTGCATATTTAAAGCATTAGACATACCCCAAGCAATTTCTACATAATAGTCTTCCTTAAGAGGGTCGGTAACTTCAAGAATAGAAGAATTCCAGTTTTTATCCAAGCTACCATGAGCAAGTACTAATACTCCAACATCAGGGTTTTTAGGAAAATTTTCTTGTGAATGTAAATGAGTACTAATTAATCCCATCAAAAGGAATAAAACTAGAAAAGAGTAAGAGTGTTTTAAAGATTTTGAAAGCATTTATTTTCTTATTTTTATTTAGATCAATTCTAAATTAAGAAGAAAATGGCTTCTATGATACTCTGAATTTCATTTTTTTTGATTAAATAAAAAAAGCCCGATGTAAAATACCGGCTTTAAAATCTAAATCTGAAGAAAAATACCTAAATCGTTAAAGCATCCTCAACCAAACGTTCCTGTTCCACATCGTGCATTTTCTTTTGCCCTGCGGCAGGGGAGGCGGATGCCTGTCTACCTGAAAAACTTAGCTTCTGACCTTTACCAAGAACTTCGCTAAAACGTGATGCTACAAAGAACCAGGCGCCCATATTTTTAGGTTCTTCTTGACACCAAATAACATCTTTCACATTTTTAAGAGTTTCCAAGTATTCTTTAATATCCTTATCTGGAAATGGGTAGAATTGTTCAAGGCGAGCAATCGCAACATCATTGATATTGTTATCTTCGCGATGTTTCATTAAATCGTAATATACTTTACCAGAGCAAACAACTAATCGTTTTACAGACTCAGCATCTGTCATATCTAAGTCTTGGATAAATGGCATAAACTTGCCTTTTGAAAGATCATCGGTATTTGAAGTTGCTGATGGATGACGAAGCAAACTCTTAGGACTCATCAATACTACTGGTTTTTTTGACTCACTTAAAGCTTGTTTTCTAAGCATATGATAGTACTGCCCAGGGGTAGTTAAGTTCATCACCTGCATATTATCTTCAGCACAAAGTTGTAGGAATCGTTCAAGTCTTGCAGAAGAGTGCTCTGGGCCTTGACCTTCGTACCCATGAGGGAGATTTAAGACTAAAGAGTTAGTTTGTCCCCATTTTGCTTCACTAGAAGAAATAAATTGATCAATGATAATTTGAGCTCCATTTGCGAAATCACCAAATTGAGCCTCCCAAATTACTAGAGCATCTCGTTTTTTAGAACTGTAACCAAATTCAAATCCGAGAGCGGCATATTCACTTAGTAAACTATTGTGTACATGAAATTTACCCTGTTCATCTTCGAGATGGTTTAGAGGTGTAAAAGTCTGATCGGTTTGAGTACCATGCAATACAGCATGTCGATGCGAAAACGTGCCACGTTCAACATCTTGACCAGTGATTCTAACGGTTTTACCAGATTTCAGAAGAGAACCAAATGCTAATGCTTCAGCAAATCCCCAATCAATTTTCTTTTCATTATGCTGAACACTTTCAGCTCGTTTAGCAAGTTGACGAAGTAATTTAGGGTTAGCGTCAAAGTCTTTTGGAACGGTATTTATTTTAACTGCAATGTCATTTAATTCTTCAGCAGGGTAAGTAGTATCAGGGAACTCATCCCGTTTCTTTTGGTCACTTTCAGTACGATCAATAAGTGCTTTTGTAACTTCAAGATTAGGAGATTTCTTAGCGTCTTCAAAAGCTGCTTGTAGTAATTCTTCGAACTCATCAAAAATAGCTTGAGTTTCTTCTTCCGTTAGTTCTTTATTTTTCACCAAAGAAGCAGTATAAAGATCTCGAACGGTTTTATGATCGTTAATCTCTTTATACATTCCAGGCTGTGTAAATGCAGGCTCATCACCTTCATTATGCCCATGTTTACGATATCCGATTAGATCAATAATTACATCTTTACCAAATTTTTGGCGGTATTCAAGCGCCATTTTTGCTGCATGAACGGCTGCTTCTGGTCGATCGCCGTTAACATGAAAGATTGGTGCCAAAATTAACTTAGCTAAATCAGATGCATATTCGGTAGAACGGCCGTCTTTAGGAAGTGTTGTAAAACCAATTTGATTGTTGATGATAATATGAATAGTACCACCAGTTTTATAACCTTCAAGTAGAGACATATTTAAGGTTTCAGCGACTACACCTTGTCCTGCAAAAGCTGCATCACCATGCATAAGAAGCGGAAGTATTTTCCTTTCAGCGTCATCCGATTCATGATGATCTTGTATGGCTCTTACGGCACCTTCAACTACAGGGCTAACAGCTTCTAAATGACTTGGGTTTGGCATTAATTCAATTTCAACTTCCGAACCAGTTTTTGTTTTATGAGTACCTTTTGCACCAAGATGATACTTTACATCTCCTGAGCCCTGAATTGTATCTGGATCAACATTACCTTCGAATTCGGCAAAAACTCGATGGTAGGGTTTATTCATTATGTTCACCAAGATGTTCAAACGACCTCGATGAGCCATACCCATAAAAATTTTCTCGATCTCTGCTTTTCCTGCGTCTTCCAGGAGGAAATGGATCATTGGAATAAGCGTATCATTTCCTTCTAATGAGAATCTTTTATGGCCAATGTATTTCTTATGCAGAAATTCTTCGAACGCCATAGCTTGATTCAGCTTATGCAAAATCTCTTTTTTATCTTCTTTATTTAGATCAGGCTCATTCCCAGTAGACTCCATTCGTTCTCTAAGCCATCTTCGTTCTTCCAAATCAAGTAAGTGCATATAATCTGCACCAATATTCTCGCAATAAGTATCTCTAAGCAGCTTGATGATTTCACGAAGTGTTGCCTTTTCCTTTCCACCTAAACCACCACAATAAAACTCTCGATCTAAATCCCAAAGTGAAAGTCCATAATAATCGAGGTCAAGCTCAGGATTACGCCCTGGTTCTTTTTCAAGAGGATCAACGTTTGCAAGAACATGTCCACGCATGCGGTACATGTTTATTAATCTCCAAACTCCAATCGCTCGACGATCATGTTCCAAAGTATTTCCAGCACCAGCAAAGAGAGCTGAGAAATTATCTTCTCCATAAGGTATTGGATCATAAGGAATCTCAAGATCTGAGAAAATCGAATCATAAAAGTCAGATTGCCCACTAAGTAGGTTACTTACTTTTTGTAGGAAAGAACCAGATTCAGCGCCTTGAATAACTCGGTGATCATAGGTACATGTCATCGTCATCACTTTACTAATACCTAACTGGTTAAGCACTTCACGAGACATATTTTGATATTCGGCAGGATAATCAATTGCACCAGTAGCAATAATCGCTCCTTGTCCCTGCATCAATCTTGGAACTGAAGAAACAGTACCAATAGTACCAGGGTTAGTTATACTAATAGTAGTTCCTTGGAAATCGTCAATCTGTAGTTTTCCATTTCTAGCTTTATCAACAAGTTCTGCAAAAGCGTACAAGAACTCCTTAAAGTTCATCTTGTCAACACCTTTGATATTTGGGACTACTAAATTTCTTGAACCATCTTTATTTGGTAAATCAACGGCTACTCCAAGATTAACTTGGTCAGGTACAACTCTAAAATGATCTTTACCATCTTTAAAATACGTATGGTTGATTGTAGGGAACTCTTTAATCGCTTGAATTACAGCCCAACAAATAAAGTGAGTGAATGAAGCTTTTGGTTCATTTCTTTTAATAAGATGTCGATTAATAATCGTACGGTCTTCCACCATCATTTTTACGGGAAGAACGCGCAAAGAAGTAGCAGTAGGTACGTCAAGACTGAGATCCATATTCTCTACAATCTTGGTGGCTACTCCTTTAATTTTTTGGAGGTTAGCATTTTTCGGAGCTATAGCTTCTTTTTTTTCTTCAGCTTTTGGAGCTTCTTTAACAGAAGAGCCATTTGTAGATGCATTAACTTGAGATGTTGAGGGAGCTGTATTAACAACTTCAGATTGTTCAGGATCAACCCCGTTTAATTCATCAAAGTATTTTTTCCAGTGCGGTGGAACTGAGTTAGAATTACTTTTATACTGTTCGTAGAGTTCTTCTACTAATGCTGAATTTGGGCCGAAGATGGCTTCAAGTGATTTCAATGGAAATAGACCTGGTTTGAGTTATTTAAGGCTTTAAAAGAGGTAATGCTTTTTGCTTAAAAATGGTTCGATTTGTATGTAAAATCTTATTGTTGAAAGCGATTTTAAAGGTAAGCAGAAGAAGTTTAAAAACGAAGTGTAACTACAACTCAAGAGAATGAATAAAAAAATTACGTAAGCTTAGCTTCCTTTAACCTGACTTTTTCACAAATTTTGTAAGAATTACAATTTGCTGTCCTTCAACCCTTCCTTCAATATGATCTGGATTATCATGAACCAAAGAAATTCTTCGTACAGAGGTTCCTCTTTTGGCAGTGAAATTTGCTCCTTTAACATTTAAGTCTTTTATAAGAACCACAGTGTCACCTGTTAAAAGTTGCTCTCCATTGCTATCCAAATGCTTTATTTCTTGTTCAGCAGTATTTGTGTCACTAGCTTTTGCCCAAGCAAGCGTTTCTTCATCTAAATACATCATATCTAATAAATCAAGCGGCCAGCCTTCACCACGAAGTCGAGTTAGCATTCTCCAAGAAACTACTTGAACTGCTGTAACTGTGCTCCACATACTATCATTTAAACACCTCCAATGCGTTGGATCCGTTTCTTCAGGATTTGAGATTTGATCATTACAAACGTCGCAAATTAAGATGGAATGATCTTCGTTAGGGGGTACATCAAAAACAGTAAGATTCTTATTCGATCCGCACAACTCACATTGTGATCCACTACGTTCTCTTAGTTCTTCTTCTATGCTCATTTAGTTTCTTTTGAATATTTAAACTTAGATAAGGTAAAGTATGAAGGTCTTTCATTAATAATGGAAGAAAAAAATAGATTTATCTCATGGAATGACTCAAACATCTTAGATGTTTACTAGCCCATGAGTATAAACACTGAGTACGATGTAATAATTATTGGTTCAGGAATGGGGGGGATGAGCGCTGGCTTAATGCTTGCAAAAGATGGTATTAAGGTTTTGATATTAGAAGCAGGTCTTCATCCAGGAGGTTGTAGTTCTTCTTATCCGAGAAAAGGATATGTGTTCGAGTCTGGTGCAACTACACTAATTGGTTTTGATGAGAATCAGCCATTAAAAAAGTTAGAAGATGAAACTGGAATCCTAATTTCCCGAGAAGAGCTAAATCCATCAATGAAAGTTTGGATTGAAGGCAAACCTATTACAAGATATAAAAATCGGTTTGAATGGATCGAAGAAGTAGTACGTGTATTTGGAAATCGAAAAGGACAGGAAAAGTTTTGGAACCTAGCGTTCAAACTATCTGAAGTAGTTTGGAAAGTATCAATTAAAAACCCCAGTTTTCCTCCACTAACTATTGGTGATTGGGTAAAGCTCGCTACTTCAAATTCACCGTTAGATGTTTGGGTTTTGAAGTATGCTTTTAAATCAGTTAAACAAATGGCTCAAAAGTGTGGAGTAGATTCTCCAAAGTTCTTAAAATTTCTTGATGAGCAATTAATGATTACCGCTCAAGCTAAATCTGAAGAAACTCCCTTTTTATTTGGTGCTCCTGGATTAACCTATACCAACTATTCTAATTATTATGTACCTGGTGGATTAATACAAATGATCAACACAATTAAAAAGTTTATAGAAAAAATGGGAGGTTCTTTACATACTAAAGAAGCAGTAGTAGAAATTTCGAAAGAAGGAAAAGAGTTCATCATTAAAACAAAAAAAAAGAATTTGTACAAAGCTCCTATTGTTATTTCAAACATCCCGATTTGGAATATGAAGGATATCACCAAAAATGAAATGAAAAGGTACTTTGAAGAGGAGGCAAAAGGCTTTGATAAAGCTTGGGGAGCAATAACTATGGGGATTGCGACCACAGATTCTTACCCAGAAGATTTAGGAATTCATCATCAATTGCATTTAGATGAAGGAGTAAAAGTGCCATTTACAAATTCTCATTCAATCTTTGTTTCGATGTCAAAAAAGGGAGATGAAGAACGTGCTCCTAAGGGAGAAAGAACATTAAATATTTCTTGTCACGCTTCACCGGAAACTTGGTTTGGGATGAGTGAAGAAGAATATAAAATGCATAAAGAAGAAGTACAGTATTTTATTTTAGAAACATTAAAGCAAAAGCTACCTGGCTTCGCAGAGTCAGAAATAAAACTTGCAGATACAGCAACTCCAGTAAGCTGGGAAAACTGGGTATACCGAAAAAAAGGCAGGGTGGGAGGAATCCCTCAAAGCATGGCACGAAGCTTGCTAAATTGGACTCCCAATAAAACTCCATTTAAAGGGTTGTACTTGGTTGGTGATACAACGTATCCCGGACAAGGAATTCCTGGCGTAACTTTAAGTGGGATCAACGTATATTATCGCATTGCAAAAAATCACAAAAAACCTGTTTTAGATTGAATCAATTTCAGCCAAATACCCAATTTTCTGTCTTTCCACCGGCTATTAAGTATTTACTTTTTGCGAACGGAATTATTTTTCTAATTACCAAAAGCATGTTTACAGGTGCATGGACTCCTCTCGGAGAAATCATTGCACAATTTGGAGCGCTTTGGTCACTGGACGGCGGAAGTTCATCACCTTCATTTATGCCTTGGCAGCTTGTGACTTATATGTTTTTGCATGCTGATTTAAGTCATGTCTTTTTTAATCTATTTGCTCTTTGGATATTTGGACAAGCTGTAGAAAACCTGTGGGGAACCCAACGGTTTGTGATCTATTATTTTCTAACAGGTATTGGAGCAGGGTTAATCCATATGTTAGTAGGCGGTTATTTCACGTATACCATTGGAGCTTCAGGAGCTGTATTCGGAATTTTACTTGCTTTTGGAATGATGTATCCAGACAGATACATCATTTTATTATTTCCTCCAATTCCAATTAAAGCAAAATATTTTGTCGCCATTTATGGGGGTATTGAACTGTTCTCAGGTTTGAGTAGATCAGATAGTGGTGTGGCACATTTTGCTCACTTAGGTGGTTTGTTAGTTGGGTTTATCCTTATTAAAATGTGGAAAATAAACAAGCCGGCGCAATAATGGTTTATCCATTAACAAATTTCATTGATTTAGATTAACTATGGCTTACGATTCTTTTAGTAATAGTGTTAAACGAGGATTTTTGGCAATGCCAGACGCACTTAGAACTATCATTCTACTAAATGCAATAGTTTTAGTAGCACAATATTTCTGCTTTTTTATTCTTGGAATAGATCTAACAAGATATCTTGGGTTAGATACAAATGTTCTTGTTACCATAACCCAACCATGGAGAATATTTACCTATATGTTTCTCCATTCTATGGGGAACATATTTCATTTCGTATTCAATATGCTTTGGCTGTGGTGGATGGGTCGTCCTGTTGAAGAGCGACTTGGACCAAGAAGTTTTCTAACTATTTATATCGGTGCTGGACTTTTTGGAGCGCTTGTAGATGTAATAGTTAGTTTTGCGTCTCCACCTACGCTTGTAATAGGAGCTTCAGGAGCAGTGTTTGGAGTTATGGTTGCCTTTGCTATGCTTTTCCCTAGAACACCAATTATGCTTTTTTTACTTCCGCCAATTGAGGCTAGGTATGTAGTAAGTGGACTTATTGTACTGGACGTACTGTTTTTGAATAGTGGTGGGCAAGTTGCTCGTATCGTACATTTAGGTGGGGCATTAGGTGGGTTTTTATTAATGAGAGCTCACAGAAATGGATTTGATTTAAGTTTAATACCTAGATATTTCGAATACCTATTTAGGAAGTTCAAATCATCAACCCCCTCGAAACCTAAAAGAAAGAAGAATAAGAATATGAGTATTGTTACTGATGCTGAGGTTATTGAGGAAGTAGATCAAAGTGAATTAGATGAAATTCTAGAGAAGATTTCTAAAAAGGGATATGATGCTTTGAGTAGCGAAGAAAAAAGAAAACTATTTGAATTAAGTAAGAAGGATTAGGGCAAAATGGGATCGATTAAAAGAAGGAAGTCAACGCAGGTGATGGTAGGTGGCATCCCAGTTGGGGGAGATGCACCAATTGTTGTACAATCAATGACAAACACAGACACTGCTGATATTGATGAGACAGTAGATCAAATTGATCATTTACATCTTTCAGGATCGGAGCTCGTTCGCATCACAGTAAATAATGATGCTGCGGCTAAAGCGGTTCCTTACATAAAAGAAAAGCTCTTAAATAGAGGAGTAACAGTTCCTATTATTGGTGATTTCCATTACAATGGCCATGTACTGCTTACAAAATACCCTGATATGGCAAATGCGCTAGCCAAGTTTCGCATAAATCCAGGGAACACGGGTACAAAAACAAGAGATAAAAACTTTTCAACTATAGTAGAACAAGCCATAAAGTATGATAAACCTGTACGAATTGGTGTGAATTGGGGATCACTAGATCAACAGCTTCTAGCAGAAAAAATGGATATTAACAGTAAACTTTCTATTCCAAGATCCGCAAAAGAAGTCATGTTCGATACAATGATAGAAAGTGCAAAAAGATCTTCAGCAATAGCAGAGGAAGTTGGTCTCGCATCAGATAAGATTATAATCAGTTGTAAGATGTCTGGAGTACAAGATGTTATTGAAGTTTATACCCGATTAGCTGAAGTTGTGCCTTATCCATTGCATGTTGGACTTACAGAAGCTGGAATGGGAATGAAAGGAATGGTTGCTAGTTCAACAGCTCTATCAGTAATATTACAAAGAGGTATTGGAGATACAATTCGAGTATCTCTAACACCACAACCTGGCGCTGATAGAGCTCTTGAAGTTCAAGTTGCTCAACAGGTACTTCAGTCGCTTAATATTCGAAGTTTTCTTCCTCAGGTAACTTCATGTCCAGGTTGTGGACGAACAAAAAGCACCTATTTTCAAGAACTTGCAGAAGAAATTCAGGACTATATTTCAGATTCAATGCCAGTGTGGAGAGAGGTATATGAAGGTGTTGAAGAAATGGATGTTGCAGTAATGGGATGTGTTGTAAACGGTCCAGGAGAATCTCGAGCTGCAAATATTGGAATTTCACTTCCAGGTACTTTCGAAGAACCAAAAGCCCCTGTTTATATAGATGGTGAACATTCGATCACACTAAAAGGGGATAAAATTGGAGAAGAGTTTCGGAAGATTTTAGACGAGTATATTATTAAAAATTACGGAAGCAATTAAGGATTAAGATAAGACTTCATGCGCAAATTTTGCTCTTTGTTTCATAAAAAATGTAACCTCTTACATTTAATCAATTCAATTTAAAAAATACTTAATTAGTACTTAAATGACACTTTAGAGGGCTTTTTTCCTAATAAAAGTCATTAACTATTAACTTTAAGTTATTAGTTATTGTTTTTAAACTATTTAAAACACTGTCATACTCCTAAAAAAAAAGACTCAGTTATAGTTGAAATAATGTAAGCGCTTTCATTATTTTATTAGGCAAGTATTAGTCAATAAGTTAGAGTCACAACAATGTTAGGAAAAAAACTATTTTCGCTGCTCTTTGTAAGCCTCATTTTCTCAATATCGCTTCATGCACAGTATGGAAAAATAAGAGGTGTAATAACTGATGCAGAAACAGGTGAAACTATAATTGGAGGAAGCGTTTTAATCGAGGGTACTACAAAGGGCGCTGCTACAAACGTTGATGGTGAGTATATTATTCTTGCTGTTTCTCCAGGTACTGTATCTTTAAGAGTTTCATATATAGGCTATAATACTACTGTAATAAGCGATGTTCGAATCAATATTGATTTAACAACAGAAATTAATGTGCAGTTAACCCCACAAACCTTAGAAGGGGAAGAAGTTTTAGTTATTGCACAAAGAGAGCTTGTAAGAAAAGATGTAACCGCTAGTCTATCTTCTGTTGGGGCAGAAGAAATTGAAGCAATTCCAGTAGAAAACTTTAGTGAAGTTGTTGAATTGCAAGCTGGTGTAGTTGATGGGCATTTTAGAGGTGGGAGAACTGGAGAAGTTGGTTATTGGGTTGATGGAGTACCTGTTACTGATTCATTTGATGGAAGTCTTTCAGCGGGAGTTGAAAATTCATCAGTACAAGAAGTGCAAGTAGTTACTGGGGCTTTTAATGCCGAATATGGTCAAGCAATGAGCGGTATTGTGAATATTGTAACTAAGGATGGTGGAGATAAATTTACAGGAAGTATTAATTCATTTTTAGGAGATTATGTTTCTACTAGAGATAATCTATTTACCAATATAGATGCAATAGATCCTTTAGCTGTTCAAAATTTAGAAGCCAGTTTTGGTGGACCAATCATTAAGGAAAAACTATCGTTTTTTAGTTCAGTAAGATATTTTAGTAATGATGGTTGGTTTTATGGTCAACAAATATTTGATAGGAATGATGTAGGAGTTAACGAGCTTGGTCAAATTGCTTTGCTTGATACATTAGGTTCAGGAGATGGAGCATTTGTAGGTATGAATCCATATCAAAAAATAAATGGTCAATTAAAACTGACTTGGGATATTGCAAAAGGTGTTAAGCTAGCAGTTAATGGCATTATTGGTACAGATGAAGGAAAGAGTGGATACAGTCATACAGACAAGTTTATGCCAAATTTTGCAAGAGATGAATTTACCTTAAATCGGAGTTTTTATGCTAAGATTACCCATCTGTTAAATAACTCTACCTTTTATGATTTTAGCATTTCAAATAGTTACAAAAAATTTGAATCGTACGTATTTGAAGATCCTTTTGATGATCGTTATTTACCGAATGAATATGCTGGAATTAGAGCTTCGAATGTAATTTCAAGTTTCAGAATCGGTGGTACTGATAATGGTAGGTATGAAAGAGAAACCGATACCTATATTGCTAAATTAGATTTAACAAGTCAGGTAAATAATCAGAATCAGGTTAAACTTGGAGTTGAGTATAGGTTCCATAACCTAAAGCAAAATGCTTTAACATCAATAGTTATTGATGATAACAGTGGAGTAGTTGGGCTATTTGATGATGGTTCCTATAACGTAGAACCGATCGAGTTCTCTGGGTACATTCAGGATAAAGTTGAAGTAGGAAACCTAATTATAAATGCTGGAGTACGTTTCGATTACTTTGATGCTAAATTCGATGTTTTTACAGATCCAACCAGCCCATCCGTAGTTTTTGCTGAACAACGTCCGGATGATTTAAGCTTAGTTTTTAAGGAATCTGAATCAAGTTTTAAAATAAGTCCTCGTTTAGGAATAGCTTTCCCTGTATCAGAAAATGGAGTCGTTCATTTCTCATATGGTCACTTTTTTCAAATACCTAACTTCTCATTATTATACCAAAATCCATATTTCAGATTGAATAGTGGGGGATCTGGATTAATTGGATTACTAGGGAATGCAAATCTAAAACCTCAGAAAACAGTAAATGGCGAGTTGGGTTTTAAGCAAGAATTAACTCCACGATCTGCAATCGAAATAACCGCTTTTTTTAGAGATATAAGAAATCTTGCAGGAACTGCTACCGATGCAATTTCAGTAAGGGGAACTTCTGCACGATATGGTATAATCACCAATTCCGATTTTGGATTTATTAAAGGGATAGTTTTGGCATACGATCAAAGTTTCGGAAAGAATATTTTTATGACGGCCGATTATACCTTCCAGATTGCCCAAGGTAACTCATCTGACCCAAGTCAAGCGTACAATGCTGCAGCGGCTAAAGGTCAACTCGAAAAAGTTATTGTTCCATTGAACTGGGATCAACTTCACACAATAAATGTAACTGGTTCTTACCGTACTGAAACTGGTTGGGGAGCAGGAGTAATATTCTCTGCAGGTTCTGGGTTTCCATATACAAGGGATTTCTCAAGTGTTACAACTGGTATTGCACCCCCATCAGAAATTTCACTTAATAGCGCAAGAAGACCTTTAATTTCGAATCTTGATTTGAATGTGACTAAAGATATTAAAGTAAATGAAAGTCAGAGTATCCAAATATATGCTAAGGTAGATAATGTGTTAGATCAAGGTAATGAACGTGGCATTTTTGGAGATACAGGTAGAGCTACCTATTCGCTTTATAAAAATGAAGAAGCAAAAACATTTATTGGAGATCAGTTCTACTTAGATCAGAATTATATACGACCAGATTTTTACAACGAACCAAGAAGAATGGTTCTTGGATTTAGATATAGATTTTAAAATTAATTTTTAATAGCAACCAATCATGATAATTAGAAAGCTTATTAGCGTATTTATAATAGCCTTTTTGATGCAAAGCTATGTTCAAGCTCAGCAAGCTAGTATCCCTGAATTTCTAAGAAATCCTCAGTACAGATCAAGCAGAAACTATGAGAAAAGTTCAACATCAGATGGCAACAGAGTATTAATCACATTTTTTAATAATGGATTATTAGGTGGCGTTGGTGAAGCTAGAGGTGAATGGCCAAGAGGTTCGGATGTAAATTATATTGGTGATGTTTCTCCTGTTATCGCTCTTGAAGTGCCAGTAGATACTGATAATGATGGCGTAGCTGATACGTTAATTCAGCATACACTTACTAACCGAGGTCCAAGAGCAGGTCAAGGTCCAAGACCAGGTGAAGTTGACTTCTGGGGCTTTGAACCTATGGGTGGTTTTGCTAACAACGACGGTATTAATGATCGCCCCGCAATAAGTACAGATCCATATACTTGGCCAGAAAGATGGCCTGATCAACCTACTTGGGTAGATCCATCTGGAAACGCTGAATGGAATGGTTTTTTTGGTAGAGATATATTTAATGCCGATTTCGAGACTTATTTTTATACCGATGATCATAACGATCGTTTTATGCAGGAAAGACATGGTTTTTTACCTGATTCAACAGATGAAACCAGAAACGGACAAGGTCTGGCAATGGGAGTTAGAGGGTTACAATGGAGCCAGTTTCTTGCACAAGATGCAATGTTTTATATCTATGAGTTAACCAATACCAGTACTACAACTTACCCAAGGGTATCGGTTGGACTTGCAGTTGGTACTGCAGCTGGTGAAAGTGGTGTTAGTGGAAGTGGTGATACTCAGGATGATTTAGCCTTTTTTGATCAAGCCAATAAAATTGTGTACTCGTGGGATGCCGATGCTACCAATGCTGATGGAAATGATGTTGGATATGTTGGGTATGCATTTATGGAAAGCCCAGGAGATCCAAATGATGGTATTGATAACGATGGTGATGGTGACCCATCAATAACAAATGTGGATGGATTTCCATACGTGAACCCAGCTTTTGCGGGAACTAATAATACCTTCATCAGTTCTGATTTCGAAGATAGAGTAATAAATGAAGGAGATCCTATTGTTACAATTGATTTGCAAACAGGAGAACGCTCA
>TARA_R110000868_G_C10971070_1_pt1 | contig 19023 bp, 12 predicted proteins | sample TARA_R110000868 | Tara Oceans TARA_R110000868 (sample SAMEA4397489) | marine metagenome | biome: Polar Biome; feature: [SRF] surface water layer (ENVO:00010504); material: water (ENVO:00002006), including particulate matter (ENVO:01000060) such as... | depth 5 m | reverse complement strand
TGGCCGTACTGTCGGCGCCGGTGTGGTTGCGAAAATTAACGATTAGAGTTTAGGCCAGTGGCTCAATTGGTAGAGCAGCGGTCTCCAAAACCGCAGGTTGGGGGTTCGAGTCCCTCCTGGCCTGCCAGAAAACAAGGATTGAGGCGTAACCCTCAATCCTCTAACGTAAGAGTTGGATGAATATGGCAGGAACAAGTAAAGCACGCGATAGTTTAGTTTGGTTAAGCATTCTAGTCTTGGTCGCTGCTGGTATATGGGCAAATCATCAATATGCGTATATTGATATTGCCTTGCGTTTGATTGGTTGGTTGGTGTTGGCGCTTGTCGCTGTCGGTATTGCGATGTTAACGTCGCAAGGTAAGGCCGGCTGGGATTTTGCCAAAGCTTCACGTACAGAGTTACGCAAAGTGGTGTGGCCCAATCGCCAGGAGACATTGCAAACTACCGGTATGGTGGTGGTGTTAGTCATTGTTGTCGCCATGATTATTTGGGGCATCGATACCGTATTTTTACATGTGATTGGTTGGCTAACGGGACAACGCTAGTAAGCTATATTGCGCTTTGCAATGATATTAATGAGAGATAATATGTCTGACGAAATGAATATGAATGAAAAGCCAGAAGTTACAAGCGAAGCGTCCGAGCCCGTTGAGGCTAACGTGACGGCTGGTGAGCCAGCAGAAAAAAAACGTTGGTATGTTGTGCAAGCATTCTCAGGTTTTGAAGGACGTGTGAAAAAAACCTTAGAAGAGCAAATCGAACTGGACGGCGTTGCTGCCAAGTTCGGCGAAATCTTAGTCCCCACTGAAGAAGTTGTGGAAATGAAAGGTGGAAAAAAACGTCGTAGTGAACGTAAGTTTTTCCCCGGTTATGTATTAGTACAAATGGTGATGGAAGATCAAACTTGGCACTTAGTGAAAAATTTGCCTCGCGTGATGGGTTTTATTGGTGGTACCAGTGAGCGCCCAGCACCGATTAGTGAAAAAGAAGCTCGCGCAATTCTCGGTCAGATTGAATCAGGTGCTGAAAAACCAAGACCTAAAGTCTTATTTGAAGCGGGTGAAGTGATTCGTGTGAATGACGGTCCATTTGCTGACTTTAACGGTGTCGTTGAAGAAGTGAACTATGAGAAAAGTCGTTTGCGTGTGTCAGTATTGATTTTTGGTCGCTCAACGCCAGTCGAACTCGAGTTCGGTCAAGTTGAGAAAACATAGTAATCAGTGGCCAGGATTCATGAATCCTGAATACTACAAACAGGGGAGGCCAGTTATCCTAAATGCCGATTAAAGGCACGAATGGAAAGAACAGTCGCTAACTACCCAGGAGAAAAAACATGGCTAAGAAAGTCGAAGCTTATATTAAGCTACAAGTCGGAGCAAATGCTGCCAATCCAAGTCCACCAGTGGGTCCTGCATTAGGTCAACATGGTGTGAACATCATGGAATTCTGTAAAGCGTTTAACGCGAAAACACAGGAAATGGAAAAAGGTGCACCGATTCCCGTCGTCATTACGGTTTATAGTGACCGTAGTTTTACCTTTGCTACGAAAACACCACCAGCATCATATTTGTTGAAAAAAGCCTGCGGTATTAAATCCGGTAGTGGTACACCCAACACAAAGAAAGTGGGCGAAATCTCGCGCGAAAAGCTCGAAGAAATTGCGAAGACTAAAGAACCTGATTTAACAGCCGCTGATATGGATGCTGCTGTTCGTACGATTGCAGGTACTGCTCGCAGTATGGGTATCGAAACTGAAGGAGTCGTATAATGACTACTAAAATTTCAAAGCGCGCTAAAGCGATCGCTGAAAAAATGGGTGATAAACACCAAGCTCGCGCAGTTGTTGCCGCGTTTAATCTCGTTAAAGACTGTTCATCAGTGAAGTTTGATGAAAGTGTTGATGTCTGCGTTAATTTAGGTATTGACCCACGTAAATCGGACCAAGTGGTTCGTGGTGCGATTGTGTTGCCTAAAGGTACCGGTAAAACAACGCGTGTCGCTGTGTTTGCGCAAGGTGAAAATGCTGAAGCTGCAAAAAATGCAGGTGCCGATATCGTGGGTTTTGAAGATTTAGCAGAAGAAGTGAAAAAAGGTAACATGGATTTTGATCTGGTTATCGCCACACCTGATGCTATGCGCGTTGTTGGTCAGTTAGGTCAGATTTTAGGCCCACGTGGTTTAATGCCTAACCCTAAAGTGGGTACGGTAACACCTGATGTGACTAAAGCGATTAAAAATGCGAAAGCAGGTCAAGTACAATTTAGAGCCGATAAAAGCGGTATCGTACATTGTACTGTTGGTCGCGTGAGTTTTAGTGCAGAAGATTTAGAAGCCAACTTGAACGCTGTTGTGACAGAGGTGAAAAAATTAAAACCAACCTCAGCAAAAGGCGTTTATGTGAAGAAGGTCACCGTCACAAGTACCATGGGTCCTGGTGTTGTGGTCGACCAAGCAAGTTTGGCATAAAACAGAATTGGCGGTTTGGGGTTGGTAACAATTCCTAAATCGTCCAAGACCGTAGGGGTGTTCGCACTCAAAAGTTAAAAACCCTACGCAGACGGTGTGCCGCCGTAACGAATTATTTCGAAGCGGTTATCACCAAAAGGTAAATGGTTTCTTGCAAAAGAAACTCATTATTGGAGAAAAACAGTGGCGTTAAGACTAGAAGATAAAAAAGTTATCGTTGAAGAAGTGGCTGGTATTGCATCAGGCGCGGCTTCATTAGTGGTAGCGGATTATCGTGGTTTAACTGTTGCTGAAATGACCGAACTGCGTGCCAAAGCGCGTGCGGGCAATGTGTATCTACGCGTTGTTCGTAATACTTTGGCGCGTCGTGCAGTGGAAAGTACCGAATTTGAATGCGTAAAAAGCGATTTAATCGGTCCTATGATTCTTGCGTTCTCATTAAATGATGAACCAAGTGCTGCCGCACGTTTAGTGCGTGATTTTGCTAAAGACCATGACAAGCTTAAAGCTAAAGTGGTTGCCATCGGCGGTAAAGTGATTCCTGCTGCTCAATTGAGCGTAGTGGCTAACTTGCCGACTTATGATGAAGCAATATCTAAATTAATGGGCGTGATGAAAGCACCACTCGAGAAATTCGTTGGTACGCTTGCAGCACCGCACACTAAATTTGTCCGTACTATGGATGCAGTTCGTGAACAGAAGCAAGCAGCTTAACTGATATATTTATAAAACTTTAGGAGTTTACAATGGCCGTTTCAAAAGAAGAAATGTTAGAAACAATCTCAAGCATGACTGTAATGGAAGTCGTGGAATTAATCGAAGCAATGGAAGAAAAATTCGGTGTAACTGCAGCAGCTCCTGTTGCTATGGCTGCTCCTGCAGCTGGTGGCGACGCTGGTTCAGCTGAAGAGCAAACTGAATTTGACGTTGTAATGACAAGCTTTGGTGCTAACAAAGTTTCAGTTATTAAAGCAGTTCGTGGTATCACAGGTCTTGGCTTAAAAGAAGCTAAAGACATGGTTGAAGGTGCACCTGCAACTGTTAAAGAAGCTGTTACGAAAGCAGAAGCTGAAGACATTAAGAAACAACTTGAAGAAGCTGGTGCTTCTGTAGAAGTTAAATAATTGTAATTAGCAATTAAGTGATGGGCTGAACAGATTTTATGTTCAGCCCGTTGCTGTTTTAGGTTGAACCTAAAAATTAGCTGACAAAGAATAATATTCGTTTTTTGTCACCTAGTTTTTAAAGACGTTTATGCCCGACATTCCTCAATATCGAGCATATTTACCAGGAGCACTAGATATATGTCAACTCAATACGCTTTCACTGAAAAGAAACGCATTCGCAAAAGTTTTGCTAAATCACCAACAGTGATGCAAGCGCCATACTTATTGGCGACTCAAATTGATTCGTATAAAGATTTTTTACAGGAAGGTGTTGCGATTGCTGATCGCACCAATGCGGGTTTACATGCCGCTTTTAACTCTATTTTCCCGATTGAAAGCAACTCGGGTAATGCACGTCTTGAATATGAAAATTACTACTTAGGTGAGCCTGCGTTTAACGTACAAGAATGCCGTATTCGTGGTGTGACCTATTCAGCACCTATTCGTGTGAATATGCGTTTAGTTATTTACGATAAAGATTCTATTGGTAAAGTGAACACTGACCCTAAAATCAAAGATATTAAAGAACAAGAAGTGTACTTAGGTGAAATTCCGTTAATGACGGAAAATGGTACTTTTGTTATTAATGGTACAGAGCGTGTTGTGGTTTCACAATTACACCGTTCACCTGGTGTGTTCTTCGAACATGACAAAGGTAAAACCCATTCATCAGGTAAGTTGTTACACGCTGCACGCGTGATTCCTTATCGTGGTTCATGGTTAGATTTAGAATTTGATCATAAAGACCTTATGTATGTTCGTATCGATCGTCGTCGTAAATTACCAGCAACTATCTTGTTGCGTGCGTTGGGTTATAGTGCTGAAGAAATTTTAGCGATTTTCTTCGATACCGATACTTATCATTTGAATGATGAGAACATTGAGTTAGATTTAATCCCTGAACGTTTGCGCGGTGATATTGCTATGTTTGATCTGAAAGATCAAAAAGGCAATGTGATTGTGCCTGATGGTCGTCGTATTACGGTTCGCCATATTCGTGACATGGAAAAATTAGGTATGAGCCGTTTGGTAGTACCTGCAGAATATTTGTTAGGTAAAGCGCTAGCGACGTCTATCATCGATGAAGAAACCGGTGAAATTGTTGCTGAAGCGAATGCCGAAGTGACGGAAGAATTGTTAGAGCAGTTGCGAGAAGCTGGTATTAGCACTATTAAAATACTTTACACCAATGAAATTGATCAGGGTGCATATGTCTCTGATACCTTGCGTATTGATCCATCAAAAAGTCAGCTGGAAGCTCAGGTTGAAATTTATCGCATGATGCGTCCTGGTGAGCCACCAACTAAAGATTCAGCTGAAGCATTATTTAACAATTTATTCTTCTCCCCCGATCGTTATGACTTGTCAGCCGTGGGTCGAATGAAGTTTAACCGCCGTTTAGGTCGTGATGACATTACTGGCGACGCAATTTTAAGTAAAGAAGATATCATCGCCGTGGTTCATGAGTTGATTGATATTCGTGATGGCCGTGGTGAAGTCGATGATATCGATCACTTAGGTAATCGTCGTGTCCGTTGCGTGGGTGAGATGGCTGAAAATCAATTCCGCGTAGGTCTTGTGCGTGTTGAGCGTGCAGTGAAAGAGCGTTTAAGTTTAGTCGAAACCGATAACTTAATGCCGCAAGATTTAGTGAATGCTAAGCCTGTTTCTGCTGCAGTGAAAGAATTCTTTGGTTCAAGCCAATTATCACAATTTATGGATCAAGTGAATCCATTGTCCGGTATTACACACAAACGTCGTGTGTCAGCATTAGGGCCCGGTGGTCTAACACGTGAGCGTGCTGGTTTTGAGGTGCGTGACGTGCATCCAACACATTATGGCCGTGTATGCCCGATTGAAACACCTGAGGGTCCAAACATTGGTTTGATTAACTCATTGGCCTTGTTTGCTAAAACCAACAAGTATGGTTTTATTGAAACGCCAGTGCGTAAAATTGTTGACGGTAAGTTAACGGATGAAATTCAGTACTTATCTGCGATTGAAGAAGGTAAGCACTTTATTGGCCAAGCCAATATGCCAGTTGATAGCAAAGGTAACATTGTTGGTGACTTTATTACTTGTCGTCATCGCGGTGAATTTACATTAACAACGCCAGATAAAATTGATTGCATGGATGTTTCTCCACAGCAAATCGTATCAGTGGCGGCATCGTTAATTCCATTCTTAGAGCATGATGATGCTAACCGGGCCTTAATGGGTTCGAATATGCAGCGCCAAGCGGTGCCAACGCTACGTGCTGATAAGCCATTAGTCGGTACCGGTATTGAACGTAAAGTCGCAATCGATTCAGGGGTAACGGTTGTTGCTCGTCGTGGAGGTGTGATTGAAGACGTGGATGCAGGCCGTATTATTGTACGTGTTAACGATGCTGAAACGAAAGTCGGTGAATCCGGTGTTGATATTTACAACATGATTAAATATACCCGTTCTAACCAAGATACTTGTATCAACCAACGTCCATTAGTAAAAGTTGGCGATAAAGTCGGCGCTGGTGATGTGATGGCCGATGGCCAATCAACTGACTTAGGTGAATTAGCATTAGGCCAAAACCTAATGGTTGCCTTCATGTCGTGGCATGGTTACAACTTCGAGGATTCCATCTTGATTTCTGAGCGTTTAGTCGAAGAAGATCGCTTAACGTCAATTCACATTGAAGAAATGACGTGTATCGCTCGTGATACTAAGTTGGGTACAGAAGAAATTACAGCTGATATTCCAAATGTTGGTGAAAGCGCATTAGCTAAGCTTGATGAATCAGGTATCGTTTATATCGGTGCGGAAGTGAATTCAGGTGATATCTTGGTGGGTAAAGTGACACCAAAAGGTGAAACGCAATTAACACCAGAAGAAAAACTCCTAAGGGCTATTTTTGGTGAAAAAGCGTCTGATGTGAAAGACACGTCTCTTCGTGTGCCGACTAGCATGAGAGGAACGATTATCGACGTGCAAGTCTTTACCCGTGATGGTGTTGAAAAAGACCCACGTGCGATGGCGATTGAAGAAATGCAAGTTGCTAAAGTCAAACAAGATTTTGCTGATGAATTACGTATTCTTGAAAACGACGTTTACTCACGCGTGAGTAAATTGTTAGTGAACAAAGAATCCGATGGTGGTCCTGCAGGCTTAAACAAAGGTGACAAAGTATCAGCACAGTACTTAACTGATTTAGAACATGAAAAATGGTTCGAAATCCGTGTACGTGATGACGCTGCCACTAAAGAGTTAGAAGCTGCTCGCGAACGTATTCAACAGTTACGTGTTGAGCATGATGAGAAATTCGATGCGCAACGTAAGAAAATTGTATCAGGCGATGACTTGGCTCCTGGCGTGTTAAAAATCGTGAAAATTTACATGGCTGTGAAACGTTGTATTCAGCCTGGTGATAAAATGGCGGGTCGTCATGGTAATAAAGGTATTATTTCTAAAGTAGTGCCTGTGGAAGATATGCCTCACCTTGCCGATGGAACACCAGTTGATATCGTACTAAACCCATTAGGTGTGCCTTCACGTATGAACGTAGGGCAAATCCTTGAGACTCATATGGGTTGGGCTGCAAAAGGTTTAGGTTTGAAAATCGGTGCGATGCTCGATGCTCAAGCAGAAATTGCAAAAGTGCGCGACATGTTGAAAGAAATCTATGCGAATGATGGAAATGACCAGAAAGTTGATATTGATAGCTTTAACGATGCTGAAGTCATGGAGCTTGCGAAAAATCTTCGTAACGGCGTGCCTATTGCGACGCCTGTGTTTGATGGCGCGGAAGAAGTTGAAATCAAACGCATGTTGAAAATGGCGGGCTTGCCTGAAAGTGGTCAAGCACAATTGTTTGATGGTCGTACAGGCGATGCGTTTGCTCGTTCATCAACGGTCGGTTACATGTATATGTTGAAACTGAATCACTTGGTCGACGAAAAAATGCATGCTCGTTCAACCGGTTCTTATAGTTTAGTGACGCAACAACCACTCGGTGGTAAAGCACAGTTCGGTGGACAACGTTTTGGTGAGATGGAGGTTTGGGCGCTTGAAGCTTATGGCGCAGCTTACACCTTGCAAGAAATGTTGACCGTGAAATCGGATGACGTTGCTGGTCGTACTAAAATGTATAAAAACATTGTCGATGGCGATTATCGTATGGACCCAGGTATGCCGGAGTCATTCAACGTATTGATGAAAGAAATCCGCTCATTGGGTATCAACATCGAATTGGAAAGTAAATAAGCTTTGGCTTGTTAGCATTACACCCAAAGTGGTCAATCGCTTTGGGTCTAAACTAAATGAATTAAATCTCAACTGGAGAGTCAACTGTGAAAGACCTACTTAAACTTCTGAAAAAACAAAATGAAGTCGAAGAATTTGATCGCATTAAAATGGGTTTAGCATCACCTGATGTTATCCGTTCTTGGTCATACGGTGAAGTGAAAAAACCAGAAACAATTAACTATCGTACCTTTAAGCCAGAACGTGACGGCTTATTCTGTTCGCGTATCTTCGGCCCAATGAAAGATTACGAATGTTTGTGTGGTAAATACAAGCGCTTGAAACATCGTGGTGTGATTTGTGAAAAATGTGGTGTTGAAGTGACATTGACGAAAGTTCGTCGTGAGCGCATGGGTCATATCGACTTAGCTACGCCAGTTGCCCACATTTGGTTCTTGAAATCATTACCGTCTCGTATCGCTTTAGCATTAGATATGACATTGCGTGAAGTTGAGCGTGTGTTGTATTTTGAAGCATTCACGGTCACAGAACCTGGCATGACACCGCTTGAAAAAGGTCAATTATTAACAGAAGAAGCGTATCTTGATGCGGTTGAAGAATATGGCGACGAATTTCACGCTGCTATGGGGGCGGAAGCGATTAAAGCCTTATTACTTACTGTCGACGTTGATGAAGAGCTTGAACGCTTGCGTGAAGAAATCGCCGGCACAGACTCTGAAACAAAAATTAAGAAAATTTCTAAGCGTTTAAAAATGCTAGAAGGTTTCCAAGGTACAGGTAATAAACTGGAATGGATGATCATGTCAGTGTTGCCAGTGTTGCCGCCTGATTTACGTCCATTAGTGCCATTAGATGGTGGTCGTTTTGCAACCTCTGATTTAAATGATTTATATCGCCGCGTTATTAACCGTAATAACCGCTTGAAACGTTTGTTAGACTTAAATGCCCCCGACATTATCGTGCGTAATGAAAAACGTATGTTGCAAGAATCTGTTGATGCCTTGTTAGATAATGGTCGCCGCGGTCGCGCGATTACCGGTTCAAACAAACGTCCATTGAAATCACTTGCCGATATGATTAAAGGTAAGCAAGGTCGTTTCCGTCAAAATTTATTAGGTAAGCGAGTCGATTATTCTGGTCGTTCCGTTATTGTCGTAGGCCCAACGTTACGTCTGCACCAGTGTGGTTTACCGAAAAAAATGGCGTTGGAACTTTTCAAACCGTTTATCTTCAGTAAATTAGAGCACCGCGGTTTAGCGACAACGATTAAAGCTGCGAAGAAAATGGTTGAGCGTGAAGAAGCGGAAGTTTGGGATATCCTTGAAGAAGTGATTCGCGAACATCCTATCCTACTTAACCGTGCGCCCACACTTCATAGATTAGGTATTCAAGCATTTGAACCTATGTTGATTGAAGGCAAAGCCATCCAATTGCATCCATTAGTTTGTGCGGCCTATAACGCCGATTTCGATGGTGACCAAATGGCTGTCCATGTCCCATTAACGATTGAAGCACAGTTAGAGTCCCGTGCTTTGATGATGTCAACCAACAATATTTTATCACCTGCGAATGGTTTACCGATTATTGTGCCATCACAAGATATCGTATTAGGTATTTATTACGTGTCACGTGACCGTATCAATGCTAAAGGTGAAGGCATGGTCTTCGCTGATATTGATGATGTGAAACGTGCTTATGCAAATGATGCCGTTGATATTCATGCCAAAGTGAAAGTCCGTATTACGGAAACGTTAATTGATGAAGCCGGTAACAAAGAACGCAAAACAACCTTGTACGATACAACGATTGGTCGTGCATTGTTATTTGAAGTTTTACCTGAAGGTTTGACGTTTGATTTGGTTAACAAAACCATGGTCAAAAAAGCTATCACAACCTTGATTGATGTTTGTTACCGTCAGTTAGGTACAAAAGCGACAGTCATCTTTGCCGATCGCTTAATGTATGCTGGTTTCAGCTTTGCATCACGCTCAGGCGCATCGATTGGTATTGATGATTTAATTATCCCTGATAGCAAGGCGTCGATTATTGCTGAAGCTGAAGTCAAAGTGAAAGAAATTGAAGCGCAATATGCGTCTGGTTTAGTGACCCATGGTGAGCGCTACAGTAAAGTGCTCGATATTTGGGCCAGCACGAATGACCAGGTCGCAAAAGCGATGATGAAGCGTATGTCTGAAGAGGAAGTGGAAGATGCGCAAGGTAAAGTTACCACGCAACCTTCTTTTAACTCAGTGTATATGATGTCTGATTCAGGTGCTCGTGGTAGTGCCGCACAAATGCGTCAGTTGGCAGGTATGCGGGGCTTGATGGCGAAACCGGATGGTTCGATTATTGAAACGCCAATTACCGCCAACTTCCGTGAAGGCTTGACAGTACAGCAGTACTTCATCTCAACCCATGGTGCGCGTAAAGGTTTGGCCGATACTGCATTAAAAACAGCGAACTCAGGTTACTTGACGCGTCGTTTAGTCGATGTGTCACATGACTTAGTGGTCAGTGAGTGGGATTGTGGTACGGAAGATGGTTTGATGATGACACCGCATATTGAAGGTGGTGATGTGGTTGAACCTTTAAGTGAGCGTATCTTAGGTCGTGTAACAGCTGCACCGATTTACAAACCAGGTTCTGATGATGTCCTTGTCGAGCGCGGCACATTACTTAATGAAGAGCTAGCCGATATGGTCGAGCAAGTCGGTGTGTATGATGTGAAAGTACGCTCACCAATAACCTGTACAACTTCTCATGGTATTTGTAGCTCTTGTTACGGTCGTGATTTGGCTCGTGGTCATATGGTCAACGAAGGTGAAGCGATTGGTGTTATTGCAGCACAATCTATCGGTGAGCCAGGTACTCAGTTAACCATGCGTACATTCCATATTGGTGGTGCCGCATCTCGTGCGACAGCTGAAAACAATATTCAAGTGAAAAATGACGGTAAAATTTCGTTACACAACATTAAAACGATTAAACGTGCTGACGGTAAATTAGTGGCAACATCGCGTTCAGGTGAGTTGTTTGTGGTTGACCCACATGGCCGTGAGCGTGAACGTTATAAAGTGCCTTACGGTGCCGAGATTAATGTTGAAAATGACGCGCCGATCAAAGCCGGTCAAATCGTTGTGAACTGGGATCCGCATTCCCATCCTATTATTACAGATGCCGATGGTCAGGTGAAATTTGTTGATTTGATTGATGGTCAAACTATGACGCGTCAAACTGATGAGGTCACAGGCCTTTCAAGTATCGTAATTACTGAACCTAAAGGTAGCGCAAGCAGTGGTAAAACACTCAAGCCTATGGTGAAAGTGGTTGATGCGAATGGTGAAGATGTCATGATTACCGGCACAACCTCACCTGCACATTACTTCTTGCCTGTGAATGGTTCAATAAGTATTGAAGATGGTTCTAGTATTGGTGCTGGTGACGTTATCGCGCGTATTCCACAAGAAACATTAAAAACACGTGATATTACCGGTGGTTTACCTCGTGTTGCGGATTTATTTGAAGCACGTAAGCCTAAAGATGGCGCTATCTTAGCTGAGAAATCAGGTGTCGTTAGCTTTGGTAAAGAAACCAAAGGTAAGCGCCGTTTAGTCTTAACCGATGAGCATGGTGAAAGTCATGAGGAGTTAATTCACAAATGGCGTCACATGAGCGTATTTGAAGGTGAACATGTGGAACGTGGTGAAGTCGTTGCTGATGGCGCACCAAACCCGCATGACATTTTACGTTTATTGGGTACGAGTGCATTAGCAAACTACGTGGTTAACGAAGTGCAAGACGTTTATCGTCTACAAGGTGTAAAAATCAATGATAAACACATCGAAGTTATCGTGCGTCAAATGATGCGTAAAGCACAAGTGATATCACCTGGCGACAGTAAATACTTGAAAGGTGAGCAAGTGGAATATATCCGCTTGGTAGAAGAGAATAACAAGTTGAAAGCTGAAGAAAAAATGCCTGCGACACACGAACGTTTGTTGCTCGGTATTACTAAAGCGGCATTAGCAACTGAATCATTCTTCTCTGCTGCATCGTTCCAAGAAACCACCCGCGTGTTAACGGAAGCTGCGGTGATGGGTAAAGTCGATGATTTACGTGGCTTGAAAGAGAACGTGATGGTTGGTCGTTTGTTACCAGCCGGTACTGGTTTAGCGCATCATAAAGAACGTTTACGCAAACGTTTGGAAGAAATGGAGCCTAAATTTGACTTTCCTCAGGCAGACAAAAAAGTCGTTGACGAAACAACGGCTCAAGATGCTGAAGCAGCGTTAAGCGAAGCATTAAATGCTGGACCTGCTGAAGGCGAAGCTAACGCGTAGTAGAAATACTGCTAAAAAAGGCGCCAATAGGCGCCTTTTTTTATGCTTTTTTTGTTGCCGCCGCAAGCTGTGAATATATCCACCCTACCTATTATTTAACTACACTCGACTATTGGGAAAAGTGGGGCCATGAAAGTTCTGCTATACTTTTAGCATGAATATATTTTCTCACCTTCAATCTATTACAAAAACATCTCCTAAAAAAATAGCCATTACTGATGGTGATCGATCGTTCACCTATGCGGACCTAACCACACAAACCCAACAGCTCGCGCAAGGCTTTATTGAGCAGGGTGTTGCCCCTGGTGACAGAGTGGTCTTCTTCCTACTGGACAGCTACGAAGAAGTCCTATGCTATCTCGCTAGTTTTTATTGCGGTGCCATTGCCATACCCTTATACGAGAATCTCCGCGGTGAAGACTTACGCTATATGCTCGATCAAGTCGAGCCAACGCTAATTATGACCAGCGGTGATTTAATTGAACATATTCAACCCATAACGAAAGCCCCTATTTTTATTAGCGTAGAAGCATTATTCGCTGAACCGAAAACCCCGATGAATGACGAGATTGATACAACCGCATTAATCTCATTTACATCAGGTAGTACGGCCAAACCAAAAGGCGTGATGCACACACAACGACATATTATTGAAAACTGTTTGGCAACACAGCAGCATTTCAAATTAGACGATGATGTTGTTGCTCAGTGTTCCAGCTTAGATTTTAATGCAAGCTTTTGCTCTATATTACTCACGGTGATTTTTGTTGGCGGTACGGTTGTTATTGCTCAAAGCCATGATGCAGATAGAAAACTTAATGAAATCATTGAGCACAGTGTGACATTTATGTTTTGTGTGCCAAATAATTGTTATCATTTAATTCAAGCAGCGACACAGCGTGCTACAATAAAACATAAACTTCAATATTGCTTAATCGGTGGGGATGCATCATCTCCCGAGCTTTTTGAACATTTTCATCAAGTGTTTGGTTTTAATTTAACTGCTGGTATGGGGATGACAGAAACATTATTTCAGTGTTGCGCGCCAGCAGGCGACATCACTCATATCGGTTCAGCAGGCCAGCCTATTGGTGATGTGAAATTCAAGATCATTGATGATAACGGTGATAAGTTACCCGCGAATGAAAAGGGCGAATTATTGATTCACTCGCCATCACTTACCAGTGGTTATTGGCAGAATAGTGAAGCAACAAATACAGCCATAAAAGCGGGCTGGTTGCATTCAGGTGATATAGGTTATTTAGATAATGACAATTATTTTTATTTTCTCGATCGCAAGAAAAACATTATTGTGGTTGAGGGGGATAATGTGACACCAAGCGAGGTTGAAACAATCTTACGGGCCCACCCTGCTATTGCACAAGTCGCGGTGATAGGTAAGCCGACTCATAAAGAAACCGAAGCCGTTTGGGCCTATGTGAACTTAACCCCCAACACAACGGTGACAGAAATAGAGCTAATCGAATACGCAAGCCAACAGCTCGCCGATTTCAAAGTGCCTACTCATATTGTCATTCTCGATCAACTCCCCACTAACGCCCGTGGTAAAATCGATCGCTTAGCCTTGAAGTCAAAATAGGCCTAGGTCCCAAATCCCCAAAAATCTGCTATAATTTGTCCCATCATTTCAAGGGAGAATCATCATGAGTCAAGACAGTTTAAACACAAAATCTAGCCTAAATGTTAATGGTAAAGAATACGATTATTACAGCCTTAAAACCGCTGAAGCCAAATTAGGCGATTTATCGGCTTTACCGTTTTCACTAAAAGTGTTGTTAGAGAATTTATTACGTTATGAAGATGGTAATACCGTCACGAGCAATGATTTTAATGCTTTTCCAACATGGCTGAAAAATAAAAAAGCGCCACAAGAAATTGCCTATCGTCCTGCGCGTGTGTTGATGCAAGATTTCACAGGTGTGCCAGCCGTTGTTGATTTGGCTGCCATGCGCGATGCGATGAAAAGCTTAGGCGGTGACCCTGAAAAAATTAATCCCTTATCGCCAGTCGATTTAGTGATCGATCATTCCGTGCAAGTCGATGAGTTCGCGACCAAGCTCGCACTTAAAGACAACACTGACATTGAAATGCAACGTAACCGTGAACGTTATGAGTTTTTACGTTGGGGGCAAGATAGTTTAGCTGATTTTCAAGTTGTGCCTCCAGGTACGGGTATCTGCCACCAAGTGAACTTAGAATATTTAGCGAAAGTCGTTTGGACTAAAGAAATTGATGGTCGCACAGTGGCTTACCCTGATACTTTAGTCGGTACTGATTCACACACCACCATGATTAATGGCCTTGGTGTGTTAGGTTGGGGTGTTGGCGGTATCGAAGCGGAGGCAGCGATGCTCGGTCAACCCATTTCCATGTTGATTCCTGAAGTCGTGGGTTTTGAATTCACTGGAAAATTGCCAGAAGGCATCACCGCAACCGATTTAGTGTTAACCGTTACACAAATGTTACGTGCTCACGGCGTTGTCGGCAAATTTGTCGAATACTATGGTGAAGGCTTAGCGCAATTGTCATTACCTGACCGTGCAACCATGGCGAATATGGCACCTGAATACGGTGCAACTTGTGGTTTCTTCCCCGTTGATGCTGTCACATTAGATTACATGCGTTTATCGGGCCGTGATGATGACACCGTTGCGTTAACCGAAGCCTATGCCAAAGCACAAGGCATGTGGCATGATGAAAATACGCCAAAGCGTGTCTTTACTTCAGCCTTACATTTAGATTTAGGTAGCATTCAACCTAGCTTAGCGGGTCCTAAACGTCCGCAAGACAAAGTTGTGTTGTCAGATTTGCCAAAAGCATTCGCCGCCGCATCAAAAGATTATATGACTGCCGCTGATACCGATAAAGTGGTTAAAACCAGTGAGGGTTACACCATGCAACACGGTGATGTCGTGATTGCTGCCATCACTAGCTGTACTAACACATCTAACCCTAGCGTGATGGTTGCTGCCGGTTTAGTTGCAAAAAAAGCGGCTGAAAAGGGCATGCAATGCAAACCTTGGGTGAAAACTTCATTAGCGCCAGGCTCAAAAGTGGTGAGTGATTATTTAGACAAAACAGGCTTACAACCTTACCTAGACCAACTCGGTTTTGATACTGTCGGTTACGGTTGCACGACTTGTATCGGTAACTCAGGCCCACTGCCTGAACCCGTTAGTAAAGCAGTCGTGGATAACGATTTAGCCGTATGCTCGGTATTATCCGGTAACCGTAACTTCGAAGGTCGCGTGCATCCATTAGTGAAAGCTAACTGGTTAGCCTCTCCCCCATTAGTCGTGGCGTTCGCATTAGCCGGTTCAGTGAAAAAAGACTTAAGCAAAGAAGCCGTTGGTCAAGACAAAGATGGCAATGATGTTTTCTTAAAAGACATCTGGCCCAGCAGTCAAGAAATCGCTGACGCAGTCGGCATGATCAGCAGCAGTATGTATCGTGAGCAATATGCGGGTGTGTTCACCGGCAACCAAGAATGGAATGCTATCGATTTTACCGCCAGCAAAACGTATGATTGGAATCCTGATTCAACCTATGTACGTTTACCACCATTTTTTGAAGGTTTAACGCCAGTCGTGCCAAGCAAGCAAAGCATCAAAGGCGCTAGCATGCTAGCGATGCTAGGTGACAGCGTCACAACCGATCACATTTCACCTGCCGGTGCTATCAAAGCTGACAGCCCTGCTGGTGCATACTTGCAAGAACACGGTGTCGACGCTAAAGACTTTAATTCCTACGGTTCACGTCGTGGTAATCACGAAGTGATGATGCGCGGTACGTTCGCTAACATTCGTATCCGCAACGAAATGGTGCCGGGTGTCGAAGGCGGATTCACGAAATACATCCCTAACGGCGAACAGATGTCGATGTATGATGCCGCTATGAAATATCAAGCAGCAGGCACTCCATTAGTTGTGGTTGCCGGTAAAGAATACGGTACGGGTTCATCACGTGACTGGGCGGCTAAAGGCACCTTGTTGTTAGGTGTTAAAGCTGTCGTCACAGAAAGCTTCGAACGTATCCATCGTTCTAACTTAATCGGGATGGGCGTGTTGCCTCTGCAATTCAAAGATGGCATGACCCGCCAAAGCTTAAACTTAACCGGGGCTGAAACTTTTGATATAGAAATCGATGACAACATGAAGCCTAGTATGGATGTCAACGCTGTCATTCATTATGCTGACGGCACAGAAAAAGCTGTTACGTTGTTTTCTCGCATCGATACGCAAAACGAATTGGAATACTTTTATAACGAAGGTATTCTGTCTTATGTATTGCGTAATTTAGCGCGAAATTAACGGTCAACACGTTAAACGAAAGCCCGCAATCGCGGGCTTTTTTATTATGTAGGAGCTTGGTTCTTCCGGATGCTCGACGTCATTTTGAGTTGCGATCCTGTTAAGTATAAAAGTTGCGCTATCGATAAGTGGTGAGCTAACAAAGCAACATTCGCCCATTGCTGTGACATAGTATATTTGTTAATGTGGGTGCTTGCTTTATCGAGGAGACGTTGATGCAAAAGTGGACCATATTGTTAATTGGGTTGTTTGGGTTTGGGGTGGCGCAAGCAGCACCTGCTGCGAAAGCGGATACTGATGGCTATTATTTGGCTGTGGGCGCAGGAGCGACGGCGAGCAAATTAGGTGAAAATCAATCGGTTGCTTTGGCACCGTCAGCGAGCGATCAATTTGTCACGAATGGTCAAACCTCATGGGGCGGTGCAGTCAACTTGGCTGGCGGTAAATACTTTGCCTTGAATAAACGAATCGTTGTGGGCTTAGGCTTAAGTGCTTATCAAACATTTTTGAATCAAGCAAACGGTAATGTGCATGAATTAGATTTGCCCGACCCTAGTTCTAATTATCAATACAACGTCAATACCACGGCATTATTTGCTGAAACCAGCATTGCTATTCGCACTAAGTGGGTTGAGCCTTATGTGAAATTTGGCATGGGTTGGGCCGGCAATCATTTAAGTGATTTCAGTCAAACAGCATTGCCTGGTGTGGCATCTCCGACATTTAATTATGGTGATGTGATGCGTAATAATTTCAGTTATGAAATGGGTGTTGGTTTAATGGTGAATGTCACCGCGCATTTGGCAATCGGGGTGGAGTATGATTACTTGAACTTCGGTAACGTGGCTTTCCAGACCGGCCAAATAGCCAATGCAGATGTCGGCGCACTAAAAGTAGGGGCGTTAACTGAGCAGTTAATTTTAGCCCGCATGGTTTATCGAGTATAGGAGATGATAATGAAAAGGATTCAACAGTTTTTATTGGCCGCGTTGGTATTGGGCAGTGTTTCTGCACAAGCCGCTACGCTAGTGGTTACCAGTGTGGGCGTTCCCGCTATTCCCGCCTCGACAAATTTAGGGGCGAGCTTGTTATTTAATTTTGAAGTGAAAAATGTGACGCCTAATCATCCATTTACTCAGCTCGCGATTACGGTGCCGACTGTGCCAGCAGCAGATGTATCAATTAATTCTGGCAATTGTAACGCAGGTCTTGCGAGTGGTTCGACTTGTTATTTTTCTGTTATATTAAAACCTCATGCCCTAGGTGTCGCGACTATTAATCCCACGGTAACGGCAGATAGTTACTTCGCTGGTAAGCTTGCCACACCTCTATCAGTGGATGTCAAATCGCCGGCATTATCAAACGTTTCATTGTTAATAGGCAGTAGTTTGGGTTTGTTAAAAACCACTAATGGTGGCGCAAGTTGGACACAATTTAATTCGGGTTACGTATTTTCCCCCCTTGAAGATGTTCGTCAGATTGCTGCGACTAACGATGTCTATTATGCAAGTACTTCGCAGAATGGATTATTTAAAAGCAATAGTGCGGGAGCTAGTTGGTCAGTGTTTAATCAATATGTGCCGGGCTTTGGTATGTCAAATAACGTCATGGCGTTACAGGTTGATGATGCCAAGCTTTTTATTGGCACAGAGGCTGGGTTTTCTGTCAGTGCCAACAGTGGCGCGACGTGGATGACATATAATGCTAGCACGCCCGGTTTTAGTCCTGATCCCTATGTGTCAGCATTGGCGGTGAGTGGCGTTAATTATTTTGCTGTTACAAGTTCTGGTTTATCGTACAGTGTTGATAGTGGAGCTACTTGGCAGAGTACTACCGATTTTGGGGCAGTATTGGGTTCTGTGCAACCCGTTACCGTGAGCATCAGCGCTGGTAAAGTTTATGTTGGCACCTCATCAGGTTTAGCGGTGGCAACTATTGGCACAGACTTAACGAACCCTGCCTCATGGACGGATTATACTGCAAGTACCACAGGCTTCAGTACTTTTCCGTATGTTAGGCAAGTGCTAATTGTGGGCGATGCCATTTATGTCGCCACCCAAGGTGGATTGTCGGTGAGTGTGAATGCCGGCACAACTTGGAAAAACTACTCGTCAGCAACCGCTGGATTTAGTGCTAGCCCTGAGGCTAATAAAGTCGTGGTGAATGGGGCTAACATTTATGTTGGCACAACTGATGGTCTTTCCATCAGTACAAATGCCGGGGTAAGTTGGACAACCTATGGCATCAATACCCTAGGGGCCTTTGCTGATGTAAGCGCAATCTCAGTGAATGGAAATACACTCATTGTGGGAGATACAGCGGGTGTATCTATATCCACAGACAATGGTGCAACCTGGAGTATGTACAGTTGGACAAACATTGCAGGCGTTGAAAAAAATTTAGTAGGCGTGCAAGCGATTCACTATTTGGGTTAAATTGTAGTAGCTCAGACTTAATCTGACAGTTCCCGATTTATCCAGC
>TARA_R110000868_G_C10971076_1_pt1 | contig 19043 bp, 24 predicted proteins | sample TARA_R110000868 | Tara Oceans TARA_R110000868 (sample SAMEA4397489) | marine metagenome | biome: Polar Biome; feature: [SRF] surface water layer (ENVO:00010504); material: water (ENVO:00002006), including particulate matter (ENVO:01000060) such as... | depth 5 m | reverse complement strand
GTCTTTCATTATGGAATCTACTCGCGCATCACTTGTAGCAGCTGCGAATTGAGATACACTTCCTCTATTTCCACCTTCACTTTGTAACAATGCGTTACTTGCACCTGCCGCACCACTTGTTGTTACATTCTTTTGGGTAGTTCTATATTGCTCGAATCTATTTTTTATTCCTTCTAGGGATGAAGCTAATGCTTGATCATTTTTTTTTCTAGCACCTTCTATATTCTTAGCTATTGCTAGAGAATAAGGGTCTTGTGCAAATAATCCAGTATTACTTACTCCATCAGGAATATCATAGTTCTGTGTATTTTCATTAAAATAATAATTTTGTCCATCTCTTGTTGAGAAAGGGGCATTGGTATAATCTTTTACTTGAGTATTTTGCGGTACTGTTGGCTGTATTGGATATTTAAATTGAATACCTAAATTTTCTGACTTCTTTATTATTTCTGGGACTTCTTTCTTTACAGTCTGGTTAGATATTGTAGTTGGAGTCACAGTACCCATATTGTAATTAACAGGTACTGTCGGAGGAGTAGAGGGTAGTGCAAAACCAGCCTGATATCCTGTGTCCTTTGTTGCACTGTAGCTTTGTATTGGTGTTATTGCCATATATTATTGTTGAATACTTATAACAGGTGGCATAGTTATAATACCTGGTCCTCCAGCGTTGACTCCATAAGCCAAAATAGCTGTTCCTGATGTTGGTAAGTTAGTGGTATGTGTAGCTTTTAAGGTTCCATTTACATAATATTTAATATCTGTTCCTGGGGTGAATACTATTTCATAAAGGTTCCAATTAGTAACAGTCACTCCAGAGGTAATATCTGTAGATGTTGCTGTACCATTTGCATTTTGTGCATAAAGAGTTGTAGTATCCATTATGAATCTAATTTCACCGTTAGTTGTATCTGTTCGTGCTGAATGTATGTTAGCAGGTGTTATACACAACCCCCAGCCTTTTCTGTTTGTAGTGGCATTAGATAATCTTAAATATGTTTTAAATCTTATTACTTTGTTTGCAGCATAAGTATAATTATCTGTAGCAGCACCTGCTGGTGGGAAAAGATTAGTAGAAGCTAAGACATCTGCTGTAGCGTTTATGTTAATCCAAGATGCAGCACCGTCATTAGAAATATTAGCCCCACCTCCATTTATTGTAACTGTCCATCCTGTTATGGCTGACACCGAAGTTACCACCATTGGTACTTGATAGGTAAAATAAGAACTTACTTTCTCATCTGCATTTACTGTAAATACTCCGTTTTGGTTTGTTGGGCTAAGTAATTGCCAACAAGTATTTACTGCATCATACGCTACCTCAATTATTTGATTGGCTAACAAGTCCCCAGTTGCCAATGCTGAGTTGTAGTTTTTATTTATAGGTAAAGCCGATAATCCTGATACCGCCAGAGTTGCCCCACCAGTGTTAGCTGTACCAATTTTTACTCTAAATACTTGCCCCGCTGCATAAGCTGAAATCGCTGGACTTGGTGTAATCGCATAGGCACCAGTTCCTACTGAATCCGATCCATATATTTCTTGTCCTCCTTGAGAAACTGAAGGAGCACTCGAACACCAGATTATATTTAAATTAGTTCCATCATACTGACAAGCAACGTAAGCACCTGCTGCAATGTATCCTGTGTATGGGTCAGAACCACCAAATTTAAGAGCCTTAGCCCCCACTGCGTTCACATTTAGGGTGCAGGCCCCAGTGTTGACAGTATTGGCTTTGAAATAGTAAATATCACCTGTAGTGTAGGCTGTTACGGCTGGGGTTAAAGTTATGGCATAGGCGTCTGTTCCACCTGCATCGGCTGCATAATCGTGGGTTAAAACAGCTCTGTTTAAAGCTGGAGTCGCTACAAGACTTGCTCCTGTTCCGCCCGTAGCTGTTCTGGCATCACTTTCCGCTTGGGTTGCTAACTCTACTAGTCCTTGTACTGCAGTTGTAGCGTTTGGTGACCCTGCAATAGCAATATCATCTACATATTTTTTACTAGCATATTCTAAGTCATCTGTTGGAGCAGTATAAGAAGCTCCTGATACTGGTGCAGAAGCATTACCTCCAGCAGGAAAAGTCCACTTTCCTGAAATTGTTTCAGCATTTACCTTTGCTGGATAAGAGTTAAATACTTGTGGTAAATCAGAAAGAATAAATATAGATTGTCCAGGGTGAGGTAATTTAAAAGCACTGGCCTCTGTGTAAGGATATTCTCGGTCCAATCCTCTAGTTACTCCAGTTAAAGTTGCTGTACCGTTTCCGTTCTGAGTTATACCTGTAAATGAAATAAATTCACTATTGGTTGTTCCTGGTTGTAGAGTTCCGTACATGATAGATGTATCGGCTGTTGTCATTGTTATAGCTTGGTCTGTGATAGGTAGAGTAAAAGAAGCCAGTGTTATTGAAGTTGCTGTACTTGAAATTGAGGAAGATAGTGTATAGTTTTTGCCTCCGACTGTTCGAAATGTTGCCATATTTATATTAAGTTTATAGTGTTTTATTAATAAAGTCCAATTTTATCTCTAAGTTTGCTTGGAGATTATAAAAGTGGGGTCTTGATTTACAATTTCAGCATTAGTTCCAGTTGCTAATATCTCCCATTGGTCGTTAGTTGTTGAAGAAGAGTAAATTGTTTGATATTCAAAACAATTTGTTTCAGATAAAGACTTAATATTTTTAAATTTGCTATTTTCATCTACTTCAAAAACATCTCCTAAAGACAGTTCGCCTAAAGAAGAATCTCCGAGTGAGGCATAATTGGGGGCAAAAGTATATGCTGGCACAGCAGTAGAATTTACTGGGACAGTTATCATTCCAGTTACTCCATTGTAGTTATAATTTATAGTTAAATTTAAGTCAGTCCCTGCTGTTATATACCCTTCGGTAAATACTTTGTCAAATTGCTGTAGTTTAGCTCGGTTTTTAACCGTTCTAAAAGCAAAAGCTGCTATACTCTCGTAAGGTAATTCCTCATCATCGGGAGAGTCGTCGAAATACTGGTTAGTATTCCAACCATAATAAACTTGGGGATTAGCATTTGAAAAAACTACTACCTGTCCCTCTATTACATCTATTCTGCTAGCATTCCACACAAAAGGTGCATGCCATAATCTCTCTACTACTACTTGATTATTCTCATTCATGTCCTGTCTTACTTGATAAAGGTAAGTTTTGCCAGAATTAGGGGCAGTTAGATAAGTAAAGTCACCAATATTTCTTAAATTACCTCCTGTAAAAGTTTCTTCGGATAATTCTGTAAAGATAGCTTGGGAAAGTGAAGGAAAGGTCGTAGAAAAAGCATTAGTCGTATCCCCTAAGTATCTTACTTGTTGGTCTTGAGATAGGTAAACTATATTATCACCTGCATTATCTATAAATTCATGTGCATAAGCTGCTCCTAGTTGGGTTACAGGTAAAAGGTCTGGGGTTATTTGTTCTAGTAATACACCTGAAGCATTTGTATAAGTTGGAAAAGTAACTGATACCCAGCCATCTGTGCCAAAACTTACATAAGCTCTACCTTTTCTGACAGTTATTCCTTTGCCAGTTCCGTCAAGAGTAAGTAGATTTGGTGAACCTGGGATAATATCACTCGGTATGGTAAAGTTTGTATAATCTGTTGAACTTGAGATATATACTAGTCTTGAAGTGTATGAACCTATAAACAGTCTATTATTTACTACTTTACAGAAATCACTTGAAAATCCTACGGCTGGTTTACTTGAAGAAGTTATTACTGGTGATAAGACTAGACTTCCATTAGCCTCGCCTGTCGGATTTGGACTTACACCTGTTAGAGTTGTAGTTCCTGTACCACCTGTATAGGCATAAGTAGTTCCATTTATAACTACATTACCTGTAGTTCCTTCAAAATGACTTTCTATCCAAGTAGCTGTACCTATTTTAGTGATAGTATTAGCAGTAGTGGAAGAAATAGTAGCTACTCCACCTGCCCAACTCTGAATATAGTCATTACTATTTACGAAAACAGCCTTATCTTTCTTCAAAGTATTGTCCCACCATTTATCAAACACATATCTTGTTTCTGTCAGTGAACTCGCAAGTGTATACCAAACCTCGTCTACTTCTACTTGAAGTTTGCTATCTGCTACCCACATAGGATAAGTTTCATTCCAAGATGTTTGCCATACGAACTCAGAAGATACGCTTGAGAGGGCAGAATTTGCCTCACCACGGCGTTTTAACCCTGGTCTGTTACCTATGTTACCATTTATCTTTTTATACACATTTAAAGAGCCATCAACTAGAAGTGCTGGATCTAGCTTAGTCTTATCATTGGCAGAGTTATACCCACCGAATAAATCTACTAGATTGTCAAACTCAAAATTTTTGGCTCCGTTTTCATTCATAAATGTTTATCTTCCACCGTTGCGATATCCCCAGTTATTTTGAATACCATAATAAGTGGTCACTTGACGTAATTCCTGACTAGGGTTATCACCAGTATATTCTTGATACAATCCCTTAATTTGTTGCCCATTCCCATTTAATTTTTGAAGTATTCGGTTATATATTGAGTCGCCCATTCCACCTGACATATTTTCCAGTACTGCTAATGCACACTCATAGAGATAAATTGTATATGCTGGAGTATTAAATATAACTGTATCAGTACTCAAAGTAATATTTTGTGACCAACTTGTTCCTGAGGCAGCTTTAAACACAGCAGCTGATTGATAGAAGATTTGATTAGCAGAAGGCTGGCAAATAAATAAGTCACCTACTCTAAAATTAGTTTGTGTAGCAGTGTGATTGATTGTTATTTGTACATAATCTATCGCTGACCAGTCGGGAGTTCCTGTATTGTTTGCTGTAGACATGTCAAAATCTACTAATAGCCAGTTATTAGATGTCCATGCTCCTAAAAATCCTTCTGTATTAGTTACACTAGAATAATCACTTGCTGATGATCCTATTTTTAATTGGATAGAGGTTAAAGTAGTAGAGTCTGGTATATAGACTGCTAGAAAAGCTACGCCTACACCCTGGTAACTAGACAAATCGCCATTTGTGACTGTTTTAGTTAATGTTCCTGCACTACTTCCTGTTAGATTAAATCGAAGTGAGGCTGGTTGTTGATAGAAGACAGCTGTGTCTTGATAAATAGTTCCTGTACTTCCTCCCGCTGTCCAGCCTGTAGTTTCTGACATTGAGTCTAATACCACTTGGGCAATAGGTTGGCTTGATGTAATACGAATTACTGGTACTCCATTTAGATATTTGAAGGCTGCTAAAATTCCACTAGGTAAATAACCTTTAGACCTGTCAAATTGTTGTTGACCTGTTTTAGTAGTACTTTGCCAAAAAGCACGAGATACCCCTTGTGGAGCTATGTCAATTAGTGCTGAGCCATAAATAGTTGGGTCAATAGGATAATCATAAACTCCATTATAGAGCATGATATTTTGTACACCAGAAGATTCTGGGACATCTGCTTTATTAAGTACATTTGAAACCGCACGTTCTAAAGTTGCATTTAAATCATCAACATTGTTGATGTCTACCCCAGATAGCAAACCTGCTACGGAGTCTTTGAGTTCTGATACTGTGCGAAGGTTTGCCATGCTTGTTTTTTAATTAAAGTGTTGAATAAACAACTGTCAATTTAGAAGCACCAGCTGTCACAATCTGTATACCCTGAGCAATACGTACATTAAAGTCATAAGTCCCCTCGGCAATAGAGGCTTTCATTATTCCTACTGTTGTAGTGGTTGAACCTGCTACTGCATCGTAAATTGTAATTGCTCCTGCTGCCGTCTCAGTTACAACTATTCTTATTAAACTTCCTGGTACTGATGTAGTTACATTCCCAGTTACAGGTGTAGTTGTAGCTGTTGATATGTACAGATATTTATAGTTATCGCGATATTCATGCATAAATTTATATTATGGGCTGTTAATTTGCCCTATAAACACCACCAATTTCTTGATGATGTTTTAGGAAGATTAAGCGAATGCTGTCCAGTTTGTAGTTCCAGTACAGAAGTACCCTTTACCAGAGTCACCTCCGATAAGCCAGTCTCCTGCAGTACCCGAAAGGGCTGCATTAGGAGAAGTAGCACCATCACCCATCCAAAGAGTATTTGTAACAGTCCCGTTAGAGAAAGACATCATCTTTCGGAAGTTTGTAGTGATTACGGCATCACTTCTAAGAGCAAGAGCCACAGCACCTACCGCAGAAGCGTGGTCATTGTGAATGAAAGCCAAGTTTCTAGCAGTTGCATCAGACGAGTTAGATACTAGAGAGATTCCAGTTCCTGTAGTAAGTGCATCTAGGTTAGCTATTGAAAGAGCTGTACCTGTAGTCATTGCTACTCCTGAAATGTTCAATATCTTACCTGCCGCAAGAAGTCCTGAGGCAGTTATCTGAGCTACTACAGTTTCATCTGCTGCAGCTGAACTTACTTCTGCTATGACAGTCGATACTCCAGCATTACCCGTATGAGATATGTGAAGTAGACGGCCTGTAGAAGTTAATCCTGTTGAAGAAGAAGCCACTATAATTCCTTTACCGTCAGTTAGACCATTTCCATTAACTCTAAGAAGTCCTGCTGCTGTAGTAGCGGAGTTAGCTGTTAGAGTTAAGAGATTACCAGTAGTAGTCATTACACCACTAGAAGTAATAGCCATAGCACCGCCAGTCGTTAAGATTGTGTCTAAACGAGCGGTAGTACCTGCTAATTGTCCTGATGATTGCAAGTCAAGGAGAGTTCCATTAGTCGCACCACCAGTGTCAACTGAAGAAGAAGTTACTCGTAAGAGTGAACCTGTATCAGCAATTACAGCTGTAGTATGAGAAATCAGATGTCCTTGACCTGTAGTCAATCCATTTAGAGCTTGACTAAGACCAATACCACTAGTTACTGCATTTTGAGTTAAAGCAAGTGAAGTAGTGGTAGTAGTAGTAGAATCTGTTGCTGCTTCTGGAAGTTGTAGCGAAGTTGAAGCCGTATCCATTAGGGTCCAAGTAGTTGATGAAGCTGTACCTGTATTTATATACATAGCTCCAGAGTCAGTTGCCTTGGCTGTACATGATACTGCATAACCTGCTCCAGTTGGCAAATTTGCTACTGTACATCGTATCACATCGGCATTTCCACTTGAGTCTGTATGAGAGACTTCAACTACGGAAGTAGCTTTTGCGTACATATTTGTTCCTACGTTTATTGCCATATGTTTTGTTTAGTTTATTGTTGATAATAGTTTGTTTCCGACTAAACAAAGATTAAGCAGCTCCTGTCGAACCTACAAGTCCATTGTAGAAGATTGAATCTACGGCTTCACGACTTCTCATTTTATATAGATATTGGTCGTTAGCGTTGTATTGCCAATCTACCATAGTACTAGAAAATCCTTCACGGTCGAATCTAGTCACTCCGTGATTTTTTGCACCTACGAAGTAGTTAGTTGTTGCTTGTGCAGTTCCAGACAAGTCTAGGAATCTGTTATAAACAACTTTCATACCTGGGAATAATTCTGACCAGTAGTTCAAGTCATTATTTCCTGTACCTGCACGTAAAACTGATTTAGCAACTGCCATACCTGTTCTATGTAGAGCTACTGGAGTAAATAAGAAGTCTGGGTTATAACCTATAGATACTCCTGATTGGTTAAGCTGTTTTCTTAGAGAATTTACAACTGTATTAAGATTTTCGTCATTCAATGAACCTGTTTCCAAGTTATCTACAGTTGCACCGTTAGCTGCTAAGTGAGAGTTAGAGAACAAGGCTACACCGTCTACAGTAGTTTGAGAAGCGAAACCATTAGCATATACATTTACTGCATTTCTATCAGTTGTTGCTGCCCAAGCTTTTCCCTCCTCTTTTACTTGTTTAGACACAGAAGACATTTGCTGATCTGCCATGAAAGTACGAGAAATAGGAAGATTTTTAAGGAATTGAAGAACCGCTGTTACTTTTGGATTAAATGCATTTACATTATCTTCCTCTGGTACTGGAACGTCATTAGTAGTAGTTTGGAAATATCCGTTACCACCTTGTACAGTTGAGTTTACGAAAGCATTAGATGCAGTATCCTGAGTAAATACTACTGGGTCTAGACGAGTTGCTTGACCCTCTCTTGCTTCGTTAGCTTCTCCTGTGAAAAGTCTATCTAGATAAGTTTGTACTAATACTAGAATGTTGCTGTTTGAACCTATACCTGAATTATTATTCATATATTTATTTTAGTTATTTGTTATTGTTAATAATTATTATGCAGATACACAGTAATTTAGGTATGTTCCTTTTGTAGAATATATAAAATTAACTGTTCCAGCCGTTATATCACCTCCGATAATCACAACACAGTTTACTTTAGAGTCTGCACCTGTAGCTGCATTTGTATTTGTATCTACAGTCCAGTCCGTTGAAGTCAAATCAAAAAGAACAGCCTTATGGAATAAAGCTTGTAATTCTGCTGCAGTATCAATTAGAGATGCTGTCTTAGCAAAACCTTTATAAACTACTCCAGGTAAAGGCATCCAAATGTCTACAGAACCAGCTGCTGCTACAGTATCTGTTGAGTTTGATTTAGCTATACCAAAGAAATTCTGTGCTGTAGTTCCATCAGCATCTACCATAGGTACAGCTGCACCAGTATTGGTGCTGTACGCATCAGCAGATTTTGTAGGAGTTCCTGCACCAATTGTACCAACTGCTCCTGCAGCTACCAAAACTCCTGTTACAGAAAATTTTGGATTTAATTCACTTACTATCGAAAATACTTTTGCCATATTTTAAGTTATTATGTTTATTAATAACTCTTTATTGGCAGTTTATTTTTTACGGCTATTTAAAATATCATCTTTGGTTAAGAGTCCTTTAGAATGGTCAAGTAACATTTTTTCTTCTGCTGAAAATTCCATGTTTACTTGTGCATGGTTTACTTGAATTGAATTGGCTGAAGAATGTGTTTTTACTTCTGGTCTAAGAGATTGTAGTTCTAGTTGTTTTTTTAATTTAACTGCCTCTACCATTGTTTTAGCGTTATTTAAATCTTCGGTTGAATTACCGGATGATTTGATAACATTTTCCAGATAATATTTAGCTAATTCTCTTTCAGTTTCATTGGGGATTTCATCTGCTAGTTCTGTCGCCGTCTTTGTTATTGGCTGACGCACTTTAGATATCATTTCCTCCATTTCTTTGCGAGTAATTGGCTTATCACCTTCTCCAACTTCCTCTTCTTTCTTAATGCCAAGCAATTCTGCGGGGTCTCTACCTAAGTCTTGAAGTCGTTTAGCAATATTTATGAAAGTATATTCTGCTTTTTCTTCTTCTGACTTTGGAGATTTATTTTTAACCTTATCAAGTTCTGCTTTTAAAGAGTTTTGTGTTTCTACATCAGCTTCTACGGTTTCGGTTTTAACCTCCGTTGTTTCTACTTCTGTTTTAACTATTTCAGCTGGGGAAGTTCCTGCTGCTTTGATTGCGTCTTCCAATTGTTGTAAATCCATATTGTTTTCATTTTTATAGCAAATGTTGCATTTATTATTACCTCAACTAAAGTGTGAGTTACTATTGTTAATAAGTATATTCTGATTAAATATTATTGTCAAATTATTTTAAAACATCTAATTTATCTAATACTTCTTTAAATTTCTGTATAAACCAGATAGCACTTTTACTGAACATTATCATATCAGTATTAAGTCCTTTGTGTATTCCTTCTGATATTGCCAGAAAAAGTATTTGATCAGCAATGATTTGAAAAGCAAAGTTAGATTTAAGAGCAGTTAAAGACTCTCTAAATGAAACCATTTGCTCTATACTCAGGGCTTTACCATTAGCCAACAATGCTCCGTCTTGTCTATATTTAATTACATCTTCTAGCGGGAAAGTATTTAGTGACTTATTTAACCAGTTCAATGCTAAAAGTCTTTCTTCTTGGGAAAGGTTGGTATCTAGTTCACTAAGTAAATCCTTTAGATTACTTTTTTTTACTATCTTTGATTTTTGTGCTGACATTATTTACTTTTTTGTAATTTGAAGGCTTTCCACCTACGGCAATAAATTTATGTAGGGATGTTCCTTTGGCTGGTTTTGCTTTTGGCATATTGTTTGTGTATTTTTTTTATCCTGTTGGTACAGGGAAAGCATTGGGGTTCATAGGTGTTGGAATAGGTCCTTTATTACCCATCATAGCTTGTGCCATTTGGTCTTTTTGTTCTGGCTTTGCTTTAAATTGGTCTGGGTCACCATCAGAATATTCTTGTAGTACAAACTTATCTACTACAGCTTCCATATCTACATAAGGTGCTATTCGTGGGTCTGCTAAGAGTTGGAATGCTCTCATCTTTCTAGTTTGGTCTGTACCCAAGGTTTTAGATAGGATTACTTCTGGGTCTATATAACAAGTAAATTGAGTTTTAGCAAATTTATATGGATTAACTAAAAACTTATTTGTTTTACTCTCCATTCCTCCTAATTCATTAAACATTTTCCAAGATAACTCATTGGCTTTTTCTTTGGTAAAGGTTGGTAAATCCATATTAGGGTCAAATTCTATAATATTCGATACTTCTCTACCGCCATCTTTAGTTTTAAGTCTAACTATATCGTATTTTACTTTTAATTCTGTTGGTACAGTTGCATCTAGTTCACCTACTGTAGTATGAAGAATAATATCATCCATCACTAATTCTCCTATATCTTTTACAAACTGGGCTACCATTGTAGAAAAGACATTCATGATTATTTTAGCGTTCTGTTCTGCTTTTAGCGAAGCTGTTGCCGTTACACCTTTTTCTGCCACACCTGATTGTAAGGCATCTTGTGTAGATAAACTCATATCATCCATGTTTTGTCTCATTAAGGCTAAGGCTGCATTTACATTTGGTCCTAGTTGATAAGGAGTTACACTAGCTCCTTGTGGCATACCAATGAAAGCCCCAGGAACCATTACACTTGTATCAATACTTGCTATACCTGAACCAAAAATAGGCTTAAATACATCTAAGAAAGTTCCGTCTTGTGCTAATTGGTACATTCTATTTTGTGAAGCATCATCCCAATATTCTTTAAAAGCAGCACTCTTATAATATGCAAATCTCCCATTAGGGTCAATAGGTTCAAATCCTGTCTTAGCAAATGGATATATTGGTGAGGTTACATATTTACCTTTTTTAGTAACGGTCACTCTACGCTTTTTAAATGGATTAGTGTGTATTGGGTCGTCATAGTTTCCCATTAGTACACCACCTACAAAACATACCTCTAAGTCAAGGGATTTATAATAAAAAGTTAATTCTTGTACAAAGTTTTGGTCTGCTAATGTCCAGTCAATAGAGTTTATAGTTTGATTATCCCTACCAGCACCTACTGTTTGAGTCATATCACCCATCTTTACAAACTCAAATACATCTTTATTTCCTTGGAAGTATTTACCTGAGTAAAGTGATCTAGCCTCTACGTAACTTACTCTTCTTGATTTAACTATATAAGGTTGTCTTTGAATATCAAATGTGTAGAAGTCACCAAGTAAGATTTGGTCACAAGGTATCATATTTAGGTTTATTCCTGTAAGGATTGTATCTACCACCTCTTCTACTTTCCACTTACCATCTTCTTTGATATTTATTTTTTGAGTAGACTCTAAATATTCTACATTCATAAAGGTTGCAGGGTTGACTAAAGCCGACAACATTGAGAAAAGAAATTTCATTTCATAATCCGCTTTCTTTAAATGATTTTCCACCAATAAACTCATTACTTTAGCTGTCATTTCATCCTCTTTATTTTCCTCGTTGTAAGCATAAACATAAGGAAACAACATGCCCGATATTATATGAGCTAATATTCCGATTATCTTATTTCTGGCAGTATTCTTTCTACCTTTCCATCTCCAAGCTCGGTCTGTTGGCTCCCAATTAAGTCCTACAAAAGCCCCAAATGTTTGTTGGTCTTGATTCATTCTTTCTAAAAGAGAGAGCATGTCAAATTCCTCAAAAGGTCGGTTTTGTAGAGCATAGGCATCAAAATAATCCTGTTGTACTTTTTTCCATAATTCTTTTACCTCATCATTAGGATTATATTGAGGAATAGATTTACTAGGTCCTAATAGGGTTTCTGTATTCATTTAGTTTTAAGTTTATAACTTAATATATTTAATGTCAAATTAAATGTTAGTATAAGTTACCCTCGCTACTCTATTATCTAAAGCAAGCATATAACTCTTAGCAGAGTAACCTATGATACTTGCCATTAACAAGTCAAAGTGTCTAGTTATTCCACTTCCCCTTTCAGATAAATCTTGTGTATTAAACATCTTCATTTCTTTTAATAAATCAGTATCATAGATTTTAATCAATCCATCATTATAATCTTTTCTAAAGTCCATAAAAGCATTAGTTTTAGTCAGAGATGTTGTGTACCAACCTAACTTACCACTCTCCTTTTCCATAGAATTGCGAGGGTCAATATGTCTGAATATTTTATCTTCTTTGTATTGATTTTTAAGTGTAGTAATGACAATACCACCACTCATATTATTTATTTCAGGAGCGACTAGACATTCCCCATATTCTTTACCTAACTTTGCTATATAATACGCAAATAACTCTGGTTTGATTTGATTACTATGATAACTTGCTACCAGTTCTCCAGTCCTATAGTTCCACATCGCTAAAGCGTTTGAGTCTTTACCTATACCCTCTGATGTATCTGCACCAATTCCGTATCTCATATGATTTTGATAGACACTCCAGTATTTTATTCCATCTTTAGTTTGTATTGGTGGCTTACACTTCTTCATATCTTCGTTTATTCTATCTATGTTAAAGAATTTATTATCTCCCCTACTAGGGTCACACATATACTCTGTTGAGAACGACTCACTATCTTTCTTTAACTGTTCAATATAAGCTATAGTGTACATATCCCATGCTGGCTTATTATCTTGCAAAATAGGGGTAATTTTGAGGCTTCTAGAGCCTTTATTTATGAACCATTGAATAACACCATCTTCACTAAGATAGTTACCTAACACACACCATGAACCAATTATAGGCTGAAGACCTGTTATTGCCTCCTCACAACTAGCTATGATTCCCTCAGTTATAACTTGCGAGGTTATACTTTCACTATCTTCAATATCGTCAAATACGACCCAGTCTGGTCTAAAAGCATCTTGTAAGTGTCCACGCTGAACTTGTCCAACAGTTCCAGCAGTTAGTTTAACTCCATTTTTTAAAGTAAATGAGCCCATTGTCTCTTCTCTTTTTTTATCTCCCTCTTTTTCAAACACATCACCATAAAGATGTCTCATCTCTAAACACATGTTATACACATCAGTTACTATCTGTTTAGGATTTTTTAAATCTCTTGAGAGTATTTTAATGTATTTACGATAATGATCTTCGTCATTAAGTATTACAAAAACTAAAAATAGCTTTATATATGATGATTTAGCAGAACCTCTAAAAGCTAGGTTGATAAAATTCTCTCCTCTGTAACTATTTATATATCCCTTTATCATTTCGTTGTGAAAAGGAGCTGATTTGTTCTTTAAGTATCTTATGAAATAAGCATTAATAAAGAGATTAAATTTAAATAATATCTTCTCTACAGACATTTTATTATTGAAAGTAAAAAGAGCTAGTTTTTCTTGTTGTGTTCCATTTAAAATAATTTCTTTAATAGCGTTAGCGTTTTCTTTCATATAATTCAATAGGTAAAACTCCCTTACATATAGGACAGGGTACTTGACCACACAAACATCTTTTTACTTCTTCTTTGTTATTCATGTGCTATGGGTGGAGTACCCCGAGTATTTAGACTCTCCATTTCAGTACTGCAGTTCACCTTATACTCCGTCCACAGAACACCAATGTGTCTGTTTAATTATTATCTTCTTCTATTAATCCTAGTAGACTATCTATATTTCCTTCTACTTTATTTTTAGTTTCAGGGTCTACAGACATTTCCACTTTAGCATCTAACTCTGTTACTTGCTTAGGTCTACCATCTATCATTTGGTAGACAAGGGCTTGTTCTTTCTCTAAGATATCAGCTATTAATTTAGCTTCTAGCTCAGGATTCTCTCTTAATTTCTTTTCTATAAGAGTTTTTAGAGAGTAAGTTCCTTTAGGTCTACCATTGGGATTGGGAGTGCCTGATATTACTTGACCTTTCTCATTACGAATTACTTGATTTTCACTTGTTTTTACTTGCTCTCCCATATCTTTAATATACTATAATAATATATAGATTGTCAAGCTAGTTAATTAAAAAAACCTCCCAAATCTTTTAGTTTATTCTTTACAGTGTCTCCTAGCTTTTCCAGATCCTTTCTTTCTTCACCATAAATCTTAGCTTCAACCTTTTTTCTTAACTCCTCTATAGATAAGATTTTGTTTGGAGTGTATTTAGTTTTCTTCATCTTCATAAACTGTATCTTTAGGTTTGGTATGTCTTGTTACGACAGCACCATTTATTCTTGCAAAAGATAGTGCTGACTCACAAGCGTTAATTAAAGCTGTTTCAAGAGTTAAATAAGGGTCTCTTACCCAGTCTTCAATGATAAACCCTTCTGGTGCTGTAGACATAATATAATCATATATTACTTGTAATGGTTTTTTAAGCAATGAAGTATCTTCCATTTTTTCAGCTATTTCTTTAAAAGCGATTCCTCCACCTTTTACAGTTCCACCTTTCATAGCCATTCTTACACTTACTACTGCATCGTCGGCTTTGTCTTTCTGTCTCTTTCTATCGTCTAATACATAACCCCCTATTTTGAGTAAAGCAAATCCTCCTTTAAGTTGGGCTATTCTTTCTTCTGTTTGTCTTTTAGCAAAATAAGATTTTTCCCCTACCAAAGAATCTTCTAATTGCTTAATTCTTGATTCTATTTCTTTTTCTCTCTTATCTGCACCAGTTATAATACCTCCTCTTATTCTCATAAAGATTTTAGAGAAATTACCTAAATGATCAAGAGTTAGTTCATCTAAACTTCCATTATCTTTATCAATTGGCTTAGCACCTGTTATGGCAGCTAAGTCTAAGAGTATTTGACTTTGATTTACATAAGGAGCATTAATAGGAGCCACAATAAATCCAGTTTGAGCCAATCCTAGTAATTGTTGAACACAATCTTGAGTGAAAGCTCTAGCTATGATTACTAGGTTATTTTTTTTAGCATTTACTAAGGAAGTTATAATTGATTTAAATGGTTCAAGTGTTGTTATCTCGTGATTAGTCAAGATAATTGCCCCGTCTCTTAAATCAAGTGCTTGTTCAGCTTCATTGTTAGTCATTAGAGAAGAAGCGAAACCATTGTCAACTAATATTCCGTTTACTTCTTCAATAGAACATTCATCTTCGTTGACTTCTTCTGGCACAATTCTTCCATCAACTCCCATTCCCCATTGTGTTTTACCTATGAATTCGGCTAGTTTCTCGTCTTCTACGGCTACTTTAGCAGAATTAATTAAGTCTTGTTCAGTTTCAATTTGTTTTGTATCTTTTTTAAGTTCAGTAAGTACAAATTCTCTTTCTTTATCAAGCTTTTTTTCTAACTCTGCTACTGATTTAGTAGAAACAAAACGAATTTTGTTTGGTAAGTATTTGAGTAGTTCTTTTCTGATTTCATTAGTTAAAACAATAGTGGTAGATGTTGCATCAGCTACCTTATCGTTAGTTTTACTAGAAGCCTCATGTTGCATCAAAGCTCCCTGTCTTTCAAATTCATCTTTTAGAGCATCAGATACGTATTGAGAGATTTTAAAACCATCATTAGTAGTCATCTTTCCTTTTTCTAAAGCAAGGTTTAATCCGTAGGGTCCAATAGATTCTTTTACTATTTTAGCTACTTTGTCTGCACCTCTTACATATGCATCTCTTGCTTCAATTCCTTCGAGATATTTAGTTTGTGACATTTTCAATTTCTTCTTGAGTTTCAACCTTTGGTGTTGTTAATGCTACTACTTTCTTGGTTATATAAAGCAATTCATTTGCTTCTTGAGTGTTTAAGTTCCATTTACCATTATTAAGAAAAAACAGTATATTTTTTAATTCATTTTCATTTAGTTGTTCCATATGTATATTATACCCTCTCAATTCCCAGCCCATAACCTAATAAAGTATGGGTTGGGAGTTGAGTATTAGGTATATATTAGTATATTATTTTTAATTTTATTAGTCAATGTTGTGTGTTTGTTATATTTGTTTTTTCAAGTCTCTCTATTTTTTCATCAAGAATTTTGTCAAATTCCCATAAAAAGAAGTCCACAATTTTTCTTGGATCAGCACGGGTAGAACCGTCTTCTTCTGTGTACGTAAGTTTAGGTGTTCTATAATACGTATTAAAGAATAAATCTTGTAGTTCTTTTTTCTTTTTTTGTGATAAGCTCATATATTTATTCTTCTTTAAAACCTTTACTCTTACACTCATGACATGGATATGAATGATATTGTGATGTGTACCCCTCTCCACCACACGGGACACATATTTTGAAGTATTCTATATCTCCAATTTTGGACATAAGACTATTTAATACTTCTTGTTTATCATCAATCTTTTCTAAAGTTTTTATTTCTTCTTTAATTTTATTTTTAATGCTTCCGATTATTTTCTCCGCTAAATAATCACACTCCATAACAGATATTGTTTTATTTCTATCAGATAGAAAGGTGTACAAATATCTTGCTAAGTTTACATTTTCTTTATTCATATATCATTCCCCTAAGAGGGTATTTTGTTTTTAATCTTGATATTTCTTGATAAGTTTAGATACTGCGACCTCAATTTCTTGCTTTAAGACTGGATTTTTTTGATTTATTTTATCAATCACACTTTGCACTTCACTACCTGTCTGTGAAAGTAGGGCTTGTGCTAATTTTTTTGTCATTATTGTTTCCATTTCACTTTGAAAGTTTTTACCCTCAATCATATTTTTGAATGACTTTGATACCAGTTTCTCTAAAGCTTCTTGATTTTCTGCCACAACATTAGTAACAAGAGTTTTTAAAGGGTTATTATACTCACTAAATACTTTAGTTATTGAGTCGTATATTGCGTTTTTTGCTCTTAATAATATTTCTTTTTCTAATTCCATATATTTTTGTTATTTTTAATGTGTTCATACATTTGTTTTAATTATTTTTAATTTTTATAGACAATTAGTCCTTGTTTTTCTAACTTCTTAAAGCTGTTTAGCCAGTGATATTTCTCTCCTTTAACAAAGATAGCTTCCATAGCTAAATTTGTCGCTAACTCATCATCATTTGCTATTTCAACTGCTTTTTCTATTGAGATATCTTTTTTATAGTATCTCCTGTACATATCCTTCACAGTCTGAGCCTGAAAGTGATATAGTCCCATCGAATATTTGTTATTAGTATCAAGTATTTTCCTGTACTTTCCATTTGTACTTTCCAAGAAAGCTAATTCATTGAGCACCTCTGCTCTTCAGTTACTCTCAGCCCATTCTAAGCCTGCTTGATGCCCCACATCATATCCATCGTTATATATATTCCCTGTAAATACTTTGTAAGCATTTATGAAGAATATTGTTAATAGGATTGTTGTTATAGCTGTTATTATTGTTGTTGATATTATTATTTTTTTCATATTTTTTTATATAACCATTTGGTTATGGTAATAGTATACTCACTGTGAGTATTTATGCAAGTGGTTTTATAGTGACTTATCCACATTCTGTATTTTAAGGTTATTCTTAGCTTTAGACCATCTAACCTTTACAGCTTGCCTACCTTTTTCTGACCTTGCTTCTTTAGTAAGCTTTTTGGCGGACAGTCTACCCATTATAGCCATTGCTTGTTTTATTATTTCTGTATCTTTCATATTATTTTGTTCTATAGGTTTATTTAATTATTTATTTTTAAGGAATCATCTGTTAGCCTATTACTCCTAATTTCTTTTAACATATCAAACAGCATTTTTATTTCATAAGCATAGACTTGTCTGTAGAGGTTGTCAGATGTTAAATTATTTAAGACACTTAATATGTTGTATTCTAATGACATATATTCTATTTAGTTGTTAGAGTTGATAATTTGTCTTCTACCCAAGCTACGATTTCACCCCCGTCCCAAAAAGTAATTCCAGAATTCCTCCAATCTAATAGTTTTAATATTTCCTCATCTCGTTTTTGAAGTGCTTGTGAGAGGAGAGAATCAAATAATTCTACAAACTCTGCCGCTGCTCTGTATGCGGGAGTAGCATTATAGAATTTAATTATCTCTTCCCTTGCTTCTTTTTTAATTTCTTCAAATATATCTTCTGAAACTGGATTGTAGTATAAGTTTGTCATTTTAATTGTTTTTATCTTATATTATAGTTAATTAGTAATAAGCATATAATAGCAAAACCTATTATTGTTGGATAAGCTATTATATTTGGTATTTTTTTGTTTAATTTCATATATTTATTTTTAACTTTCATTTGATAATGGCATATTCATGTACTCACTTTTAACTAATCCAAGGGCATATGCCTGTAGAGCTGTAGCATCCTCTCCTAATTCTTTTACTTTTTCGGGGTCTACTCCCTCTATAAAGATTCTTCCTGTTGGACATGTCATTTTTAGGAAGTACATTTTAGGAAAGTTAGTCAATCCATTTATTTCCTTATTTTCAATTAGATAGAGTTCGTTACTTCTGTTGTCTTTATTTACCAAGACAGCACTTTCATTTATGATTGCTTGTGGATTATGTTTCAAAGCTACTGTTCTAATGTCTGATATTTCTATTTTCATTATTTCAGAAAAAGTCATCTTTTTAGAAAGGATTTTTGTCCATGTATCTTTTTCTATCAACACTCCATCTAAGAAATAAAATCCTGTTTTATCTTCCCATCCTATTGCTGGCTTTTGGTCTGAGTGTAACATTCCATCTTCCCATAGACATTTAGGTTTTTCACAAACAAAGATTACTTCTCCTATAAATATTACGATAGGTATATTAAGTAGAATATTAAAATATTCTTTAAGTGAACTTTCATCAAACTCAACCCCTATATTTTGTGCATAATCATAATATCCTGCCCAATCATA
>TARA_R110000868_G_scaffold151117_3_pt1 | contig 19057 bp, 12 predicted proteins | sample TARA_R110000868 | Tara Oceans TARA_R110000868 (sample SAMEA4397489) | marine metagenome | biome: Polar Biome; feature: [SRF] surface water layer (ENVO:00010504); material: water (ENVO:00002006), including particulate matter (ENVO:01000060) such as... | depth 5 m | reverse complement strand
TGACGCTGACGGCACACTGATCTGTGGCACACCCGCTGGCGGTGGCGGCGGAACAGTCACTGATGTGACAGGCACTGCGCCGATCAGTAGTTCTGGTGGGGCCACGCCTGCCATTTCTATTATTCCTGCCACGGTCTCGGTCCCCGGTAGTATGTCGGCTGCTGACAAGACAAAGCTAGACGGCATCGCCGCTCTTGCGACGGTTGATCAGACGATCACACTGACTGGGGACGTAACTGGTAGCGGAACAGGATCGTTTAACACGACGCTTGCGGCAGACACAGTCGAAGCGACCAACATCGTGGTTGGCGGCGTAGGCACGTCGGAGATCGCGGATGGCACCGTGGCTATGGCAGACTTGGCTAACCTAGCCCCCCTCTCTGTGATTGGGCGCTCTACCACCCCTACCGGTGTTCCGGCTGCGATTACCGCCACTGGGACGACTGGCTATGTCCTACGGGAAGCCGCGGGTACGATTGGGTTCGGCAGGATATCACCCTACGCTATTGACGACGCCGCCGACGACCCAACTATCGGGGAGTGCCTCAAGGCTAGCGTCAGTGACCCACTTAACACGTTTGAGTGGAGTAGCTGCGGTGTGCCATCGGTGGCCTCAACGGATAACCGTATCGCTAGGTTCGACGGCAGTTCGGGGGCTATCCAAGATTCAGTCGTAGGCATCAGTGACGCAGGGGACATAGACATCACGTCCGATCACTCCGATATTGGCGAGATTGGCTGCCTCAAATATGAAACTCCTGCTGGGACAGGCGGAGGGAGGCTCAACGTATGTTCACCGACAGTTAGCTGGGGCCATAGTTCCGCAGTCACCATGACGCTCTTCGACGGAGGGGTGCTGCCAACGGCTGGCGATGTCTACTTTGCCGTAGTCGATCAGATCGACAGCACCAACACCGCACTTAACTGGTCGGGAGCTAGCGGTGACGTTAGCGGCCCTGCTAATAACCTTCAGATACAAGCAAATGCGGTAACCACGGCAGAGATTCAGGACGGCCAAGTCGCCCTTACCGATATGGCCGACATGGCCACGTCGTCGCTTATCTACCGAAGGACGGCCTTGACTGGCGTGCCGCAGGTGAACACGCTGGCCACGCTCAAGACCGACCTCCTGCTTACAGGGACTAACAGCGGCGATCAGGACAGCGTGACTGGCAACGCCGGAACCGCGACGGCCCTTGCTGTGAACCCCGCACCCTGTAGCGCTGGTAACTACGTCTCCGACCTTGACGCTGACGGCACACTGACCTGTGGCACACCCGCTGGCGGTGGGGGCGGGTACGGCACCGTCGAGGAAGAAGGCACTCCCGTCACGCAACGGACCAACCTTAACTTCATTGGTGGGGCTATGACGTGCGCCGACGATGCAGTGGACACGACGAATTGCACTCTCGCGATCACCGACGCAGACGTGCCGAACGACATCACCATTGAACTAGCTGCGGCGGCCTCCGCCCTTGCTGTGAACCCCATACCCTGCGGCGCTGGTAACTACGTCTCCGACCTTGACGCTGACGGCACACTGATCTGTGGCACACCCGCTGGCGGTGGGGGCGGGTACGACACCGTCGAGGAAGAAGGAGTAGGTGTCACGCAACGGACCAACCTCAACTTCATTGGGTCGTCCATCACCTGCGTTGACGATGCCGTAGACACGACCAACTGCACGGTCACTGGTGTGGCTGCGGTGGCCTCAACGGATAACCGTATCGCTAGGTTCGACGGCAGTTCGGGGGATATCCAAAATTCAGTCGTAGGCATCAGTGACGCAGGGGACATAAGCATCACGTCCGATCACTCCGATATTGGCGAGATTGGCTGTCTCAAATATGAAACTCCTGCTGGGACAGGCAGTGGGAGGCTCAACATGTGTTCACCAACAGCTAGTTGGGGGCATAACAATGCAGTCACCATGACGCTTTTCGAGAGCGGGGTGTTGCCAACGTTTGGCGATAGTTATTTTGCCGTACTCGATCAGATCGACAGCTCTAACACCGCGCTCAACTGGGCGGGAGCCGACGGGGACGTTAGCGGCCCTGCCAATAACCTTCAGATACAAGCAAATGCGGTAACCACGGCAGAGATTCAGGACGGCCAAGTCGCCCTTGCCGATATGGCCAACATGCCCACGTCGTCGCTTATCTACCGAAGGGATGCCTTGACTGGCGTGCCGCAGGTGACCACGCTGGCCACGCTCAAGGCCGACCTCCTGCTTACAGGGACTAACAGCGGCGACCAGTCGAGCGTGACTGGCAACGCCGGAACCGCGACGGCCCTCGCAGTGGACCCCACAGCCTGCAGCGCTGGTGACTACGTCTCCGACCTTGACGCTGACGGCACACTGACCTGTGGCACACCCGCTGGCGGTGGCGGCGGTGGGGCACTATTCGCGTGGACCAACGGTGGTGCCGTTATGTCTCTCACCAGTACGGCTCAAGTAACTGCCGTTGAGCATGCTAGCGTTACAGCAAGTACAGAGTACATCATTGAAGGGATGCTTATGACGTCTCAGACAGCGAGTGGGGCCAACCTAGACGTAGCCGTTGGTTGGCAGTATCCACCCACTGACGCCAGAATGGCCTATACCTCCTCCTGTGACGGAGGCAACACCGACGCGGGTACTACGGTCACGAACTACGGGGAAGTGCGGGTAGATCAGTCTGCCAACTTCTGTGTGGTCCGTATTCATGGCAGGGCCACTTCCTCCATATACGGTGGGTTTGTGCGGCTGACTATTGGGCAAAACTCTGCTAATGGAACAACCACAGTCCAAGGCGACTCATGGTTCAAGATAACCCCGGTCCCATAGGAGACAGCTTGCTAATGAGTCTTCCCGAGTCGCAAGAACTCAGCTTCGGCTTCATCCGCCGCCAGCTTTGGTTCCTAGTAATCCTAGGCTCCGTCTACGGTGGCGGCCTATCGCTGATGTTCACCGTGTCTTCTCTAGCCGAGGCGCAGGAGAAGGTGGTGGCTACTTTCAAAGAACACGCCACCCAACCCACGCACCAAGGTTCAATCGCGCTCCAAGCAACCCTTAGTATGGGGCTGGCGAATCTGAACAAGCGTGTGGAAAAGATAGAGAACGGGCAAGATACGATCTTGCTACAGAACGCGGAGATGCTCCGCGAACTCAAGGCCATGAGGGCGGAGGGTAACTCACGATGAGGGGCACACTTGAGGTCGTGATCACTGCGGTTGTTGCGTTCACCCTAACCGTCACTGTGCTGACGCTGATCAATGGCTGCACGATCAACACCCGGCGGCAGAAGGCCGGGCCGCCCGTCACCTGTTACCTCGTCGCGATGCGATGCACCGTCGACACCGGGGCACCTCCGCCCCCACTAACCCTTCCAACCAAGGAGTAGCATCATGCAGAAATTTTGGGCCTTCGTCGCTGGGTATAAACGTTTCGCCATCGCGGCCCTCGCGGTGATCGCAGAGTTCGGCGGGCTGATCCCTGCCAAGTACCAAGGCGCAGCGGTCATCACGACCGCCGTGCTGGTCGCAGGAACCCGCGTCGTGGACACGATCCAAGAGACAAAGGAGCAGTGAGCCAGAAGGACACCGATGGGGGCGAGCCTGCGATACTCGTCCCCCTCGGTCCCCTGATCCTGTGGCTCTGGAAGTTGCTGTCTAAACGGAGGAAGAAATGAGAACCCCACCCAAACCTATCTACATCACCCCCCACGACCTCGCCGCCCGCTTCATGGGCATTCGCGAGGTGAAGGGCTCCGTCGACAACCCCGCCATCATGGCCATGCTCAAGCTGGACGCCTCGTGGGTAGGCAACGACGAGACGCCTTGGTGCAGCGCCTTCGTGAACTATGTTGCGTGGCTCCTAGGGCGCCCGCGGTCCAAGAGCCTAGCCGCACGGTCATGGCTCCGCGTGGGCTCGCCTGTGGCTCTGCACGAGGCCCGCATGGGCTTCGACGTGGTGATCTTCCAACGCGGCGGCGGCCACCAGCCCGGCCCTGAAGTCTTGAGCGCCCCGGGGCACGTGGCGTTCTTCTCCAGCATCTCCGGCGGGGACGTAACGGTGATCGGCGGCAACCAAGGGGACTCCGTCTCCATTGGCACGTACCCGCAGAGCCGCATCCTCGGCATTCGGGAGATTTAGGTGGACCTCTCGGACGGCCTCGCCGTAGTTGAGGCAAACTACAGCAAAGAGGCGCAGCGCAGCAAGGCTGAAATCGACAGCCTGATGGGCGCGTATAAACGCCTGTTCGCGACACCGGATGGCCAGACCGTCATGGCCGATCTTCGGCGTCGTTTCGTCGATGTTCCGATCGCACGCCCGGGGCAAGACCCCCAGCATGCGTTCTTCCGCGAGGGGCGTCGCTCGGCCATCGCGTTTATCTACCAAGCGAGCGAAGGGGATTCAGATGGCAGAAGCAGGACAGGAACCGATAGTGGAGTCGCCAGAACCCGGGTCACCGGAAGCGACTCCTAAGCCCACCGGGCTACTCTCCGGCGCCGCGGCGCCCAAAGCACCCGCCGATCCGGCCGCGGTTAAACCCGAGGCCAAGTGGCATTGGGCCGATGGCGTCCCCGGCGAGGGCGAACCGCCCGACTGGCTGAAGGGCGACAAGTACAAGTCCGTTGAGGCTCAGGCCAAGGCGTACGCCGGGCTGGAGAAGAAGCTGGGTTCGGCACCGACCGAGCCCTACACGCTGAATCTCCCGCAGGACATCGTGGAGGCCGGGGGCGCGATCGACGAGAACAGCCCGCTGGTGAAGGACTTCTTGGATTTCGCCAAGGAGGCCCGTCTCCCGCAGAAGGAGGTGGACAAGCTGATTGGGCTCTACGCCCGCTCGCAGATGGCCGCGGAGACGCAGGACGTCACGGCGCTATTGGAAGAACTCGGCGAACCGGGGCGCAAGGTGGCCGCGCAACTGCATGAGTGGTCCCTCTCGACCTTGGAGCCGGAGCAACAGGCGTGGCTCGACAGCGCCCTGTCTACGGCCGAGGACATTTACGCATTCTCCGGCATCTTGCAGAGGCTGGGCATGTCTGGTACAAGAGAGAAGCAGTCGGAGAACGGTGCCGGAGTGTCAGAGTTGGAACGTCTAAACAACGAAGTCCAGTCCGACATGAGTGACCCGCGTTACCGGACGGACAAAGCGTTTGAACAATCAGTTCGCGCCAAGTTCGACCGGATCACGGAACTCGAAGGCAAGAAGTAGCCCACTGCACGGATCAGACACCCGCGACCCTGCGGCCTGACCCGGACAATTTTTGTTCGGTCAGGCCGTAAGGCCGGGTCTCTCCTCGGGGAGCCCGATACCCAAACGGTAGACGGTTAAACAACCCCAGAAAAAAGGAGAGACACAGTGTCCATCAATCTAGGAACCATTTCTGCCTCGGCGGTCAAGCAATTCGACACCGAGGTTAAGCAAGCGTATCAGGCGAAAGCCTGCGTGCTTGCTGGCTCGTACCGCCCGCGGATGGGCTTCGTCGGCGATCAGTACAACTTCCGGCGCATGGAGGCTGGCATCGCTCGTCTGCGCACCATGCGTCAGGCGAACGTCACCCCAATGGACGTCGGCTATTCGCTGGTCGCATGCAGCCTCGCTGATTGGGACGCGAGCGAGTACACCGACATCTTCAACCAGACCGAGGTGAACTTCTCGGAGCGTCAGGAACTCGCCGAGTGCATCGCTGGTGCGATGGTTCGGCGTCGTGACCAGATCATCTTCGACGCGATCATCGCTGGTACCTACGCCGGGGCACAGACCATCGCCCAGACCATCGGCGGGGCGGCTGCGGCCAACTGCAACATGAACGTGTTGAAGCTGCTCGCGCTGAAGAACTTCATGGACATCGGGAACGTTCCTGCGGAAGACCGCTACCTCCTGATGCACGCCAGCGTAGCGCGCGGGCTCCTCACCGACCCGTTGTACATCAACCGTGATTACAACAACGCGGGGACGGGCCAGCTGGATAACGGCACCCCCAAGGGCTACCTCGGGTTCAAGTTCATCATCATCGGCGACTACGTCGAAGGCGGAATCCCGCTCAGCACGGCGAACCGCTACGCTTACGCGTGGCACAAGTCGGCGCTCGGCGCCGTCTTCGCGGACGTGCAGGAGACCGAGGTGAACTACATTCCGGAGAAGAAGTCGTGGCTCGCATCGGGCAACCTGCGTATGGGATCGGTCTTGGTCGAACCCGTGACGGGCTGCATCCGGGTCGACTGTCTCCAGACGAAAAACTACGACGGGACGCTCACCCTCTAGGGTAAGCCTCCGCCATTAACCGGGCCGCTCGTCTAAACAACGGGCGGCCCGTGGCTGAAAATAAAGACAAGGAGATAAAGAAATGGCTTTTGTAGCAGCGAATCTGGGACGAGTTACCTCGTCCGCCAGTAGCCTCCACCCTACCGTCTGGTCGTACAACGGCGGGGCGGATAGCATCATCACGATGGTGGGTTCCGGGTACTTCAACGGCATCGCCGATGTGAAAATCGGGGACATTATCATGTGCGTGGGCGGCGGCGCGACCGCCGCGCTGACCACGGTCACGATGATCACGGTTGCCGGAACCGCCACGTCCGCCAAAACCGCTTAACCCGTCTTCGGGCGGAAGCCCGAAGGGCGCGGCTTCCCCGTCGCGTCTCACTGTCCAAGAACTGCCAACCCGGGGGGTGCTATGCTGGTGCCCCCCGGTCAGGCGAGGATTAAACGATGCCTGCCACCGCAATGGTCCCTGCCACCGCGATCTCCCTGACCAACCGCGCGCTCATTGCGCTGGGCGACGCACCAATCACCAGCTTCTCCGACGCCACGGCTCAGGCCACCATCGCGTCGACCTTCTACGAGTCCGCTTACGAGGAGTTTCTCGGCTCCACGGGGTGGCGCTGGGCCATGCGAACCACCGTCCCCGTGCGCCACCGATCGGACGCACGCGGGTCTTACACGACGTGGGACTCGCCCCCCGGGACGTCTTACATAGTTGGCGATCTTGTCACCAACATGCTCCTCGGAACGCTGCGCTACTTCCGCTGTATTCAGGCGAACACGTCACAGAACCCCGGCGGCGGCAATACCTATTGGCAACTCGTGGATGTCGACCCGGCCCTCATCCTCCTGTACTTGGACCCGTGGAGCGTCCCGGGAGACCCGAACTTCACGTACCAGTACGCGCTCCCCACTGACTTCCTCTCGCTCTACAAGACGGAACAGCCGCTCGGTTTCGAGTTGGCTGTCGGCGAGGACACGATCCCCGCGGTGGAAAGCCTCCGCGTCATCTGGTCGACGAACGCACTTGAGACTCTGGACTACTCGGCCAAGGTGGGCGAGTCGCTGATGCCGCCGTACGCGCAGGAGGTGTTCGTCTACAAGCTGGCGCATCTTCTCGCGATCCCTGTTCAGGCGAGTAGGGCTCGGTCGGAATATTTCTTTGAACTCTACATGAAGGCGTTGCGACGAGCGCAGGCGGTCGACGCCAGACAGCGTCCTAACGCGAGCATCGTCAAGAACGGGCAGCTACCGCGCGAGTGGTACGCATAGCATGCGAAGCACCATCCTTCAGAGCAGCTTCGTCTCTGGTGAACTGGACCCCACGATCTACTCTCGGCTGGACATCAACCAGCGCGAGCGCGGTGCCCGTACGCTCACCAACTTCAGGCTGCTCCCGCAGGGTGGTATCGCCAAGCGCGGGGGTACGGAGTTTCTCGTCGACACTGGCGCCGAGTGCTGGCTGTTCGAGTGGGCGTACTCGGTAACCCAAGCCTACATCATCATGGCCTACCCGGATGTGGGCGGCGACCTTGCGTCCATCTCGATCTTCGACACCACGACCGAGACCATCGTGGCCACCCTTGAGGGATCACAGTTCTTCGACGCCGAGAGGTTAAACGGTCTACGCTACCGGCAGGTACTCGACACCATGTTCCTCGTCCACGAGGACGTGGAGCCGCAACGGCTCGTCAAGTTCGACGGGTACGGCGCGGACCCGTTCGCCTGTACGAACGGCAGCCCCGTCGTTACGGTTACTCGGACATGGCACGGGTTAAACGCTGGAGACCTGATCACCTTCGAGGGCGTCCCGGTCTTCGCCAGCTTCCCCGCTGGCATGTGGCAAGAGACGTTCATCGTCATGGCGGCGCCGACCGACCACACGTTCGACATCACGGTCTCGTCGAACGCGGTGGCTCCGGCCGCAGACGAGGGCGGCGGCGCCGTGGCCTCGTGGGTGCTGGCCGTCGCGCCGATCGACTTCATGCCGAAGGTGGATTTCAACGACAGCCTGTCGCCGGAGGCCGCTCGCAACACCCAGGTTCGGATCACGTTTAACAAGGACGATACGTGGGCCTCCTTCTACGGGCCCGGCGGCGGTTGGTCTCCGACCGGGGACACGGGTAACCCCGGGACGCTAGACCCGTTCTCGAACTACAACCCACCGGGGGGCTCACAGCCCCTCCCGATCTTCGTATTCAAATCTGCAAGTACCGCCCCGCATACCTACTCGCTCACGATCGGCGGGCAGGAAATCAAGAAGATAGCCGTAGCCACGACGTCCCTCGGCAAGGTCAGTCTTCCCGAGACTTGGGCCTACCTCTACTCGGTTTTGGCCCGCTCGTTCCCCATTTGGCGGACGAACCCGACAGTGCTGCCCCTCGCGCCTACGGACATCGACGGTAGCGGGACGCCCGGTCTGGACCTCGCGGGCAACTGGTACATCGTGCTGGAGTTCCTCGGCCCGGTCTTCGGCGGTCAGGAGGTCAGCTTACCGCTCTTTTCCGTGAGTGGCCCGGGCTCCCGCCCCTCAATCATTATTGAGCCGGAGACGGCCGCGGGCGACAAGTTCGAGGACGTGTGGTCGGCTGGCCGTGGGTGGCCTCGGTCGGTGGAGTATTTCGAGGGGCGCCTGTGCTACGGCGGCTCCAAGTATTTCCCCTCAACCTTCTGGGCCAGTCACACCGGGGATTATCGGAACTTCGCCCTTGGCGACGCGCACGACGACGAGGCTATCTCTCGCGACGTGGACGTGAACGCGGCGGACGGGATCGAACACATGGTGGGCACGCGGGCCTTGATGGTCCTGACCCGACGCGCCGAGTATTACCAAACCGAGACTCCGTTTACACCGGAGTCGGCGACGTTTAAGCGGCAGACCAGTCACGGCTCTAGCTACGTGGCGCCTGTCGAGGTGGGGGGCTCCGTCTACTTCGTCCAGCGTAACGGTCGCGCCGTGCGGCGCCTGCTCTACAACTTCCAAGAGGACTCGTTCGTGGCCGAGGAGGTCTCGATCCTCGCCCGGCACATGCTGAACTCGCCCGTCGACATGGCTGCGTACGCGCACCCGCAGGACGGTGATTACATCATCATCGTGAACGCGGACGGGACCGCGGCCGTGCTGACGGTGGACCGCAACCAAGACGTCGCTGGGTGGACACGCTACAGCCTCGGCCGCGGCGCCATCGTCTCGGTTGTCGCCGTGAACGACGTCGTGTACTTCCTGAACGCATGGACCGACGCCGGGGTGACCCGATACCAACTCGACAAGCTGCGCGATGACCGCTACTTCGACTCGTCGATGATACAGTACGACTCCATCACCACGTTCAGCGGGATCGAGCAGCTTTGCAGGGCTAACGGGTCCGAGCGTAACGACGTTGGCGTCCGCATAGACTTTACTGACGGGGGAGCCCCGTTCGTCGACACTAACGCTAACGTGGTCGCGAACGTTTATACGTACACCGCAGTTGGCGACTACGTCGGCAGGGAAATTTATAGTATAGAGATGGGCTACGGCTTGTCCGCGGTCTTCGTGCCACTCCCCGCGGACATAAGAACGCAGGGCGGGGACATGCTGCTACGCCGCAAGCGGACTAGCCGTGTCACGCTGGACTGTTTGGACACGGACGCCGGGGCCGGGAATACTGGCCCCTTGCTGCTCGTCAACGGCGAGGGCGTAAAACAGCACGACGTGTTCGCCGAGAAGGGTCCGAACGCCTCGGCGTGGGTGGTCGACGGACAAGTCTCCGTCGCCCTGCTGGGTTGGGGGCGCGGGCAGGCCAATCAGGACACAATCGTTCTCCACTCCGGCGCCGGGAGATGCACCATCCGTAGCATCGAGCGCGAGGTCGAGGTGACCGGGCATTTGGGTGAGGAAGGTAGAGACTAATGCCGTTCATTACACTGGCCGGATTGACGGCCGCCGCTGGGTACGCCGCTAGCGCCGTCTCCGTCGCCGTCTCCGTCGCCTCGGCCGCCATCGCGATTAAACAGGGGAACGATCAGAAGAAGCAGGCGAACGCCGCTGCCAAGATGGAGGAGGACGCCGCTCTCACCGAGGCCATGCTGAAGAAGGCTGAACTCGCGCGAATCCAAGGGACCATCCGGGCGAACTCTGCCGCGGCTGGCGCCGACGCGGATACTGGCAGTTCCTTCGCTCTCCAAGAATCCAACAAGACGCTCGCCGACATCGACATTGGCTTGAGCGCAAAGAAACGTAGCCAGCGCGCGTTCCAGCTACGCACTCAGGGTGCGAATGCGAAGACCGCGGGCATACTAACGGGCATAAGCAGCCTAGTGAGCGCGTCCGCGTCCAGCGCGAAGGGCATTTCCAACTACAACACCCTACGCAACCCGAAAGTACCCTAGAGGATCAGGAAGATGCCGACACAACCACGCTACGCCATTCCGAGAGACGTTCCGGGCGGTGTCCTCCCCGTCGGGGGCGACGCTGTCGTGGCGGCGGCAACCAGTCTGGCCGACAACGTGTCGCGCGTCTCGGAGAACGTGGCGACCGAGATCGGCACCCCGCTAGCGATAGAGAAGGGCCAGAAGGAAGGGGCCGAACTCTCTTGGAAGCGCAAGCAGGGGATCGGCGAGATCACGCGGGCGTATAACCAAGCGGCGACGCAGGCGAACGACGAGTCGATCAGCAACATGCTCCAGCGCAAGGCCGCGGAGATCAACCAGAAGACACGCGGCCGGGCCGACAGCTACGAGCAGTTCGGCGAGTTGTTTAACGCTGCGACGGAGCCGCTCCTCGGCGCCGTCAGCGAGGAACGCAGAGCCAACTTCACGGCGATGCGTGACAAGGTCACGACGCAGCACGTGCTTCAGCTGACCGAGAAGGCTGGCGCCGACGCGCTCGCCCGTGTTGGCGCCATCCAGTTGAAGAACCTCCAAGACACCCAAGCCCTGCTCACGTCGGCGGCGAACCGCGGGGACACGGAGGCCGTGGCCCGGCTTCAGGCCGTTATTGACGAGACGCTGCGCATGATGATCGGACAGCCGTACATCATGGTGAACGGCAAGCGCCAGAACTTGTCCGTCGACGAACTCCACGCCATGTCGTTTAACCAAGACGGCTCGGCGAAGCTGGACGCGGACGGTGTCCCCATCGACGGAGCCCGTGTTAACGAAGTGAACTTCCTTACACAGAGTTCGATGAACCCCGACGCGATCGTCACCTTCGGGCAGAAGGTGCAGATCGCCAAGATCGAGGCTTCCACCTACGGAGCCCTGCAAAGGGTGCTGGATACTGGCGGCGTACCCGCCGCTCTCGACTACATTGAGCAGTGGGAGGCAAGCGCCGATAGCGGGGTTCTTGGTTTTGATAAGCAGCAAGCCCTCTACGACGGGATGATGCGGCGCCTCAAGGTGGTGCAGCGTCTTGAGAAGGTGGAGCAAACCGCGGCCGACAAGAACAACAAGATCAATGCCAAGGCTTGGTTCGCACAGAAGACGGCGGGCATCCTGAACCCGAGCCTTAGTCCCTTGCCGCCGCTCACGCGCGAGGATATCGCGCAGGCGCACGAGATGGCCTTTCTCGACCCGGTCGGGTTCAAGGCTCTCATGGCAGCACAGGCCACCGAGGGCGTCGAGGTCAGTGACGATGCCACATTCGCGGACATTAAGGACACCATCGCTAAGGGTGACCTGCTCGCAGCGGCAGACATGATCCAAGGAGCGAGCAGGCGGGGTTTGCTAACCACAGCCGCCGCCGCGCTCTTGCACGACTCGATGAACGACATGCGCCGAGAGTTAAACGAAGGCCCGATCTCCGACCCGATGGTGCAGTCGCGGATCAAGCAGGCTGTTGAGACGATCAACCGCACGATCAACCCCGGAGGCGAGCCCTCGCTATTCGGCAACGACAGCGGCCCCGGCAAGGCGATGCGGGAGACCCTCACCCAAGCGCTCATCGCGGGACTCGAGGACGTGGATCGCGACAAGTGGAACGATCGCGTGGACGAGATCATCGCCGGGGAAATGTCGAATCTAGGCACGCTCGACACGTCCGACGAAAGCAAGGCGCATGTCGGCTTGGTCGTGGACGTGGCGGCCCGCGGCGCAATCCATCGAAGTAGCCCCCCCTTACCGCCCGGGGCTGGCGGACACATCGTGGACGTCAAGGCAAAAGATAGCTACGTAACGAAGGGGGTCTTCAATGTCTTCTCGTTTAACCGAGAGCAGTATGCCAAGTTCGAGGCGGGGGAGATCACCCGGCGAGAGTTTGATGCTGGTTCTAGTCTGGCCCTGACGTGGTACGAGATGCAGCAAGCCAACCCTCTACTCAAGCCGGACTTTGACAAAATGCAGGCCGCCGATCGGGCCGCCGAAGAAGAACGGGTCGAAGCCAAAAGGGTAGAGAAGGAAGAAGCAGAAAAGCGGAGACTCCGGATTCAAACTGGCCTTGCACCTAGCACCCCGACCCCGTAGGAACACGACATGGAAGACAACAGCATACCCCCCGTAGACCAGCCCATTGGGGAGATGATCGCCGACAGCAAGCAGGACGAGATGGAGGCCAGCGCCGAGGCGGCGCGCGCTCGGATGCTCGGCACCCCCGCCGGGCCGAAGGAGAAGACCCACCTCGAACTACTGGAGGAGCGCACCGAAGACCCCGACCTCCCGGCAGAGCCCACGATCTCGCTCGACCAGTACACGGCCGAGGCTGGTGGGCGCGAGGCGTTAAACGCGGAGATCGACAAGCAGGACGGCACGCCGTCCCCCGGCCAAGCGAACAAGACGCCCGGCGTTTACGACACCCCCGCCCCGGAGATCCCCGAGGATGGTGGTCGGGGTAGGGTGATTATGACGATGAAGGACGTGGCCGCGCAGCTAACTGCGGGCGCCGCCACCGACTACATCAACACGGCGGGCGGGTTCTTCCGCATGCTGGGCGAGTTCCAAGGCTACATGGGGAAGGGCGACGGGCCCGTCACCATGTGGGACCACGCGTTTAACGACCCGTCCACCAAGCTGGTCGAGCCCTACCCCGAGGCGCGGACAGCCGTGGGTGCGATGGCCCGGTTCTTCGTCGACGTGGCCCCGCTCTCCATCACGACCAGCGCGGCTGTTATCCCTGCCATCCCTGCGCTCAGGTTCATCGGCGCCGGGATCAAGTTCGCTGACCCGAAGAAGGTCGGCAAGTTGACCAAGGTGATGAACAGCCCCCACACGCGGAGCATGATCTCGGATGCGGTGGCGGACATATTCATCTCGTCCCGGTGGGACACGCTGTCGACGATCCTGCGCGACGAGTTCGAGTGGGACAACGCGGTGATCGACACGCTCGCCACCAACCCGGATGACCCTCGGGTTAAACAGATGCTGGTCGCCGGAGCCGAGGGCGTGGCGCTTGGCGGCGCGTTCCGCGGCGGTGTCGCTGGGCTGCGGCTCCTGTTCGGCCTAGTCGGCATGGCGAGGGCTAGCTTCAGGGCGCGGACGATGGCGAAGGTGGACCCCGAAGGCGCCGCCGCAGCCAGTGGAGCGGCGCGCGAGTTCGCGGAGGACGCGGGGGCCAACCCCGCCGAGGCGTTCAGCGGCGAGACGTACAGCGATGCGTCCCCGCCGGGCGACGCGTTCGAGTCTTGGGACCCGACCTCAGGTGCGACCACGGGCGGCGCGCGTACGAGCGACCCGGCCGTAGGTGTAGGAGGCGAGACGCCTGACCCCTTCCCGAACAACCCCGCCCTTAGCAAGGTAGTGATGACGCCGGAGGCCAACGCGGGGCCGGGTCAAGACCTCGCGAACCTCGTCGTGAAGGCGACCGTCGACAATGCGGAGACCACTAAGGGGATCAGGATGTCGGCCGAGAAGCTGATGGCTGGGCGCGGAAGCGTTCGGCTGATGCTGCGCCAGTACTCGCGCGACTGGTGGCGTGCTGTCGGGACGGCGATGGAAGAAGGGGGCATGACCAGCGCGGAGGCGGCGGCGCGCAAGAGCATGATGCGCACCGTCTACGACAACCAAGCCCTGCGCTGGGGCCACCAAGTCGGACTGCCGCCCGAGTACTACTACCGCTACCGCTTCGGCGATGAGCCGGGCATGGCCATCAGGTCCGTGACCAACGAGACGTTTAACTTCAACCCCTCACAGATGATGCAGCGTGCCGTCGATCGGTCACGCCTGTACGGCGGCCAGCCTGTCGAACTCTGGGACAACATCGACCGGGCACTGGAGACCTTCGACTTCTCGTCTAAACGCAAGGGCAACTCCGGCGCCGACCTTCTGCTCAAGCACCTGTACGAGAAGTCCGGCATCAAGACCAAGGATCAGGCCGAGTGGATCGGCTTGCCGCTATGGCTGGAGCGCAACCCCAACCCCACCGAGCAGGAGGTCCGCAACTTCCTGAAGGAGAACAAGGTTGTCGTATCCGTGCACACGGTGAGCAAGGCTCCCGGCCCGGAAGGCCCGGGCACGGCCACGAAGTGGCACGCGAGCAACCTCACGACCCCCGACTACGACGAGTACCACGAGATCATACTGGCCATGCCGAACCTCCCGGGCGCGGCGACGTCGAGCGCGGGACGGGCGCACTTCAAGCATGTCCCGAAGGACAACCCGGTTAACCGAAAGCGGGACCCACGCGCGTTGCACTACCGCGACCCGATCGACAACGTCATCCTCCACATGCGTGTGACCGTGCGCGAGGGTGAGTTCGGGCAGAAGGTTTACTTGATCGAGGAGTTGCAGTCGGACCTCGTGGCTAGCCGCAAGACCCAAGGCAGCGCCGCCCGTATCTTGGATGACAAGGAGGGGTTCTACGAGTGGGGGCTGAAGAACAACAAATTCACTCAGGCCGACATCGACGATCCCGAGTCCATGCTCACCACGATGGAGCCGCGGCGCGTGCGCAGGGAACTGGACGGGCGAGGCCAGACGGGCCAGAGGACCAGACCTTACGACGAGTGGGTCAAAGAGATCACGCCGACCGTGAACGAGTGGCTCGTCAGCACAGGCCGCGCGGCCGACGCTGACGCTGCGCTCGCCATGCACCCGGACGCCCGCATGAGCGCCCGCGAGGCTCTCGAATACCTAAGCACCGCCGGGCAAGACATGACCCTTCGGCGGCTACGCATGGACTACGTGCAGGAGACCGGGTTTAGAGCCGATGCGGTCTTCGCCAAGCCCAAGGCTGGCCCTGATGGCGTCGTCATCCTGACGCAGCCCGACGCCCCCTTCGCGAAGTACCAAGAACTCGGGCTGAAGCACGCACTCGTCGACGCCGTGTCAAAGGACGCGGATCAACTGTCGTGGGTGACGAGCCGGACGCAGAGGGAACGCTACCCGGCCGCCGAGGTGAGCGCAGAGAATGCCCGGGTGAGCAACGTCGACGCGAAGACTGGCGCACGCACGATCACATTGTTCGAGGGGAAGACGCGGACCTTCCAACTGACCGTGGACAAGGACGGGGTTATCACCGGGGGTAAACACCCCGAGGCCGAGATGGCCCTGTACTTCAAGCACTACCTCATTGGCACACCCTTAGAGGACGTGGCAGCCAACGCCGCGACGCCCCGAGCCAAGACGCTGTCGCAGGTACTAGGCAAGGACGCAGCCGAACAGCTGATGAGCGGCGGGAAGGGCGTCCGGCATGAGTACGCCGAGGTCCATAGCTTCGGCCCCGTGAAGGCTGGCTCTGAGGCCAGCTACGATACTGGCATGCGCACCATCATCGACAAGGTTCTCCGCCGCGACCTCGGTTTAACCGAGAAGCAGATGGGCAGAGTCACCATCGAAGGTAAGAAGCCAACGTCGGTCGACGAGACTGTTGTCCCCCTGTCCGACGAGGCGGGCAGTGCGCCCGGCGTGAGGGGTGGACCCGACGCCCACGCCAGTATCTACGGCGACTCGGTCGATGACCCGTACGCCCCCGCCGTCCTCGCCAGCGACAACGATTACGGCATCGACGTGTTCACCGTCGAACTCACGCCCGACATGAAGGTGGCGGTGCGCACCAAGGGCTTGCCCTTGTACCAGAAGACGGGCGACCCGAGGGACGGGAGCGAGAAGGGCTCCATCCAGTTCAACGAGGACGGCAGCGTCCTCATGCAGATGTTCAAGGGGAAAGCCGACTACACCACGTTCATGCACGAGAGCGCGCACCTGTTCCTCCACGACCTTGAGGTAATGCCCAACGTTCCGAAGGTCGAACTCTACGAATGGGCAGGCGTTGAGTTGGGAGTGCCGTTTAAGTCTTGGCCCGTCGAGGCGCAGGAGAAGTGGGCGCGCGGGTTCGAGAAGTACCTAGCTACGGGCGAGGCGCCCGCTGGTATGGGTAGGGTTTGGAAGCAGCAACGCGAGTGGATGGCCGAGGTATACGGCAACACGATCGGCAGCGAGATCGACATTGACCTGTCGACCGACGTGCAGAAGCTGATGAAGACCATCCTCGGCAAAGAGACTGGCATCAACTTCGCACCCCGCTCCTCCTTCGTCCGCCAAGAGGGCGAGGACCACGTGGCGTACGTGAACCACGACCACATGAAGTCGGTGCACGACATCGACGGGATGGTCCAAGCGTTCGCCAACGCCGACACGCCCATCCGCGACGCGATGTCCGGCCGGGTGCAGACGCATGCCGACATCCGGGCCGAGGCTGCGCGCTACGGTTTAACCGTGCCGGAGATGCTCGACCTCCCGAAGAACATGACCGAGGAGCAAGCCTTCATCATCCGCCGCGCGGAGGTGGCGAGCGCCAACCGGGTGTACGAACTGAGCGACATCGCCCGTGTCTCTGGCGACGTCGAGGACATGAACCGTTTCCGTAACGCCGTCACTGTGCACCGCGCTCTCAACCTACACGTGAGAGAGCAGAGCAAGTTCGCAGGACGGTTGCTTGAGTCCCGGCGCATGGATGCCAGCGCGGGCGCCGCCCACTTGAAGGCGGTTAACCAGATGATCGAGCAGTCGGGTGGCATGGAGAACCTGCGCCAACTGGCCGAACGGGTGAGCGAACTCAACTCCTCCGAGGCTGTTGATCGCTTCCTCAAGACCGAGGCGTTGGACGATCCGAGATTCTCCACGCTGATGCACGAAGTGTTCATCAACAACCTGCTCTCTAGCAGTGTGACCTTCGCCGCCAACATACTAGGCAACGCCACGACGCTAGCCATCGGGCTTGCCCACGCGTCAGGCGCTGCGGTCTGGGACGGGGTGAAGACTGGCGGTAAGGACGCAGACTTCGGTGACGTGCAAGCCATGACCATTGGTCTACTGCGCGGCATGGGCGAGGGCTGGACGCTGGCCGCGCGTGCCTTCGAGGATTCGTACAACCATCAGGGCGCAGGCAAGTTCGACGAGGGGTTGGTTAAACGCGGCAAAGGGATCGTAGCCGAGGCTGTCGGCGTGAGTTCCGAGACCGGGGTGGGCAAGATGATCAACGGGATCGGCTCGCTCTGGCGCTACCCTACGCGGGGGCTACGCAGCACCGACGTGTTCTTCAACACGATGGCCTACCGCATGGAGTTGCACCGCCTCGCGTACCGCGAGGGCATCGCCGCCTTCGAGAAGTCGGGGCGGACGATGACCAAGGACGAGGTCGGGCTGGTGATGGCGCGCGGGCTGGCCGAGCCCAAGGCTTCGAGCATGGCCCAAGCCAAACAGTACGCGCTTAAACAGACGTTCATGCAGGACGCGGATGGCTTGCTTGGCAAGTTCCTCGGCTCGGCATCGGGCACCCCGTTCGTGCGCAAGGTGCTACCGTTCGCCCGCACCCCCGTGAACATCTTCAAGTACGGCTTGGAACTGACGCCGTTCGCGCCGATCTCCAAGGAGTTCCGCGGCAAGCTACGTTCCCCTGACAAGGGCGTGCGCGCGCAAGCAGAGGCGCAGCTAGGCATCGCCACGTCGATGTTCTTCGCTGTCGGGGACATGGTCGATCGCGGCATGATGGTCGGCACGTACGGCAAGGACACCAAGGACTCGCAACAGCGGTCGGGTATCCCCGAGTGTAGCGTGTCGCTCGGAGGGCCGGGTGGAAAGTTCGTGCAGGTTAAACGCGTCGAGCCGCTCGGCACCGCGATCTGTATGATGGCTGATGTGTGGACCACCGTTGACCAGATGAACACGGTGGACTCCGACGAGTTGGTCGCGGCCGCCGCGCTCCACCTAGTGCAGAACCTCGCGAGCAAGAACATGCTGGAAGGGTTCGCCAACTTCGTGGCCGCGATGAAGGGAGACAGGACCGACGCGGCAATGGGGCTGATGAGTAACATCCTCGCGGCGCACGTGATCCCCGGGTATGCCGCGGTCTCGCAGATCGAGCGCGCAGTGGACCCCAAGCTGCGTGACCCCACGGTCTCCCCTGCCGACATCGACCCAGAGACGGGCGATCAGGTCAGCTGGATTTACCGGGTGATCAACGAGGGGATGCAGCACGTACCCGGCGCCAGCGAGAGGCTACCCACCCGAGTGGATATCTGGGGACGCGACCGCGAGCAGGACGGCAGGGACGGCATCGCCCCGGGCACCACCTTCGGCCGTGTCTATGAGGCGGTCTCGCCTATCCATGTATCCTCGCCCGATAAGGACGTGGCCGAGTACGAGTTGGCCTTTCGGCAGAACACGTACTCCCCGGAACTGCCGCCGAAGACCAAGAACGGAGTGCGTTTAACCACCGAGGAATACAACCGCTTCACCAAGCTGTCAGGGCAGTACACCAAGGAGTACTTCGACAAGGGCTGGGCCTCCGTGAGCAAGCGCCCGAACGACGGACCCGATGGGGTCAAGGTTCTTTACATGCAAGCGTGGGTTAAAGCCGGGCGCGACAAGGCGTGGGGTGTGATGTGGAAGGG
>TARA_R110000868_G_scaffold12456_7_pt1 | contig 19078 bp, 41 predicted proteins | sample TARA_R110000868 | Tara Oceans TARA_R110000868 (sample SAMEA4397489) | marine metagenome | biome: Polar Biome; feature: [SRF] surface water layer (ENVO:00010504); material: water (ENVO:00002006), including particulate matter (ENVO:01000060) such as... | depth 5 m | reverse complement strand
AAAAATAATATCCCTTCTAACAGAAATTCCACACTCATTGCAAATGTTGTAGAATTGTAATGGAGTTGTTTTCAACCCAAGTTCCCTTTTAAAGGTTGAATACTTGGCTCCTATTAGATTTCGATTAAAGGTTTGCACTTCTTTACAAACCCTTTTAATTTCGTTGTAGAACTCTTCTGGAGTTACTTCTACTATTGTTTTTGTTATTTTTATCATCGTAGTCTCCAAGCACTCATGCCTCCCTGTGATTCAATTTTCTTACTAAGAGTTCTGGTAAATTTTGGATGCCAAGGAGGAAGTCCACTTTCCCTAGAAACTAAAGCGCATAGTTCTTTATATGATTTACTTGCCATTTCGTTGAGGGTTAGAGGAGTTTCTCCTCTATCTTGAGCATCTGATAATTGTTTTCGATACTTCTTAATTGATCTAACCTCCTCCTCATTCATTCCAGTTTCAGCCATTAATCTTCTAAGTAATTTCCCTTCATTTTTGTTCATTTTATGAACGTCAGGAGATAGAAGTTTTTTTGGATTTTCGTAAGGAGTCCACTCGAAATCACCAATAACTTTATTAAATTTCCACATAATATTCCTTTTAAAGTTTTTCAAATTTTGGTTCAACAATTTTCCAGATGTGCTTGGAATAATCCTTTCCATCAAGCATACAGAATATAATAGAAAGGTTCAACTTCTCGGTGTGCTTATTGAACTCAGTTGCTGTTTCGACAAAATCCTTTCTGCTCTCCTTACCGTCATGTTTCATCTTTAAGTTGATGGCATGGAAACGAGCCTTGTGCAGAAATAACTGTTCTCTGTATAACAGGTTTAGTTCTTCTTCATATTCGTGAACCTTATCATAAAATTCATCCGGCACATCGTTTAGGATACTTGATACAGGTTCTCCGTCAGCAAGTGCTTTCCAGATAGATCGAGTTGAAAGGTTCGTCATTTGACGGTGCAACTTGATATAGTCCTCAAACTTTATCTTACAACGCTGTCCATTGGAGAACTTAACTACAAACCCCTCACTATTGTTCCAGTTGAGGTGTTTGATGTTTTTCCAGTCAAGCCCTAAGTATTTTGTAACAATTGGAACCCCACCAAAATTAGTTTGATAGTCTATATTAACTTCGATACCATCTGATTCAAATATACCAGTTATAATTAAATCGCACACTGGATATGAAACGACTATTTGTTCAAATCCGATCAATTCCATGCAATAGGTTCGATCATAACCCCCTGCATACATTTTAAATCTTGGATACTTTTCATCCAACAACCTTTTTGCCTCAAGTGCGTAAGGAGATGTGAATGATCCACGAGATGCTACAATCATTTGACCTGCATACCAAAACGCAAGGATCAACGATCCATCCAATTTTTCAAACACTTCAAAGTCATCAGTTGCTTCATGCTTTTCCTCTTCTATGTTAAAAAATCGGTTAAAAGATTTAGCCACAACCTCGTACTTGGAGTTATATACCAATGCTCTATACTGTAAGAGGTTTTCATCCCACAGATTTTCATAGGTTACTTTCTCAGAGTAGTTTATTATTTTCAAGTCCAATGTTGGATGAGATTGAACCCTTATAAGTCCTTGATCTTGATAGTATTGTTCAAGTTTTTTTGATATAATTTCTTTCTTTTCCATTTTAAATTGTATATAAGTTTAACTGAAAGGTTAAATCTCTTGCTTAACTCAGACAGTGGGTGTGTTTTTGAAAAAACTAATTGTAGAACTCTATCATACAGTTTTTTAATAGAAAGTTGTTCTTTGTATAGTAGATACGATTTAGCAATGTGTTTATATTTCCCACGAGGGTATATTGGGTTTTTGTAAAATATATTAAATAGTTTAAAAGCCTTAATTCCATTAAATGTTAGTTGGTGTAGTTCATTTTTAGTATTGCTAATGTGACCTTTTATTGGAAGTTTTTCGTTAACTGCATGAATAAACTCTTTAGTCCCAACTACTGATAAATGTAAGCAGTAAGTTCCCTTCCCATTGTTATATATTCCAATACATCCATCTCCTTCAATATACCCTTGCAAAAAAGAAAAGAAATGTTCATCTGATGCAAACATAGGAAGTGTATATGTGTAAGTTTTTCTTTCAGTAATATTACATTCCTTGAGACGTTTATTAAAATACTCCTCAGTCTTTATATTAATGTGATATACGTTTCCATATTTTGCTATGTTATGATTAGAGCCTAAAATACCCTTTACAAAGTGAAGTAAATATTTACCCTTGTTTCCACTTTGACTGAGAGCAAGTCTATTTCCAATTACACATCCATCAGAAGCAAGTAGTCCAAAAACAAAATAATGTTCTTTCTTTTTAAAAGTAAGGGACTTGTCGTTGTAACTGTATTTTGTTCTATTTTGAGTCGGAAGTCCTTTGAATACATTTCCACTTTTTATTCTTGATCTTATTACTTGTTTTGAGCATTTATATTTTAATGCTGCATCTCTAATTCCATGAGGAATTTTAGACATAACTAACACATCTAAAAACTCTTCATCAGTAAGAGTTGTTTTAAACCAAGTTTTGTTCATTTGTATCCTATTCTTCAAAATTAATTGAGTCAAGTGACTTGTATTCTTTTGTTGCTCCATTGGTGAAGGTAACTGTCCATCTTTGAATCGTTTCAGACTGTCCCCACCAATCATTCTCCCTTGTGTCAGGAGTTATCTGATTTTGCCATGAGGTGTCCTTAACTGATTCGATAGTCAGTTCAACCTCTACTTTCATGTCGGTCATTATTTTGACCTTTTTACCTATTAGTAATTGGCTTAGTTTCATTTTTTTGTCTAATTTTTAACTTTGTTTGAACGTAGTTCATCATAAAAGTTTGAAACTTCTTATCGTTAAACGGATATGTTTTAATCCAGTTATATTTTAACATCAACAGAGTAAACTCATTATTTGTAAAAACCTTGAAGTTGTTAACATCAAAATATATAGAACGCTGTATCCGGCTTATAGCAGTGTTATCAAATTTTGTGGCAGTATACTGCATCTCATGTACTTGTTGGAATATATTCATACATTTCCATCGTTTAAATCTATTCTGTAATCAATTGTATTTCCTTTTAACTGCACAAGCAGTTTTTCCAAACCCACCTCATCTACTACAACACATCTACGACATTCAACAAAGGAGTCATCTTCCTCAAAAGTGTATGCCGGGATGTTTAGAATTGGGTGATTGATTACACCTTTAACAGTGTTAACCAACAACTGTGATTTGAATGGCTTAGGCTGGGTTCCTGCCTTAGAAGTTTTTTTAACCCTGCAACCAATATACTGTTCGTTTATTTCTTTTTGAAAGGTTCTTTCACATTGAGTTATTGCCCAGTCAATCTTTTCAGGATCAATCTGAGCAAGGCACTGGTCAGTTGTGTAATCCAAGTTATTGTGGCAATACATCCTCTTAAATACCATAAACTCAGCAGGAGTAACCCGACTAAGGAGTTTTTTAAGGATGGTTTTACCTGCTTTTACTAAGGTTTTATTTTGCACAGAGTTCGTTATTTGTAAAGCAAATTGGTTGCTCTTTTTTAGATAGAGTAGTGAGGTCAATGTCATCCGAAAATGTCCTTCCGTCCTTCATGTGAGTGACAGTGTACATTTTTTGTATGTTACCACCAAAGAACAATTGGTCTCCAATCTCCACGAAGGTTACTGGACGACCATAAAAGGTTCTATTTTTTGTTGCTGATGGTTTCATCGAAATTGTAGATAAAAGAGTATATTAATTTAAAGACGGCTCTATACTGTTTAGAGTTATCATAGAAAGATATGCCTGAAATATCTTTATCAGTCCCCTTGATAGCATCAAAAATATCCGGTCTATTTTCTTTAACAGTTTCCATAATGTCGTCTCCACTCATGCGGAAATGCACATAGTAATATGCTAATTGTTGTCCTGTCATATAGTATAATAGATTTCTTCATAAACACAAAATCCATAAATTCTTTTCCCTGAGCGCAAGGAGTTCTTGAAAGGTAAATTGTGAAAAAAATGCTATTTTCATTGCTGTTTGATTAAATTAGTTTTTCAAAAATAAACCTTTGGGCATCGACTTTTTCTTCAAATTCAAAGTAGTCCAAAACTACCCTTTTTTTATTTATAAAACTTATTCTGGGAAGCCTAAAATCGGTTCTAAGTTCAAACTTAAAAACCATTGAAAGGTTTACCCCTTTGCCATTGTGATATACGAATTTCATGCTTAAAGTTTTTTAAGTTGTTTAACGAAAGATGCTTTTGCACCAGATACTTTCAGGTAGTAATTGCCATTAGTTACGGCACTATGACCACCAACACTTCCTCCATCAGTACCCCAAACACTACCGCCATTTGAAGGAACCAAGGAGATCAGGAATGGACCATTCATGTCGCATTTAACGAACTCATCAGTGTTACCTTTCTCAAAGGATTTGTGAACCGACACGATTGAACCGGATTCAGAAATTTGGAACACGAAACCAAGTTCAGCAACTTTGGTTTTAAAGTTAAGAGCGAGAGCAGCGAAATCTTTCATAAAGAGAAAAGTGAATGATGAGTGAATTAATTACCTGACAAAGATAAGGGAACTTTTTGAACTGTCAATGGTGTTAACAACCTATTAACTTTTAATAGAAGCCATTATGAACTTCAAGTTAAGATCAGTTAGTTTTTTTCTTTTCCCTGCATCGTAGATTTTGTCTACATCAATTTTTATGTGGTCTGGTATAAGAGCCATACACATCTTGTTTAAACCCCTCTCAGCCCCTCTCAGGGACTCTTCAAGAGTAAGGATAGGACAACGATATAGTTCAAGATCGAACCCAGCCTCAATCAATAGAGTGTGTTTCATACGGTAACACTTATCCGCTGTATCCTCGTCTGTCATGTACAGGTAGTCCCAAATCTCAATAGGCTCTCCAATAGAAGTTCCCTCCAATGTATAAACAGGTTTGATTTGATAGAGTACCTGTTCATGTATTTTACTGATGCTGGGAGATAGTTTCTCTATTTCATTGCGGAGGGATAGAACAACTGTTGCTGCATCAATCATTGCTGATGTTGGAGTTGGAACTTTTTTAGTATTTTTCATAACAAGTGTTTTATGCCCTTGGGCTTTAATTATACAACAAAGATATGGGCTTGATCCTTACGAACCAAGCCCACAGCCTCCGTTAACAATTTAATAACAATACTTAGGAATGAAAAATTAAATAACCTACTAAAACGGCTGTTAGGGTAGATATCCAAGATATTAAGACTATCTTAAGTACTGAATCTCCCTGCAAGGGCTTGTAAGGACGTTGATCTTCTGTATGCGGAATATCATTCCAAATGAGAATAAGTCCGATAAAAGGTAGATAATACTTCATAAGTAATTAGTTATTCATATCGTTGTAATAGTTTCTGTCATAATCTTTAGGAGAGTCGTTAAACTCTCTGATTGCTTTGAAAAAGGCACGTAAAATAGCGGCAAGTGTACTCATAGTTTTTATATAATTAAGTTTTTAGTCCGAGTCCGAACTTTTGTTATAAATTTTTAAGTTTTGATTGACCTACTAACATTCCGTTTTCGGTCAATCATCAAACATCATTCATCAATTCAAGACCTCAAATTCAGCGTCTTGAATTGAGGCGTATGACAACGCCAGTTCAAATAATTCCTGATTAAAAATGGTATCAGCAACCGCTGATTTCAACGGACGACCTTTTCGTTTCATGCCCTCCACTTTGAACCCACCGATGGTACAGGCTTCCTGTACCCGGTTGAACACAACCCAAAGGTTATTTCCGGCATCTTCTGGACGAAGTACCTCTGCTACCTCAGAAATATCAGCAGTGGCTTCAATATTGCTCCAGCGAAGTGCTAGAGCTTGACGTGTGAAATTTTGAATCTGCGTTGGAGACAACGTAATCGCTGCCATCTCTTTCTGTTTTTCCACCGCTATTTGGAGATTGTCCAAAAATCCCATCGCAACTTTGAATGCCACCTCAGCGGGTGTTCCCATGTGACGAACAGAAAATTGACCAAATTCCTTTGTTGCGATAACAAGACCGTTCTCGCAGATGATTCGATAGATACCAACATAAACTTTCAACGGACTGGTGCCGTCGTATGAGTTCATAATGACTATCTCTGGCTTTAAGAGTTCTCCACCGATTTCTACGGTGTCAAATGTCCGTAACTTTACGATGTGTTTTCCACGACCTGATTGTGAATCTTTACGGGCTTTTTTGGTTGAAACGGATACAAGCTCGAAAAGCCCGATCTCTAACATTTCTTCCACTAATTGACGAGTGTCCATCGTTTGATAATACTTGGACATTTCTTTGCTGGTTTGAAGTGCTGGGTTCAGCGTTTCGATGTTTAAGTTTACTGCATTCATAATTGAAATGATGTTTGATTGTTAATGATGCTGCAAAGATACAGGAACATTTTAAACTAACAACATTATTAACACTTTATTCACAATTCAATTGTTTTACGATATTCTGCTAAGTTTACCAACTTTAGTTTTTTACTAACTTGGATAATCCTGTCAAGGGTTTCTCTTTCAAGTCTTTTGTAAATTTCCCTTTCTTCTATCAAAGGTTTAAGCTCTTCAAAAACAGGTTCATTTTCTGGTAAAAGTATATACAACTTGTCTTGGTCGTATTGACTTGTTCCAATCTGTTCTGATTCATTGTATACGAACCTTTTATCCTTCCTTATGCCAGTAACAGTTATTTTATCTATTTCATGGGAAATGGGGAAATTATACTCGTTCTTTGTACCATATCCACGGCAATCAATCAAAAAGAATGGCTTAAAGCCATTGTTCTCTTTTATATACTCATCTATGGCTTTTTTTGCAGCAGTGTAGGTCTTCTTTACGACTTGAGTGTCGTAATAGTCTGATATAGAGAAGAAGGTTTCTTCCCGTTTATCAAAGTATATGTCAAACTTTCTGTAAAACTCTATTTTTATGTGGTCTTTGTTTGGGTGCATTTTAGTTTAGTTTAGTTTAGCTTGCATGTCTTCTTGCGCTTGCAAAACTAGTTTTTGCATCAGTACTGATGAGATGATATCTAATATATCTACTAAAACACTGCCATGAGCAAACCAAAGGTCTCCATACTGAGAGACAAATTCGTTATTCTCAAGGCATTTGTGAAGTCCTTCTGTCAATTCCTCCTTAAAAAGGTCATTGTCAAACAATGGGTCATCCACTTTTGAAGAGCCGAGTGATCCTACACACGTTGTGATGGCTGATGACATCATTTGTGTATATAGGTGTATATCACCTCCTGACATTATTTCTGCCAGATTGTGGGCTACACCTAGTTCTTTATAGAGAGATTCTACCTCTTTTTGGTTTAAAATTTTATTCATTATTTTGTGTATTTTTGATAAGTTTTTTAGCGGAGTATGTAACAATACGACAGTCTTCAATCCATATATTACCATCTTCATTTACCCCACATCTTAAAAGTTCGTCAGGGTCACGCAAACCAAGACCGTTTGCTTCGATCATATCTGCACTTAATTCGGAGATAAAAACTAACTCTCTCATATTATTTAATTTTAACTAGCTGAGTATATTCTGTTTCCTGCAAAATCTTCAACCCAAGCCTCACATCCGTTATTGAAATAACAGTTTTCAAATCCAATTTCAGTGGATGGAGTGGATGTGAAACAGTCGTACTTATCTGCATAGGCAGTAGCTGCTTTCAAATCTTCGAAAGGCTCTTCCTCAACTGGATCGGACCAGTTGTTGTGCCAGTTCTTAAGTTTTACTGTGAACATAGTTTAGTAATTGAAATTTTTAGGAGAAAGGTTCGTATTTAGGAATGCCCCAAAATCAGAGCGATATTCAAAGTTGAAATCCAGTGCGAACGACAATTCATCATCAAGGTCATTTAGTTTGTTCTTCCAGCCATCAAAAGCATGGGATACCATTTCACCAAATAAGCTCGAATTAGAAAAACGGTTGGTCAGTTGTTCCGACAGTTCATTCCAAGACTTGATCGTTGGGCGATCAAAAAATAACTGAATGCTTTCATCAAGCGATACAGTACCATTCAACCTGCTCTGGAAATCAATCATCCGGCTTACTACCTTTTCTTCGTTGTAGGAAAGGGTTTCTAGTACCTTCTTACATGCTTCCTTCTGCTCAACAGAGTTCATATCGTCCCAATCCCCACGGGTCAATGAATTAGTGAATGCAGTGAAAATTTTCGATTCAAAAGCAGCGTTCAAAGAATTAGTGTAGCCAATAATAACTGGTTTTGAGTAGTTTAGATTCTCAAGGTCTTCCTTTATAGACTGGAATATCTTTTTCACCGTTGAGACTTTATTTCCTTCCACCACTTGAGTTTCTACTTTTCCTGTATCTCCCCAATTTTTCACTCTACCTGCCTCGTGTAAGATTGCCTGTCTTATTTTAGCAGTTTCTAATCTGGCTTCTTCGCCAGATATTACTCCTCCTAACTTTTCTTTTTCTATGCTTGATAAACGAGCATTCAGTGTGATTATAGAATTTCTGTCGTGTGATACTTTTAATAGGATGTCTATTGCATCCTTTAGTTTGTTCTCTCCTATGAGAGTTTGCACTATGTTCATAATGAAAAGGTTTTAATTAATAAGTGGATAAAATAGATTGGAGAGGAAAATATGATTAGTAATACAAACCACATTGGTGGCTTTACTGTGCAAGAGTTGTATGCCCTCTCTGCAATGTATATTACCACTCCGTAAGATATTAGGAGATAGATAAAGATAAGTAGACTCATTTAGAAAAATAATGTTCGCTCATATATGAGACTCCTTCTATACACCCTATAACAAAGGCTATAACCAATGCCATGAAACAAAGGATCAGAAGTACAAAAATAAGCCAATCTTTAGGGGTCATTGGATCGTTATTATGAGATGAATAATGCTCTTCACTCCTTCTAGCATTAGCCCTTATCAGTAGAATTGCGCCCATGATTAAACTTGTTGTAGTTCTGATGGAAACAGAAATAATCTGAACTTTGACTTTAGTTCTACACCATATTGGTGTACAACCCCTTCTTGGCTTGAGTAAGCGATATCGCATATTTTACCTACCTCCCCTATAAAAGGGCTAAGGACAAATTTACGATTAGACTTTGCAATATCTCCGGTAATTTTAACAGGAGTACCAATTGTTAAGTTTCCCATAGTAATTTTATTGAAATGCTGCTTCGATGTCAATCTTAGCGAACTCAGTTGTTGTGATATAGGTTTTTCCTGTTTCAGTCATGTACTCAATTATTGCTTCAATTCCACCAATAATTGCACCACGAGTGGTGTATATAGCATCTTCTGAGTAGTACATATCATAATATTCACTTGCTGGGTTAGAGTTTTTAAGCCAGTTACTGAATACTGCTTCAACTGCTATAAAAATAGGCGCAGAGGATGATACTTTTATTGGACTAAAACCTTCCCCCATTATTTGGAGACCGTTCTTGCAAAGTACTTTTAAAGTTGCCATGATATCTGTTTGATTGAATGATGATGCAAAGATAAGTGTATTATAATTGCTTCACAAGTCCATTAACAATTTATTGTGAAAATAGTTTATGACATTGAAAAACCCCTTATCCAGTTTAAGGAATAAGAGGTTTCCAAGATGATTTTTTTACTGCTTACACCAATGAAACTCTACCCGGTCCAAGCGGGAATTTTGAGGTGTGTTGAACCTTCAAAAGGTTCAATTCTTGCAGGTGGAGTATTGTAGCCTTTAAGAACCTTCCTCTTATTAGTCCGTTCTCATTGGTAAACACCAACTTAAACTTAGAGGCAAGGAGTCCAATTAAGAAGGGAAGTGATCCGTCTCCCATAGTAGATATGACTCCTATGTTAACCGTTAACTCTTCCAACACTACTTGCTCAAACTTTGATAATACAACTTCCTCTTTCTCTGGCACTTGCTCAAACTTAGCCCTTGTGGGAATTAAAGTAGCAGCAGCGACAGGACTTGTATACGTCCTGATAAAATGTTTACGAGGAGTAGTCCTTGGTTCAAGCGTTTGGGTGCTTTTTAATTCGTGTAACATAATAGGTTTGTTTTAAAACGTTAATTAAATATGCCACAAAGGTACAGTACTTATACGCTCAGAATGTTACACAATTACAGGGGAAAGTTGCAAATTTCACACCTTTTAATCAAAGAGGTCATAAGGATTATCTTTCTTGCAAAATTTACCAAAAAGCACCTTATGGTATTCTAAGACGGCAGTGTTTTCTTTTTCGGTTAAAGGGATTGACTGACCACCTGTAATGTTTTTGATGTTGTTAGTAGATAACCTTAAGATTAGTTCGTGGATTTCATCAACATCATAACCGAGGTGGAGTTTAGTCAAAGCACTCAGGGATACTGATGCCTTTTCAGGGAATACTCCATACTCAGACAAAACTAAGTAGTGCCGGAAAGCACGAATATAAATGCCCTCCCTATCTGCGAAAGGTTCTTTATATTGGTTGATGTAATTGTTGAACTTCCAATTGATGCCCTTTATGACATCTTTATGTTTTAGTGTTATGTTGTACATTTTTTAATCCCTTAGCTTTCAATAAAATTCTCTTGATTCCATAGTTGTTCTAATAAATTTTTAGCCACTCTTATGCAGGTAATAGGATCAAGCTGATGTGGAAGCACCATAGTGTCTGGACCGTTTTCGTTGATAATATAAGGGTCTCCGTTGTGAAATACCAAATCCTTTCCATCGTGCTTGAACAAACCCCTTTGGATTTCCACACTATCTTCGAACTCGTAGAACTGGAGAAAGAGCATTGCTTGCTCGTGTGCCTGTTTTAATTTACTTGAGAGATCGTCTCTAAGATTTTCGTTGAACAACGATTGTAGTGGCATTTTTAGTATTTTTGTAAACTTATGAGAAGACAGTATGAGTGGTCGTATTCACTTCTTATGTGACTATACTCCTTCCTCCACTGAGATTGAGCGTTCTTACTTGAGTATGCTTCAACAGTTCCACTCCAAGCAACTTCCTTTGTTACTCTGTGAGTGAGTTTGACCGTATAGGTCTTTTTTGATTTAGGAGTTTCAAAATACTCTTGGGAGAAAATCCCTTTATAATCGTCCGGCATTCTATTTAAAACTTTTGAAAGGTTATTTCGCTGTGTCCTTTTGGGAACATTCTTGTGAGGAGTTTTTTGATGGTATACTCATCTGACTCTTCAAAGATGAACAGGTATGTTTCGTTAGAATAATCAGATGTTCCATAAACAGTCATCTTTGCTATGACCAGCATTTCAATATTTGTAATAAGGTTCAAAACCTTAACAGACAAAGGGATATATACTTTAAACATAGTAGTAATTATTTAATGAGATAGCGATAGTGAGGTTTATTGATTTCTCCCCATGCAAGGATTGTAAATGCACGAACAGACTTGACTCCATCAGTTACCGTGGTTTCAAAATTTAGATCGAGTTTAGTTGAGTGCAGGGATATAATAGATAAGTCCAATCCTTTTTCTTTAATCCGGTATGCTAGTTTCTCAACAGAAGACTCGTAGTGAGTCTCAGCGGCTTTTACTTGCCTGTTAATAGACTCTTCCTTTCCACCTCTCAAAACACCGTTTATCTTCTTTTTAAGATTGTCCAAACTTCTTGCGTTAGAAGAATTGTGGAAACCTTTTGGAAAAGAGGCAAATTGTCCACAAGAGTTGGCATTGTGAATATGTGGCATAATTCCAAAATAATGACACCAATCAATATCACTATATGTGGTCATCTTAAAGCACCGATCATACTCACCTTCTGCCCACTCCTTAGTTTTAAGGATAAACTCTTCTTTGAGTTCTACTGTTGCGTCTTTGAGTTTTGATATTAAGTTTTTCATCTTAATGTGTTGTTTTGCCCTTGGGCTTTAATTACACAACAAAGATACAGGAACCATTTATGTTTCACAAGTGGGTTAACAATTTAATAACAATTAATCCTCAGGATCAAGTTTATTTTACCAATTTTGATAATATTTTCCATCGAGAGATTCTCCGTCTGGGGCTATGACTACCCAATTAGATGGAATGTTGCAGTAGTTCTCAAACCACTTTTTACACTCTCCAAGAGTCTTGTAGTATTTAATAGAAATAGATTCTGATTTGGATTGAACCTGATAGAACTGATTCTTCCAAACCTCATAGTTTGGGAACATTTGATTCCACAGTTCTGGATTTTCCCTTTGGTTTGTCAGTCCAACAACATTGGAAAAAATTGAAGACTCAACAATACCGTTGTTGTAAATGTCAAACAGTGCAGCCACCGATTTCAAAGCTCGTGATTCCAAGACTGTCTCGTCACGATGTTTAACTTTTATCGTGATGTATTCTTCGCCTACTATTGGATTGAACATTTGTTATTGTTTATTTAATTTATCCCAAAAATAAAGGTCAAGAGAATCACTGTGTAGCTTGTACATTTCTCCGTTGTCAAACTTTAACCAAGCTCCTTGGATAGATGTCAACACAAGAGTGTCTTTATCGCTGTGGTTGGGAGATGTATACGGATTCCGTTCTGAGGTTCTTACATACGTACTGTCAGCATAGAAGCCGTAACATACGAAGTTTAAAGGCTCCGGGTATCTAACCTTTATAGCACATCCAAGTGCAAATAAAGTTAAACATGCAAGGATGAAAGCAAAAGTGGCACCAATAAAGCCTAAAAGAGATAAAAAGGATTTCATATTTTATGAAAGTGAAATGATGGGTTTACTAATGACGTGAACATTTTCAATTGAAATCTCAACTCCGAAATTGACCTTTGCAGACTTTATAGCCCTCTCAGCCCATTCCATAGATGAGGTGTATATTTTACCATTGTCTGCATCAATTATGCGGAAATCCGGCTCAGGAAAACTGTTGATGTAATCAATGGCATCTTGCATTGATTTAAGGTGTTCTGAGCCATGTGAATTTGACTTGCCAGCCCAGAAAGTCATTTCTGGGTCTTTTACCATTGCACTAATTTTTGGATATTTCATTTTATGTTGATGTTTAGTGTGTTTTGAACCATGTTGGAACGATGCACTCCATTTCCCGGAATGCTTGGGCAGACATTTGACGTGCTACGTCTTGTGTACGCATCCAACACTTGTCGTACATAACAAGGTTGTCTTCCCAAAACCCCTCACAGGGAGTGATGCTACTGGCATTGAAGTAGTCCACAACAAGTTGCATATTCATAAAATTCCCAGTTGGGGAATTTCCAGATACAGAAATAACTATGCCTGATTCAATTACCTTTGAAAATTCTCCCATTGCGGTTTCCAGAAAAAATGTTCCGGGAACCATATAGTCCTTTTGGAGGTACACATAACCAAGTGTCGGTTCATCGAACAACACTGCATTGGAGAGAACCTGTACAATCGTTGCGTTTGGGAATCTGTTGGTGATGTAAGTGACCATGATATCTTTAGTTGTTGTGAATGATGCTACAAAGATACGCACAATAATTTACTTCGCAAGGTCATTAGGAATCTATTAACATTTCCGATGGAAATGTCTTTTAACATAAACACTTAATCCTTAGACAAGGCTTCGCCAAGGACCATAGGAAATACTATGGGAGAGAACAGGAATAGGATTAGTTTTATTGGGAGGAGGGTATGCTTCAAATTAACGAGATACCCGATCATAACGAAATAAGAGAATATTATGTAACCGATCATAGTTTATATTTTGAATTTTTATTTTCCCATCTCTTCTTATTTCCGAGACCGGACTTGCCAACCCTTTCACCAGAGAGTTTCATTGCTTTGACCATCTCAGGTTCTTTAAGACGTTCCTTGAGTGCAATTTTTGTTTGCTTGGATACTTTATCCTTTGTTCTTCCTTCATCTCCGAGTTGGAATCTTGATTTTGATCCCTTTACAATGAGATTCTTTGAGATGCACCTGTCGTAGTTACTTAGGGTCTTTGCTCTTGACTTCTCTGAGCTGTCTTTGCTGCAAATACCTTTGTGCAAGTCGAACCCAAACATAAGTTTGTAGTCACGCTCATTCATGTAATGCTTCTGCCTAACATGGGAAATGACCCGGTTGAAGTACTTACCGCAAATTTCACATTGTGGCTGACCTTCTTCGTTATAAATTATTGTACCGTTTGGCATTATTCTAACATGTCTAAAACGATCTTAGTTGTATCAACACAATCATCAATGATTGGCCATAATTTTGAGGTCAATTGAAAGTACCTCCGTAAGAGGTTATATTGATCTCCTGTACCAAGTTCAATCTCCTTATCAATTCTTTCCAATTCATCGTGGAATCTATTGATTTGCTTTAAGTGTTCTTCTCTGCTTATCATTTAATTTAAAGTTACTACCATGATTGTAAAAACGACCTTACAATGAGTTGATATATAATTGGTTGTAAAATATTTTTTTAATGGCTATGAAATGCTAGGAACATGTTTGTATTCTTCGCACCAATCCTTTGCCATTTCTAACGTTTTAAAGGATAGGTTATTCCACAACGTATTTAGCGAGAAGTTGTTTTCGCCTCTTGCAAGGACATAAAAACTACCTGCCGCCATCGGAATAATTTCAAATGATATTTTGTTTTTCTTGCCAAACCAACGTGGAGGGAGGTATTGTTCTTTCTTTTCTGTAAATCTCATATATTAAGAGTTTCAAAGGAGGGTTTAAATTGAGGGTTTGAAAGGGACAGTATATCTCTTACAACATCTTCACAATCTTCCTTGAAGACAAAAGCATATTGTTTAGTATCTTCAATGAAGTGGGTAGCCTTGTCGAAAGTCAAGCCCTGTAATCTTAAGAGAGTCATAAGAGTCATAGCCTTTAATTCATATTCATCGAAATAGAGTATTCTCATCATGTGGTTATTTAATTTTTTGGTGGGATTAATAGAGAGTGTCCGGTAAATATCCATGAGCCTATTTCTAATAAGCCAAGGGCTACAAGAACAATACACACAATAAACCCCATGAAGAATAACAGTTCTATGAATGACAAGGAAGTAGAGTTATGAGAATAGTATCCCCCACTTTCCCACCTATCGTTGCTGTGATCGTAATACCCTGAATTTCTGCTGTATTTTGACATAAACCTTAAATTAAAGTGCTTGTGTTTTCCTTCTATTTATATTAGCAAATATCATATCATACTCAATGAATATAACATCTCCAACACTCCCATCCACTTTAGAACGGGCTGGTTTATAGAACTCCCTAACCATATCCTTTGCCTCATCAAACTTACCTTCCTTTAAAAGGGGTTCTATCTCCGCTGCTATAATCTTACCAAGCTGGATACCAACTTTATCTATGTATTCATAGCACTCTAATGCCTTTTTCATAGTAGCTTCGATATCAGACCTACTCTGTTCTTCTTTTAATGGGTTGCTCTTTATTTCACTTAGAAGAGTTTTTAACTTTTTCATATAATTCCTTTTTTATTATAAATATGAGAAAAGACTTTATTTTGGGAAAAAAAATTGTCCGCGAGAAAAAAGTGGGTATTAGCAGGGCGCAGAGAACGCAAAAACACGCAAAATGACCCTAAATTCACCCCCTCCTGACCCCTATCCAACCCCCTATATAACCCCCCATATTTGCAAGCCTGTTGAGGTTTATTAACAACTTTAACAAATATAGATTGGGTTATATAAGTGATCGTCACTGCGCGACATTAGAACCAAACTGTAATTGGAGAGAATCCAAATAAGCCGATACCGTGAACAATGAGGTGATTAGCTGGTGTACTATCAACCATCAAAAGTTTGACGAACTGTACTGCGTTCCAGACGTATGAAACAGCATACAATACTTGCAGCAATAATACTGCTAAAAAGGTTAATCTCATAATAGAGTATTTAAAATGAATGGTGATGTCGCTACGCTACGCGACGATTATTAATTACAACCACAGGTATTCTTGTGGTCCTTTTTAAATTGAATATCAATGGAATCTCCCTGTACGGCAAGGTTTTGGTCAAGACTTCTTGTCTTATTTAACCAATCTTCTACCTCACATACATCAACTTCCTCATAGAGGGTATCAGATTCTATATTAGATATTATATGACCCTTTGGGTCTTTAGGATCAGGACAAACCCTAAATCCTGTATAGACATGATGCCAGCATTCAGTTGAACCTACACAAGGTTCATCCTGAGACTTTGTGCAAGCTACTTGTCCAAAGACAATAAACAATATAATAATGCTGTAAAGGTTAAGCCCATTGCTATACAACCGAGTATTGATAATAAGACTATAAACATATTTTTTAATTTTCATGCTACAAAGATACGTGTTATTTCATATCTATGCAAGTGCATTAACAATTTAATAACATTCATCCCAGTAATCGCCATCACTGGGTGCAGCAACAAGCAATATCACTAAGAACCCAATTAACAAAACCCAAAATAGCCCTGCCTTGTCTCTATCCTCCATATCCCCGTCTTTTAGGATTTGAACATCCTTAGTGACCTTTACTTGGCTCCTTGCTCTAGTAGAAGAGCTTGGTGCTTGGTCATAAAAGGTTTGACCATCAAACCAAAGAATTTCCTCCTTGTTCCTCAGCATGATCTGCTCATGCTCTCTCATGTCTGAACAAGTGTATTCTACAAGGTTTCCCTTGTAAACTAATGTAAGGACTCTTGTCGGAACCGCTACCTCAATGAAGAAGTAAACATAGAGTAGTGCAGATACTCCTACAAATGAGATAATTTTTTGTGCTGTATTCATCTTTTAAATTGATTTAATCATTACTCCGTAAGATAAACAACCAAAACTACTGTCAGAGGGTGTTCTACTTTTATCGAATATTATCAGAGTTTTAGTCGTATCTACCAATTCAGTTCCATCAGGAATAGAATTATAATACTTCTTTGGGACCAGAAGCAGGGTATACTTGCCAAAGTTCTGATAAACTTGGAAGCCGAACCCAAATAACTCGTCTGGGGTATAATCTTTTAATTTCGAGAAATCTATCAAAGTGCAAATTTTATAGGATAAAAATTATATTTTACAAAGGCTTGGTCTCTGAAAAGGGGAGTATATATAAAACCCAACAAAATAAAAATCTGTTAGAGAATTTCCCACTTGTGGTCTTTATACATCATTGCTTTCCATCCGGCAACTTCATTAAATTCCCATTCTCCAATGAGAACAGAGTTTTTCCCGCCAGTCCAAGATGTAAAACGCATACACAATCTCCCAGAAAAACCATTATCTAACACCGAGAAGTTAAAAATATCAACTGATACCCAATTATAGGTTACATTTAATATTTCAGAGTATTCAGTGAGGTTTGGGGATAGAATACCGAACTGCCGATTAAAAATATCAATTTTAAATTCACAGTCTGTATTAAGACTTTTATTAATCCAGTCGAATAATGGCTGATAATTTATTTCTGAAAGTTCCATGATGAATTTTTTTGCTTTGAATGATGCTGCAAAGGTACAGGAACTTTTCAAAGTTACAACACCATTAACACTTTATTGTGAAATAAATTTCGTAAAACATTGTGTGTCAATCATTAACAACTTTAACATATTCATAGTTTTTGGGATGGGTTCCTCGGCTTCGCCGCTGGCGGGGAATTTGCATTCCGCGACGAACGAACGCATTACCCTTTCCACCACCTCTCTTTAACCCTGTGTCCATCGTATTTTTATCATACTTTTTAGAGTATAACGTATTTTTACGTTACAACGTACTTATACGTTATAGAGCAGTTCACTGACCTATTTAACGGTTAATGTATCAAACCTATTCAAATTCATCGAATATATAATCGACATTGTGCTGTCTGCATTGCACATACCAGCATCTTCCAAGGTCTTTGCCCAACCATATAAGGTTAATTCTTTCTTGTTTATCTTGTTTGCTTCCAGTGCTTTATCCACTGTAACTGAGAAGTCTCTAAAACCTTCCCACACACTATCATATTTTTTTAGTGTATACTGTCCATTGTCATCTTTAAATGAGATAACCTTTCCGTCCCAGTTAGTATCAGGCTTGAGTCTAAATAGGTTGTTATGCCTACTGTTATCATAACCTTCTGAGTTATATAAACCGACTGCAAGTATTATACTTGGTGGTATTTGATATGCTTTTCCTTCTTTCATTGATATGAGGGCGTATCTCTTAACGAAATTACCTCTAATACCTGAGAAGTCAACCTTACTCACTGTTGCTTCTTTGTTTGAGTCCGGTATAGCTAGGAATATGCTTGCTATTACTAGGATGCTTAGTATTATTATTTTGTGTATTTGCACTTTTCTTTCTTTTTGAATGTAAAATTCTGCCATAATATCATATTGATTGTCTTGTAATAAAGTACTTTATATTTTTCATGCTGAAAGTATAAGTGTGTTAAGGTTTAACCTTTTAGTCATTTGACATACGTTAACAAAATGCCTATCCTATACAGGACTCGTTTTCATACCAAAGTATGAGACTACCTTCTGAAAACTCCCGGTACGTGTCTAACATTCTGCTCTTAAACCATTCCATATCATCTTTGTCTTCATGTCCCCCTGTAAAAGGAGTTTCAACAGTATAAGTTTGAGGGAATATACCTACACTTGGGTCTCCTTCATCTTTGATGTATAGTTTCATTTCTATTTGTCTTTCTTTGAGTTAAGCATATTATCTAATAATGCAAAGTTTATATCTGGTACTCTTGCCCAGTCATCGTTCCTATCAATTGGTCTATCCTCTGGGACTTCTTCTAATGTTTTATATACTTTTACATTCTTAAGGCTGAACCTTTCGATCAACTCATCTCTTCTACCTCCGTAACTTGCCGTTAGGATCAAATTAGAGGGTATAGAATCAATTCTTTTAACCCAGTAGTCCAAACTCTTGGTATATGCCCAAAAATTGATTGTAGGGTTGTTTCTGGCTAATTCAAGCCACATGTCAAAATACTCCTGATTGAAGAAATCACCAGAAGAGTGAATCCTGACATTTTTACAATCTTTAGGAAGCACAGGAACTCCTCCAGCCTTGGCATACTCAAAATTTTTCCACCTATGCTCTCTAACTGCTGGGAATCTCTCC
>TARA_R110000868_G_scaffold215402_2_pt1 | contig 19089 bp, 2 predicted proteins | sample TARA_R110000868 | Tara Oceans TARA_R110000868 (sample SAMEA4397489) | marine metagenome | biome: Polar Biome; feature: [SRF] surface water layer (ENVO:00010504); material: water (ENVO:00002006), including particulate matter (ENVO:01000060) such as... | depth 5 m | reverse complement strand
GGTGAATATAAAGGTAAACCTGAACAATATGCAATGTCTGTTTTTTTAGATGGTATTCCAGATGTAAAATCAGGAGCTAATGATGAAACTACAATGGGTGCCTTATATGGCCCTGTTGGAAATAACATTTCTCCATTAGATGATGAATATGATTATGATAATACTAGTTGGTATCACCCAGATCCAACAACTACAAGTGGTTTAAAAACAGGTAAGTATAGTAAGTATGGTGATTCTACAGCAGGACATTTATATGCTGTTAAATCTACTCAATTAAACTTTGAAGATATACCAGAAGGTTGTCAGTGTACAGACCCAACTAATAAAGAGACATATAAAGCTCCGGATGCAGAAGGTAATTGTCCGTGTGATTTACCAAAAGATAAACCAGAACCTTGTCCATGTGAGAAATCAGATGGTACTAAAATAGATACTGGTAGAGATCCTAATACAGGAGACTGTCTTCCATGTGAAGAAGAAGTTGGTGTAGATGTAGCTAAGCCACCAGCATCATGGTGGTTACAAGATACTATTAAAACTGTAGGAGCAGCTGGAGACTTAATGGGACTTAAAAAATATTTACCATGGGCACCTAAAGCTGACTTAGAAACTCCACGTCCAACATTCATGGATCCAACAAGAGAGTTAGGAGCTAATGCAGAACAAGCTAACATACAAACCCAAGGTGCTGCACAATTTGCTGGACCACAAGGTTTATCTGCAAGATCTGCAAGTATACAAGGACAAGCTTCTAAAAATGCAGCAGATGTACTTTCTAAGTATAATAATGCTAATGTTAATATAGCAAATCAATTTGAGTTTAAAGCTAATGATGTAAGAAACCAAGAGCAGATGCTTAATCAAGCCGCTAATACAAAAATGTATGATCAAAATACAATTGCTAACCAGCAGTTTGATAATGCAAAATTAGCTATGAGAGGACAACTTAGAAACCAATATACTAATGCTATAACAAACCGTTGGAAAACAGATGCTCTTAATCAGATGTATCCTCAGTATGGTGTTGAAGCAGGAAATGGTGGTAGAATGGATTTCAAAGAAGGTAAAGATTTTAAACCTGAACAAACCAGTGGTATGACTTGGGAAGAAGCATACAAATGGTGTAAAGATGAAGGTGAAAAAAATCCATCTGAATGTGCTACTAGAAAAATGAATGCTAGTGGTGGTAGTACTACACAAAATGACAATAAAGCTAATATGATAAAGACTATATACAAAAAGAAAGGTGGTGACACAAATGGAGGATTTGTTTATGCTGACATGATGTATCCATTTATACTCTAAACTTAACAAGTTTAATAAACTTATAAAATTTTAATAGTTTTACACTAAGATAAAAAAAGATTATGGCAACTTATTTACAGGGCGTAACAGACTTCATTCCAGATTATCAACCGTTCCAGCCTGATTTAAATTTTTATGGCAATGTGCTTCAAGCAAAACAAAGTCAATATGATACAAACTATAAAGCTGTAAATAATCTTTATGGTCAATTATATAATACTGCACTTACTCATGATGATAACATTAAGAAGAAAGATGAATTATTAAAACAAATTGATTTTAATTTAAAAAGAGTAAGTGGACTAGACTTATCTTTAGAGCAAAATGTTAGTCAAGCTACACAAGTATTTAAACCTTTTTATGAAGATAAGTACTTAATGAAAGATATGGCTTGGACTAAGAATTACAGTAATGTAATTGATAGAGCTACTGCTTTGCAAACATCACAGGATGAAAAGCAAAGAGAACAATATTGGCCAGTAGGTATTCAAGCATTACAACATAGGAGAGAGGAATTTAAAGAAGCTACTTTGGAGGAAACTTTAGGTATGAATAATGTAAAGTATACACCATATACTAAGGCAGTAAAGAAGTATTTAGATATTGCAAAAGAAATGAATTTATCTGTAGATAAAACTACTATAGATCCATCTGGTTTATATTTTGTAAGACAAAAGAATGGAGAATTAATTCTTCCTGCTTTACAGGCTATGTTTGTATCAGAATATGCTAACAACCCACAGCTTCAAGAAATTTATGCTACTGAAGCATATGTAGAAAGAAAGAACTATGCATCACAAAATGCAGAAAAGTATGGTGATAAAAAGGCAGCAGAAAAACAATATCTTACAGAAAAATACAATTGGTTACAAAACTATGTTTCTGATAAAAACAAAAAAGCTCAAGATGAAACTCAAGTAACTAAAAATAAAACAACTGTTGTTGAAAAAGATATAAAAGACGGTACTGTAAATGTAATGCAAGGTACATATACTGAAAGATTAAACCAGGCACTACAAATAAATCAAGCAGTATCAAGTCATACAGAAAAACTAAATGATGAGATTAATGATCAAAGCTCAACAGTAGTTACAAAAGGTGGAGGAGATGGGTTAGATCTTAATAATATTGAGTTAGCTAGACTAAAAGTAGATGCTGGGTTTGCATCTTTCCTTGCTGAACAAGATATTAATGCAGCTGCAGGTACATATGCATATACAGATTATGTTCAAGATATTAAAGCTAACCCAGTTGGACTTGAAAGATTAAGACATTCAAATGCTTCAGCAAGAATTTCTCAAACACATGGAAATAAAATTGCTGAAATTAATTATAAGAATCAACTTGATAAACAAAGAGATTGGGAAAAACATGGTATAGAAACAGGTGTATTAATCTATGATGAAAATGGTTCTGTTGTCCGCAATGAATCTTATGTTGCAGCTAAAAAAGAATCAGATCCAAACTCAACTGATGCTGAGGTGGCAATAGATGACCTTAACTTTTTAACTAGGCTTGCTAATGATAAAGCAAATGTAGATCCATTTATTAAAGACTTCATGGTAACAATGAAAAAGCATATTGATAATGGACAAAATGGAACAATTACAGATGAAGAAGTTTGGCATGTACTTAATGGTTCTACATCATCTGCTAGAGAGAATATAAGAAAAGTAACAAGCAAAGGTGGTGTGCAAACTGAAACAGTAACATTAAAGAGAAGTCAATTTGATACTGAAGAAGAATTCCAAGCATCTTACGCAAAGTATAAAAAAACACCTGGTGGTACAGCTACACCTATTACTGATAAGAGTGGTAAAATTGTTAGTTTTCAATATAACACTAAGAAAAACATGGTAGGTGGTAAAAAACAGTTCTTAGACCTATATGCAGAATATCAAAAAGATCCAGAAGGGGTATCACAAAGATTAAGATCCAGTAATCAAATAATTGATATTTCAGAAAAATTTGATGCCTGGGCACTTAAAAATAAAGCCATTAATACAGAGTATTTAACAAGTGGATCAAGTAGAGGTGTAAGAAATTTTGAAGTTAATTGCTTTGACTATGAAAGAGTAATGGACGCTAATGATGTTAAGATAAAAGCAACAATAACAAAGAGATTGCAAAAAGAAAATGCATATAGTGATACCCAAATTGCACAAATTGCAGATTTGTACGCACGGTGGAGAGAAGGTGTAGTATATACTGGTGCTATGGCTAAAGGTTTTATACCTGATTTTAGATCACAAGGTGTAGGTGAAACAAGTTTTGATGAATTAAAACCACAAATAGAAAAACTTTTACAAAAAAAAGAGTATAGAAAATTTGATTTTGATCCAAGAGCAGGAATAGATGTAGGTATGGTTGAAGCATTATCATCTTCTGAAAAAGCTAAGTTTATTTCTTTAGGTGGAAAAACTACAGGTTATATAGCTAGTATGCCACAAGAAGCTAGACAATATTTACAGAGTTTATTTAAAGGTAATCCTCGAACAGATGAGTATGAAAATGAGGTAGGTATGCCAGATGCAATTATTAGTTCATTAAATGAAGCTTACTTAAATCTTGTAACTGATCCAAATAGAGAAACAGGATTGACATCTTTAATACAAGTGCATTCTGGACCTAATGGAAAAGCAATGTTAGCATCTGATGTAACATCTGAATTAGTTAATCTTGCTGCTCCTTACACACCTGGATTTAAAAGTTTTGCTGGAATGTATAGTGATATCCTAGCAATTAACTGGAAACAAGATGCTTCAAAATATAGAATTACTACTGCTGGAAGTGTAAAACCTGCAAACTATGATGATACAAAAGATCTTGTAGATAAAAATGAAGCACAAGCTTTATTAGATGCAGCTATGGCTGAAGTAAAAGCAGGTTCTAAAGTTCCTGCATTTAAGATATTACAGTCTCAAATTGCAATGGAAAGTGCTGACTTAGGTTCTATGACAGTTAAGTTTCCTAGAGAGTTTTTAGAAAAACATATTAAAACTGCAATGGATAAAAATAATAAGGTATCTGCTGAAGGTAAGGATGTTCAAGCAAAGATTGATAAGTACTTTCAAAATGGTATAACATTTATTGCACCTAAACAAAACTGGACAAATAATTTGTTTACTGGTAATAAGTATACACCTGTACAATCATTACTAGAAGCTGGTCCTATTCAATATAAAGATCCATTTAATGCAGGTGAGTTTAAAATACAAAAAGTAAATATACCAGGTTATGATTATATGGTAACATATTCTCTTACAAGTTTTAATCCTGATGGAACACCAAGGACTGAAAAAGGTGAGATAATGAACAAGCATCAAAAAGGTAACTATATTGATGATATACAAACTGCATTACTACAAAAAATTGATTATGTGAATAAAATAAATAGTGAAGCATTTAAAAACTTTCATAATCAAGGTGATACAAAGTTTGTACAAAATATGACAAAAGGTTTTGGTTATGAACCATCTTTTAATGGCTTTAAAAAATAATAAGTATTAATGGCTGAACAAGATAAACAACAGACATTTGATGAGTTTGCATCTTTGAGTAACTTCATAGATCCAGCATCTACTAGTGGTACACCAAGGCCTACTGCTCCATTTTTAGGACCCATAGATACAAGTCCTGGAGTTTTTTCAAATCCAACAAATTTTATTCAGTCTAATACTGGAGGTGTTCCGCCTAATTATACACCTAGTCAAGTTAAACAAAATTACTCAAATCCAAATAGTGGAGGTGACTGGTTAAAAGCATTAGTACAACAAACTGATGCACAGGTTGCTACTATGCAGGATAAAAATCAATATGCAAAAATGTATGCATTTGATAGCTCTCCTAATGGTGCATTTAAAGCAAGATACAAAGGGTTTGGTCAAGAAACTTACAATAAGTTAGGTTTTGATCCAATGATTGACAATGAAACTTATTATACACAAAACACAACTACTGGAGATGACTTAACAAGAATAATGAAACATACTGCCTTACCTATGTTGGGTCTTGGTTTTATGTCACCTATTCATTCTTATGGAAGTATAATGAGTGGTCAAGGTTTATTTAGTGCAAGTGAGTCAGAAGCAAAAGACTATGAATACTATTCACAGATAGGATACTCAAGTAGAGGTGGTCTAGGTGGCTTTACTGCTAACTTAGTTAATTCAGCAGCATATTCAGCAGGTATATTACTTGAAGGAGCTGTAGAAGGTGCCGTTATAGGTGCTGTTGTTGGTTTTGCTGAAGGTGGTGTTGGTGCTATACCAGGTGCAGCAGTAGGTGGAGCAACAGGTTTTTTTAAAAATTTATGGAAATTACCATCAGCTATTTATAAAAGTGCTAAAACATTTGGTAAAACACTTGCTAACTTAAAAAATTATGCAAAGCTGGGTGAAGCTAAATCATTATTTGAAGCTGCTGGTAAGACTATTGGTAACTTTGGTAAAGATTTAGGAAGCACACTCAATCCTATTTCAAATACTACAGCTTCATTAGCTGAGAATGTATTAAGTAATGCTAATAACTTATCTAATCTTGCAAGAAGTGCTAGAACAGCTGGAGCTTTATGGCATGATGTTAAGAATATGAACCTTGGTATATCAGAAGGAAGACTAGAAGGTGGTTTTACACAAAATCAAGTTTTTGGTCAACTTTATAATGATTACTACAATGTTTATAAAGAAGCTCCCTCTGATGCTTTACAAGAACAGTTTATGGCTCAAGCTAAAGAAGCTGGTACTATGAATACTATGCTTAACTCTGCTCTTGTATTTTACAGTAACAAAATTGCATTTCCTTCTATTACAAAAGCAAGCTTTATAAAAGGTCTTCCAAAATTAGGATTTGGTAAAGTAGTAGCAAGTGCTGGTAAAGAATTTCAAATTGTATATAACCCTGCTGCAAAAGCTGCAGAAGCTGCTTATACTAAGGAAGCTGTAAGTATGGGTAATGCATTAAAAGGACTTGTAAAACCTAAGATATATGGCCGTGTTGCTTTAAACTATTTTAAGGCAAACTTAGTAGAAGGTTTTCAAGAAGTATCTCAAGATGTTTTATCTGAAACAACTAAAAATTATTATGTTGATGGGTTTAATAACCCTGCTACAAAAAACTTTAGATATGGAATGGGCTTACTTGGTCATGCTACTAAAAATCAATTTAGTGCCCAAGGTTTTAATACTTTTGCATCAGGTTTATTAATGGGTACAGTATTACAAGGACCAGGAAAACTTAAAAGTTTTTTAAGCATGGGTTATAATAGATATTATAAAAACCGTGCTAATTGGGATGAGTATATAAAAGAAAGAGAAGGAGCAGCAGATGAGTTACTTGCTGCATTAAATACAATGCATAGTAATGGTAACTTCTTTTTTGATCCAAGAATAAATAACTATTCTACTCAAGTACTTGTTGGTAAAATGGTTGATGAACCAGATACACTTACAAAGAAAGAAGCAAAAGATGCTGAGTTTACTGCATTTACATCTGCGGTAATTACTTCTTTAAGAACTAATACATTTAGTATGTTCTTAGATAACTTTAAAGGTTATACTGAAGCTTCTCCAAAAGATTTAGAAGATGCTTGGAACTTAGAACCAGGACAAGGTCAGAAAGCTTTAGAAAATATTACCCAAGCCATTACAAGTGCTAAAAGAATGGAGGGTAGATATAGAGAGGTTAAGAGTAAGATGAAATACATGGCTAATTTAGATGAGTTTAAAGAAGGTACTCCTGAATATACAAAAGCTAAAATATATAATGATGCATATGGAGCTGCTTTATCTAACTTAGTATTCTTAGAGGCTGCATTTGATAAAAACATGGAAAGGAGTAATAAGTTATTCCAAAGATTAAGTTCTATATCTTCAATAAGAAATAATGAGTTTGGTGATGCTGCTATACTTACTGATACTGAAAGGCTAAGTAGAGAGATAGCAATGAGAACTACAGAGTTAAAAACTCTTAAACAGTCATTAGAAAATAGTGCTAATCCAGTAGTGCTTTCATCTGATATAGAAAGAAAAGAATCTTTATTAAACCTTTTAACAAACTTTCAAGAAAAGCAAGGTAATGTACTAAATGCATGGTTTGGAAATAAAATACTTGAGCAAGCCAAAGCTGAGATGATGAAGAATGATCCATCTTTAACAGATAAAGATGCTGAGGTAGCTGTATTTAACGAAATGCTTAAAGACTTTGAAAATGGTAAAGCTCCAGAGTTTTTAGAATATAAAGAGTCATTTGAAAATTTACTAAAAGGTCTTGTAAAGAATGACTCTGGTATGAGGGATTTGGAAAAAGACTTTAAAGATATGGATGGTATGGATGGTTTATTTACTGACTTACTAGACACGCATATCATTAAAAATGAGACTGCTAGTTTATCTAAGTATGTTAATATGCTTGTTAATCCAAGAGACTTTTATGAGCATGTAGATAGAAACTACCAATGGATGCAAGAGCTTTATGCTAATAGACAAGATTACTTTAAAGATATTGTAAACCAAGAAATATCTAACATAGAAAAAAATGCTATTCTTAATGAGTTAGCACACCAAGGTATATATGTAGATCTAGAACAGTTTGCTGACTGGGTGAAAGACCACAATAAATTACCTGAGTACTTTATAAATATAACTGATGAAACTATTATCAATAAAGATAGTTTACTTTATAAAGAATACATAGATATATTTGAAAAGGCAGCTGAGGCTGATGCAATACCACCTGCAGGAAAACCAAGTTCAGATAAAGAAAAGCTAAATGAGAGTATAAAAGAACTTGAGTCAAAAAGATTAGCTGAATTAGAAAAAGCTAAAGAAGCATATAATAATGATTTAAAAGAAGCTCATGGTTTTACAGAAAAAGAATTTGCAGAACAAAGTGCAAAAGTAGAAGAAGATAATGCATTAAATGATGAAGAAAAACAAAAGTTAAATGCAGAGAAATCTTATTTAGAAAAAGCTTTAGCACAACTTCAATCAAGTAATATAGTAGAAGTACAAGCAATTTATGATACAGCAGTAGAACAAGGGTATCTAACAGATGAATTGTTTGCTCAAACTACTGAAGTAATGGTTACTGTACCAGAGGCTATGGTAAAAGTACGGGAGGCTGTTAAAAAATATGATGAAAATGAATCAAGAGAAGCAAGAAGCTCTGCAGCTTTTCAATCAGTAATACTTACTCAACTATTTACAGATAGAGCAGAAGAAGTAAATGCTGAATTAGCTAGACCTGATGCAGTGTCATCATTTAAACTTGAAGACACTGACCAATATAAAATCTATCAAGATAAAGTTAAAAGTATTGATGAAAGATATGATGCGTATATTGCAGAGGTAAAAGCTAAATTTAAAGAAAAAGGTGTTGATGAAAATACACCTATTATAGTTACAACCACTACTCCTTTTGAGAACTTTCCACAAGAATTAAAAAATGACATAACTGAATTGTTTGATGATTATTTAGTTAATATATTAGAGGAAGACTCAGCATTAGAAAATACTAATCCAAATGAATATGCAAGATTAAGATCTAGATGGTTAGAAACACAACCAGAGTTGATTGATTCATTTAATCAAAAAATGGCTGAGGAAACTAAGCTTAAAGCTGAAAGATTAGCTGCTCCCCCTCAATTAACTTTCATACCTTACAAGGCTACTGCTGAAACAACAGGTTATGAGTTAACAAAGATCTATGAAAGATTAAAAGGTTACTTAGAAGCTGGGGAATATCCAGATCCTAATAATAAAAATAAAAATAAACAACTTAGTCCTGCTGATATACAAGCAATTAATTCTGACTTAGCTGCAATACAAGGTTATATTGAAGCTAGAGCTACAGCATATGAAGCAAAAAGTGTAGCTGAAGAAACCATTAATAGAATTACACAAACTATCATTGATAGAAGAAATGAAGTAGTAGATGTCTATGATGAAAATGGTAATAAGATAGGAAGAAGGTTTGCTGATAATCCAGAAACAGCTCCTGCTCCATTAAGAGTTACTCAGGTTGCAGAAGAAATTCAAGATGATATAGCTGGTAAAGAACCTTTCTTGTATGGTCCTTTACAAAATGCTGAGGATGGTGGTCCAAGTGCAGTTGAAAATTTATATAACAGATTCTTTAATAATGAAGATGTTCCTGCTGAAGATGCTGTAGAGTTATTTTTAGAAGCATTTAAAAAACAAGCTTATACATCTTGGAAAGTATTTCAAAGTAAATCTAAACTTGATAGGTTAGAAGAATCAATTAGAAATAATACATCTTTTCAGAATGTTTTTGACACTGTTAAAAGATTAGCATATGTAGAATCAACAGATGCTGGAGATGTAATAGATACCATGATTAGAACATTCTTAACTCCTGCCGTTGGTAAATCAGGATTTGTAGAAGTTGGTTATGATAGTACAATTAATACTGGTAGAAAGACAGTTAAGGTTTCTGAAGTGATGTCTAAACAAGCTTATGATTCTTTATTTCACCCTGTGACAGGCATTGTTACTAAGTTTAGACAAGGTGTAATAGATGGTGAATGGGTTATTCTTTCTGAGAATGTAACTCTTTTTGATAAAAGATTAAGAGATAATGGTATTACAGGTGAGATAGATTTACTTGCTATTGATAAAAATGGTAATGTTAAAATTATTGATATTAAAACAGGTAAGTTAAAAAACTGGCTGGCTTTTGGAACAGGTAAAAAGAATGATAAACAACTTTATTTCCGGGCTCAACAATCTATCTATGCTGATTTATTTTATAATCATACTGGAATAGAAGTAAGTGAAATAGGTTTACTACCATTGGCTATTGATGTAACATTAGATGGATACATAAACTCTGTTCAGGTAGCTCCTATAGTACCTGAAGGTTCTGAAACTGTTAAGTTAGAGTATCTTCCTGAAGTTGCAAACTACGGAATAACTAAAATTAAGCCTGAGTTGCCAGCAGTTGAGTCTGTAAAAAGGGAAACAGGAAAAGGTGCGGCAAATCTAAAACCAAGTACACAAGAGAGTGATCCTTCTAAAATTACATTAGGAGAATTTTTAAACAAACCGTTAATGTTTAATGGAAGGGTTGGTATACTCATTCAACTACCTGATGGTACTTATGGTATAGAGTATACTAAAACAACTGATACAGGGTTATTAGAACTTTCTCTTGAAGGTTTTAAAAATGACCTTGCATTTGAACAAAGCCCTGATGGAGATCCGGAACTAGCAAAACAGATTCAAGTAGAGATAGCTAAGATTGAAACATCTTTAGCTGAGACTGGACAACTTAAAGAAGTAGTTCCAGTAAAATATAACTTTACTACAGCTAATGATCCAAAACTTTCTTTACAAATGGTTGGTTTAAAACCAATCTTTTTAACTGAAGAAGTTGGACAAGTAAGTACAGTTAACCAAAAAGTTATTAATGCAAGATTTGATAACACAGATCAAACTATTGCAACTATTAATGATGTTAAATATACAGTGTATAGAAACAGCCAAGGTAACATAACTGCATTAAGTTATATATCTAATGAGAAAGCTGTTAATGCTATTGAAAAAGAAACAGGTAGGTTGTCTAATAAAATTGGTAGACTCCGTCAAAAAGTTAGAGATTTAACTGGTAAAGACCTTAATTTTAAAGATTTGCTTAATGCTCAAATAAGAGACCTTGAAGTTAAAATTGAAAGATTAAATATCCAAAGAACAGACTTGCTTAAAACAAATAAAAAAATATTTGTTACTGGTCAAAATTCAGATAATCTTATCTTTGCATTAAACAGATTACCTAATAGTTTTCAGAAACTTACAAAAAATAAAACTGCAGCTGATGAGAAAAAAGATCTAAAAGCAATTCATCAACTATCTTTGTCTAGTGCAGTAAGCTCTACTATAACAGAAATCCTAAGTGAAAACTATCCTGATGTATTAGATAGACTAATTGACAATGGTATAGAAGGTCTTAAGAAAGGAGATATTACTACTATAAACAACTGGATAACAGAAACTATAGAAAAACTAGAAGAGTTAGGTTATAGTGTAATAAACAGGGGAGATATAGTAGATGATGTTGTAAACCAGATAAATGGTTTAATGGATTTACAAAATGATTTAGAATTAATAAACTATACTAAAAATGGCAGAATCAGCAAAAAACAAGAGTACGCAGACCAAGTCTTCGGACCAAACAAAGCAGAAGTACCGGTCAGGACTGATGTACCTAAGAATGAAAAGCCTGCCGGAGGGCAAGCAGCGGGAGTTCCTGGACCAACTTCAACAGAAGAACTTAAAGCCCTAGTTAAAAAAGCAAAAGGTCAAGACAGTGATCTGTTAGATAATCTTAATGAAGATGTATTTGAGTCAGATCAAGTTACAAAGATTAAACAAGCTACACTAGATACAATAGATGCTGTTTATGAACAAGCTTTACTTGAGGCTTCAGTAGAAAATTCTGGTATAAGTTTAGATGAAATTGAAGCTGCATATACTGCTAGGCTTAATGAGTTAAAAACAATAGTTTCTGTTAAAAATTTAACTCCAGGTAAAGAATATTTGATTAGTAAAAATCCTATCTTTACAGAATTTTCTGATGAAATTGTTTTAGTTGAAAAAGTAAAAGGCAATACTGTTACTTTAAAAAATATCAACACTAATGAAAGCAGAGACTTTACTGAAGAAGAGTTAATACAAAACTTTGAAAAAACAACTATGGAAGCAAGAGAAGTAAAACCAGAAGTAACTATTACACCTGAAGATACAGAAAATTCTGAAAAATCTGCAGCTAACTTAAAAGACTTAGCAAATGAAGAAGAAACTTTAAGCACAGCTAAACAAAATGCTGCAGCTTCAACCTTCAACGCATTATTACAAAAAGTAAAAGATAATTCAAATCTGTGTTAAAATGGCATGTGCATTAACTAAAGAACAAGTTCTAGATGTCTATGAGCTTTTATATAGATCAGTACTAGACGGAATTGGAAATTCCAGCTTACCTGTTGTCAGTTTAGATAAACTTGTAAAAGAAGTTTATGGTGCTGTAAATGAAGCTACACAAGATCCTGGAAAAGCATTACAATATGCACAAGCTATTCCTGATATCTTTAATTTATTACTACAGGAAACTGATGTAAACAAATACTTAGTAACACAAAAGTTTGACTTTAATAAACTAGCTTCAATGAGGGTTAGTTTTGATGATTTAGAACAAGTAAGCAAGTTTGTTGAAACTTCAAAAAAAACTAAAAAAGATATAGAGAGTGATATCAAAAATACAAACATTGAACAGAATGATGTAGAAAAAGGTGAGTTTAAAAATGATGATATTGCTTGGTCTTATAATGAAAACAATGGAGCTAAGATTGTATTTCCATTAGCTACAACTGCACAAGAAGCTTTTGCTGAAAATCCAGAGACAGTATCTGAAGCAGATAGAAACAAAAAAGATCCTGAGAAAATATTATTCTATGATGTCATTAAACAAGTTGTAGAAATAGTAAGATCAAGACCATCAGAAAGCAACAACATAATGTATCAAGATGTGTCACTTGCACTTACTGCAATGTCTAATGCATCTTTTCCTTATGAATCTTTAACTGCAAATGATAAAGAGTGGTTAGCAACTAACCCAGGCAAAACAGATGGTATATATGCAGTTATTACTAATGTAAATGGTGACTTTATTTACTTTAAAGAAAATGGAGAGATAACAGATAATCCAGAAGAAGGTAGAGTTATATATCAATATATAAGAAAAGTAAACTTAGTAAACAATCAATTACTACTTTCAAGTAGAAGTAATAAATATAGTACACTAGTAGAACCAGAAGTTATTGCTACTAGACAGAAAGATCTTATTGAAAGTAACCCTGCTAATGAGAAAGTAACCAAAAAGCAGTTTGCAGAAATGGTTAAAGAGATTGCAGATAAACAACAAAAAGACTTAAATGATCTATACAATCTTAGGAACTTCATTTTAGAAACAAATAGCAAAGTTGCATTAGAAATTACTAATGGAACATTTGGTATTCCAACTTCTAAAGTAGAAACCATGAGTCTTGAAGAGTCAGGTATAAATGTTGAAGATGTAAAAAAGTATGAACTAATTACAACTGGTAAAAATAAGGGTAAACAATTTTTTATATTAGAAAAAGAAAAACCGGGGATTACAATTGATCAGATGGTCTTTTTACAAAGAGGTGATATGAATAATGAGTTGGCAGATAAAATTGCTACTATATTAACAACCACTGCTAAACTAAAAGGACAAGAATTAACACCAGAAGAAAAGGTAATATATTTTGAAATTTTTATAAATAACTCATTACCTAAAAATAAATATGGTAAAAACCTACCAACTAACAGAGACAAAATAACTGCAAAAGTTAGATACAGAAATAGTATACCGTCACTAGTAGTAAACATTGATGGCAAAGAGATACCACAAGACCAACTTTATACACCAGAAACAAAAGAGATGATTTTTAATCATCTATTAAATGCTAGACCAAAGTTTGTAACAAAAGGTGCAAAACCAGAATTTTGGCCAGCTAATGTGCAGTATAACAATAACTTAAAAGATAGTAAGTTTACAGATTATATTGTTGAAGGTGAAACAATTAAGGAAACTAAAGTAGATTATTTTAATTATATTAAGCCTTTTATTAAAATAGAATATAGTAAAGAAGCAAATGCATATAATAATGGTGTTAATGCTTATTTAAATTTTGCAATAGATCCAGTATTTGCTCCTCCAGGAGATACTTTTTATAAAGTAGGTAGACCAACTAGTACAGATCCAAAACCATCAACGGCAAAGCCTAAAGTAGATAAAGAAGTTGTAGTAAAAGCTCCAAAAGCTAAACCTGCACCAAAACCTAAAACTGAGGTTGAGGCAGTAGAAAATAATCCTGCTACTAAAATCAATCTTATAGATGATATTATAAATCAATCTTCACAAACTATATTTAAAAGATCTAAAGCTTTAGACTCTTATTTGGATAAAGTATTTACAAGTAAAGCTGACAGAGCAGCTGCTGAACAATGGTGGAAAAATTCACCTTTAAGTAAATTTATCGCTCTTCAGAGAATTACTGAAGTAGTAAACTCTGATGCATTTGCAACTTGGTCAGGTTATGGTATTAAACTATATGAGGCTGATGGTGGTACAATGATAGATGTCTATCATGAAGCTTGGCATGGTTTCTCTCAGTTATTCTTAACTAAAGATGAAAAAATAAAACTATACAAAGAAGTAATGGCCAATGGTAAATGGGCCAAAATGTCATTTGTAGAAATTGAAGAAGAAATAGCTGAAGATTTCAGAAGCTATGCAAAAAGTAAAGGAAAAAAGAGTGTTTCTGGTTTCCTTGGTAAGATCTTTCAAAAGATGTATAATTTTTTAAAACAATTATACAGCAAAGTAACCGGAAAAGAAATGATCACTAGACCAAGTGATATAGCTACAGTTAAAGAATTGTTTGATAAGTTATACAGAGCCTCTGCTAATCCGGAGATTTTGTCTAATCTAAAACCTACAATGGATAATATTATATTCAGTAAGTTAAATAGAACCAAAACAATTAATACAGAGTTTGCAATTGAGGAATCATTACAATTGGCTAACTCAATGGATAACATGATGGCTGTTGTATTTCAGAATTATAACAGAGATGCAAATACTACAGCTGGTGCAATAAAAATATTAAAAAACCCAGACAATAAGGTAGCTTTATATAAAGAACTTTATAATAAGTTTGAGAATATAAGATTAAGATATACTGCTGCTTATGAGAAAGTTGTCATGGACAACATGGAATCTGATACACCAGATGTTTTAACTGAAAAAAAACTAGGAGATACAGCTAGTCTTTTAGCAAGAATGATTGCAAACTTTGGAGATATAGATAAAGCATTAGCAGGAAAAGAAAAAGGAACTGTAGTAGCATATCATATTGAAAAGTCTAAATACAAAGTATTAGCTGATCAGTATGTTGAAATAGAAGATCCTTCAAATATAGATCAGACAAACTTATTCAAGCTTGATGGAGGTAATACTATGTCATCAAGAGAACTTGCAAGTGAGGATACGTTAATGTTATTGTCAAGTGTATTTAAAACTATAAAGAATCCTGATGGTACTTTGACTCAAGAAACTGATATGTTTGGTATACCACAAACAGAAGATGTAGATATCATATGGAACAGACTTGCTAAAATACTTCAAGGATCATTTGATGAAATAGAGATGTATTCTAGACTATGGAATAACTCTGAAAATTATCCTGAGCTTAAACAACTTCAAAAGTTATTACCAAATCCTATGTTTAATGCTAAAAGCTCTATGGGTTTTTATGATTCTAACTTAGAGTTTGATGCAGAAACTAGTTTTTGGCAAGACTTTAAAAAACCAAGAATACCATATATACAATTAAATCTTAGTAAAGATAGTGAGACAGGTAAGTATACTGCAAGAATTGCAAAAGCAAACTTTGATGTCTATGGAGTAATAAAAGATTGGACAACTAACTTTATTACAGCTGACTCATCTATTAATCCTTATATTGTTGAGGATGGTTTAGGAAGAAACATGCTAAATACAGCTAAGATTATTAGTACTTTTAGTAATGACGGTGTGTTTAATTATAAGAGAGCAGCTGAGTTTTTAAAAGCAATTGGTATTGAACTTGACATGACTAGTTCTGCATTACAATCTATAGTAAATAATAAAACAACTTTATTTAGTAATAGGTTTGGTGTTGATAGAATGTTTGAAGTTATTAAAATAGTACATGCTGCAGGTGATAAACCTGGTGCTATACTATTTAAAAAGAATCCACTTAAGTATCTTTTAGAGGGTTTAAAAGAAGATATTAGAACATCAAAAGATGAAACTGAAGAAGTACAAGGAAGAATCAGAGTCTTAGCTGAATTACAAAATATGTATTCAGATGCTTATTCTAACTTTAGTGTGCAGAGTCCAGAAAAAAATAGAGTATGGGAACACTTCTTAGATAATACAATAACAAGAGTTATTACTTCTATTAATAAAGCTGAAACATGGCAAGAACTTACTAGAGAACAAGCAGATCCAAATGGTTTGTTTAAACACATGAGATGGTTAGGTGAAGGTAATAATACATTTAGTCCATTTTCTAAACTTCTTAATTCTATTTTTGAATTAGACCAGATGTCTCCAGACTATGGTAAAAAGAAAACTGATGTAAAATTAACTATACAAAATGTATCTGGTACTCAATTAGTTGGTAAGAAAGAAGCAAATACTATTGGAACTTCTACAGCTTCTATGGATGCAACAAGTAAATACTTACAAGAGTTTCATAGCTTATTGCTAAATGGTGTTGAAGAATTCATGAGACATGCTTCTAAGAATACTGCAATGGGTATATCATTAAATAGTCCTATTGATACATATGATGGGAAAAATGCTGATAAACTTTATGTAGATATTGAAGCATTCCGTCCAGGTAGTTTTGGAGAGCAAAAAGCTTTTAACATACTTACTGGATATATATCTGGAGAAGCTAATAGAATTTTCAGATTCAGCTCTGACATTAATAAATATAAAGAGTTTGCTGGGTATAACAGAAAAGTAAAAAGAAAAGATGGCAAAATAACTATGGCCGGACAAGCTTTTACTGCATTTGATGATGTGATTTCTATACCTGTACAAAAAAAGTTATATGCTGTAATACAAGAAGCAGTAGATAATAAAGTAAGTGACTTTAATCTTATGGATGTATTAGATACTGACATCAAATTAAGACAAGAAGTAGCTGCAGATGTAGCTGAGTATTTTAATAAACAAACTATTGAGAATGCTGCAAGATTAAATAAAGCTAAGTTTGTTGATGCATCATTAATGAAAAGAGCAGATAGATCTGACATGGAACTAACTGCAGAAGAAGTTGAAAAAACACTAGTAAAAGCATATACTTATAATTCTTGGATTCATAAATTTGAAACTGCAATAATTGCTTATGGTGATTTTGCTCAATATAACCATGAAAAAGAAGAGTTTCATAAAAGAAATGCTGGTCTTGGTTCTGGTGGTAGAGGTTTCCGTTCAGATTTAAGAGCTCAAGCTTTTGTAAATAATCCTAGATCTTTTAAAAAATATTATGCTGATTACAGAGGTTATCAAACTAGAAACTATGACGGTACTTTACATACAGCAATTTTAAAAGAAATAAAATATAACTCAGTAATGTATGATGAATACAGAGATGAGTTAGAAGAAGTTTACTTTAAAAAATTAAAAGATAGAGCCAAAGCAAAAAAAGCAGCAGACGTTGCAACAAGTGAATACTTTAGTGCTGATGGTCCTCAAATGAAAATTGCAGATGGTCAAGGTCATATATCTATGGAGTCTTACAGAATGCTTAAAAAGTTAGAAGGTAACTGGTCAGATTCTCAAGAGACACTGTATAGAAAAATATCTGTAGGACAAACTGTAACTGTAGAAGATGTAGTAGATTACTTCCCTCCTTACAAGTTACAGTATTATGGTAATATGCAAACAACAGGATTACCTATAACTTCATTTCATAAATTCTCACTTGCTCCAATTATTCCTGGTGTATTAAAAGAAGGAACTCCTTTATATGCATTACATGAAAAGATGATGGAGAAACAAATAGACTATGTTTTATTTGAGTCTGGTTCTAAAGTAGGTCATATTGGCTCTGGAGACCAAATTGTAAATGAAGATGGAACATTTAAAAGTGATGTTGATTTTACAGTAAATGTTGTATTTGCTGAGTTTCTTAAGAATCAAACAGAAATTAACTCACAATTTAAAACTAAATCTATTTTTTCTACACAGTTAAGAAAGATGATTTTAGAAGGATTATATACAAGAGGTGTGATTGATACAACTGATGAAGATAAAATAACTGTACCAGCTGTAACAAGATATCTTAATAATGTATCTGAATATACTGATCTATTAAAACTTGAATTACTTGAAGAAATAGGTTATGAAGAAACTACTCCAGGTGAATATAAACCCAAGGATAGTTCAAGTATGGCCAAGTTACTAAATGTAATTAGAACCAATCTTGAAAGAGAAGACAAGTTAAGTGATGAGTTAATAGACTTTATAGATGTAGCTGAGAGTAATAATGAGTTATTACATGACTTATCTTTCCATCCAGAGTCTGGTAAAATTGAAAAACTTTTACTTTCAATGATTAATAAAAGAATCATTAAGCAAAAAGTAAAAGGTGAGCCCTTAGTTCAGGTATCTTCAGCTTTATATGAAAACAGTTTTGGAAACATGGCTGCAAGATTTGATGCTAAAACTGCTGAAGAAAAAGAAAGAATAGTAAAAAAATATGTAGGTACTAATCTACTACCAACCTACCATAAAAAAGCAGATGGTACAACAGCTGCTATGAAAGTTATGATTGCCTTGCAAGGTGATTATAATAATTTATTAAATTTAGATTATAAAGGAGCCCCAATTGCTACTATAGATATACTTAATGAAGCTATTAAAGATGATGAGTGGTTAGATTCTAACAATGGAGCTAACAGAAAAGCAATAACTATGGTAGGTGTTAGGATTCCAGTTCAGGGTCTTAACTCTATGGAGTTTATGGAAGTGTATCACTTCTTGCCTCCACAAGCTGGTAATATAATTGTACCACCAGCTGAAATAGTTGCTAAGTCAGGAGGTGACTATGATATTGATAAACTTACAATTTTCATGACAAACATAAATGAAGAAGGTAAGCTTAAGAAAAAAGAATATGAGGATAACAAA
>TARA_R110000868_G_scaffold368739_1_pt1 | contig 19108 bp, 17 predicted proteins | sample TARA_R110000868 | Tara Oceans TARA_R110000868 (sample SAMEA4397489) | marine metagenome | biome: Polar Biome; feature: [SRF] surface water layer (ENVO:00010504); material: water (ENVO:00002006), including particulate matter (ENVO:01000060) such as... | depth 5 m | reverse complement strand
GTCTGGTGTGCCTTGATGATCGACGAATCGAGATGAACTTCTGCGGGTTCCTGTTCCAGTTCTTCCTCACCAAGGGCTCGAAAGACCTGCTCCCAAGCTCCCTTCGCACACCAGCGATCAAACCGTTTCCAGACAGTATTCGGTTTGCCATACCGCCCGGGGAGATCTTCCCACGGAATTCCGGTCTTCAGAGCAAACAGAACTGCGTTAACAAAGAGCCGGTTATCCACCGCAGTGCGTCCCGGATCGCTCGCCTTGCCTGGCAAATATTCCTGAATCGCTTCCCACTGAGTAGCAGTAAGCTCATGACGCCTGACCATCGGTTCTCATCCTTGAGAAAACATAATCCTCACTAAACAGTACGGAAAATGCAAGATTGAATGTCCGTACCACCTAAGGCTCGTTTTGGGGAAATACATTCCATTCAGCGACTCGATCCGGCACCATTCTGAGGCCAATTTAATAGCCACGAGTTGGGATAGTTCAACCGTCGAAACCACAGCGACTTTTTCAGGGACGACGAAATAGTGACCACTTTAAGGAGATCGGTGTAATTAAGGTCGTAACGATAACCATCACGACCAGGGCGGAAAAGACTGAGCCGCTGACGACTCCCAAGCCCTTGCCAATGCTGGCGAAGATTAGCCCCACTTCGCCGCGCGGGATCATTCCCAGGCCGATCGACCAGCGGTCGCTGCTACGGCCGGCAGGCAAGCCGCAAACCAGCTTGCCGACAATCGCGGCGAAGCTGAACGCCAACGCCAGCCAAAGGGTCGTGGGATCAAGAAACGATAGTAGGTTGACTTGCATGCCCATCAGCACGAAAAAGACTGGCGCGAAGATTCTTTCCAGAGGAGCGATCAGACTTTCCATCGTCGCGTGCCCGGAAACTTTCTTGAAATGCTCTTCGCTTAGGATCAAGCCCGCCGCGAACGCGCCGACGATCGGCGCCAATTCGATGGCACTGGCAGCCCACGCCAGCAGGAATGCCAGGGCCAAGGGAAACAGCAGTTTAACGTGGTGTTTTTCCAGCATCGCAAAAAACGGGATGAGCCAGCCGACGATCCTTCCACCAAACAAGAGTACTGATCCAAGAAACAGAATAGACAATAGCGAGATGCGGCTGATTTCCAGCGCGTCAATCTGTCCCGTCGAGGCGATGCCGACGACCACCGCCAGGATGATCAGTCCCAGCACGTCGTCAATCACTGCCGCTCCAAGAATGATTTTGGCTTCGCGTGTTTGCAATCTGCCCAGATCGCGAAACACGCGGGCTGTAATGCCGACACTAGTTGCGCAAAGCGTGGCCGAGAGAAAGATGTGGACCATCGATCCGGCGTCGGGCAAGAGCCACATGCCCATCAATAGTCCCAACACGAATGGTGAGACAACGCCGACGCTGGCGACCATCAATGCCCGCCAGCCAACCTTCAGCATCTCGTTGATTTTCGATTCCAAGCCGACCGTGAACAGCAGCAGGATCACGCCCAATTCGGAAAACAGCCACAGCGCGAAGGCCATAGCGACATAACGAGGTCCTTCCGGGCCAGTCATGATGTCGACCAGTCGACGCGCGCTGCCGCCCTCTGCCAATTGTGGCTCGGAGAAAATCTTGCTGGCGGCATCCGCCACGGAACTACCTGTCAACCAGACTTCGTTGAACAAGGGCAGGACCTCGCCCAAATGCATCACCATGATGAACAAGGGCAGCCCCAGCCAGAAGCCGACGTTTCCCACGACGACACCAATCAGCAGCTCGCCCAGCACGGCCGATTGCCGGAGTGATTCGGCCAGCCAGCGCCCCAGCATTGCTATGCCAACAATGACCGCCAGCTCAAGCAGGATCGGTGAAATCGACGTTTCGTGTGCCGACTCGTCATGCTCGGATTTGCGAGCGTCAGGCGTCGATTTGCTCTCATCCTGCTCGCTGCTTATCTGATCGGAACCTGTCGTCTGTTCCTGATTGATGAACACAAAGATTCCAGGGACGGTCAAGCCAATCATGGTTAAAGTCAGTAGTCGGTGATAACAAGTACGACAATGGTCCATTCGGCGTGCCTTTACCAATATGACGCTTGATATCATCGGCTACGTTGAGTCGTTTCGCTCGCCGATGCGGATCTTCACGGTAGTTTCACTTCGATTACGAAAATGCAGCCGTCGCCAAGATTGCCCGTATGTGCCCCGCTTTGAAGAGCTTGGACGATGGCATCCACAATGTCGTCGGGCACCATAAACTCCAGTATGATCTTTGGCTTAGGTGTATAGTCTGGATGCACGACACTGTAGCCGTCGACCTCCGTCTCGGTGGCGGCCGGAAGATGGTCGACTTTCTGCAGTGCTTCCAGCACCGGCTTGGGCATGAACGGCTGAAATACGGCTTTGACTTCTTTCATGGAATGGTTCCTCCAAACAGGATAAGACGCTGCCAGGCTCGACGCTGCCGAGCGGTGGCAGATTTTGGTTCTCCATCAGTGTGCAAAGCTACGGCGCTGGATGGGAGTTGAGACAAGACATTATCGAAGTATTCCAGCAGCGCGAGACTAACGATCATCTTGCGATCGCGGTTGGAAATGGGCGTCAGGAACTCCACACGCGGATGCTCGTCGGTGTTGAGCCGAGACGGATTGCGCGGCATCCAGTCGCCTTGATAGTTGTCGTAGAACTGCTCGACAGTGCGTAAGTCCTGGTTGGACGACGTGGTCGCTCGCTCTAATGCCGTAAGGCGTTCGGCGAGCCGGTCAGCGTTAAGTTCCAGCGGGGCGTCGCCGCCCACCAAGGCGATGACCGGCTTGGACGCGTCCATCTCACTCCACCAAATCGTCGTGACGGGAAATACGCTGGCGAAGCTGTCGGCGATCAGCTCAAACTCGCGCGCGCCCAATTGGTAGAGCGGCAGCCATTGGCAGAACAAGCCGTCTGGCTTCAGACGATCGCGGGCCACCCGGTAGTGCTCGACCGTGTACAGATAGCCGGACTCGCTCTCCCAAGGCACAAACAAGTCGGAGATGATGACGTCGAAACGGAGGTCTGTGGCCAGCAGGTAGTGTCGCGCATCATCGACGCAGACATCCACCTTAGGATGGTCAACAACCCCGTAATTGTACTCCGCCAGTAGCCGAGCTGCCTCTAGTACTTCCGGAATCAGTTCGACGGCGACGGCATTTTTGACTTCGCGGTGCGGGATAGCGCCTCCCGCAGTCAAGCCCGTTCCAAGCCCCATAAACAACACATCCTGCGGCTGCTCGTGCAACAGCAGTGGGAGATGCGCCTGGCGGTACTCGCGGGCATTGTCGCCAGTTCTGCCAAACCGGTAGTGCAAGTTTTGTCTTACTCTGAATGACCCCGTGTTCTCATCCCGCACCACGTCAATCCAGCCGTAGGGGGAATTCCAGCGACGCACGAGTTGCTCGTCAAGTTGTGTGCCTCCATAGTTGATTTCAACGGGACTACGCAGCGCAAACATCGCAACAGCGACGAGTATCAAGGCCCCTCCACATGCCCAGACTAGTCTGCCGTTGCGCAATAGTAAGACAAAACCGGCAACGTAAAACAGCGCGGCCAACAATACAAAAGACTGCCACAGTCCAAGCCACGGCAATAGCAAAAAACTCGCGGCCATCGCGCCCAACGCGGCCGAAATTGTGTTGACCGCCGTCAACCGGCCCACCACGATGCCTGCTCGCTTACCAAGTCCCGCCGCTTTCCACACCAGCGGTAGCAACATGCCGAGCAGTGTAATCGGTGGAGCTACCACAAGGATCACCAACATCAGTGCGCCGCTTATGTACTGGGAGAACGACTCGCCGAAATCGTAATAATCGAGACCGGTCAGCGCGACGAACGTGAGCACAGAAAACGTCACAGCTAATGCGCCCGAGCACGCCGACCATCCAACCAGACCCTCGATGCGGTAGCGTCGTTGCAGCCGAGCTGCCAAAGCGGCGCCCAATGCAAGTGATGCCAGGAAGACTGCCACAACCATACCAAATGTATAGGTGCTATTATGGAATACCAGCGAGAACATTCGCGTGTAGAGAACCTCGAGTGCTAATGTTCCGAAGCCGGATAATGCGGCGACGAAGAACCAGGATAGCTGAGAGTCGCGCGCCGACTGTCCAGAGCCGGCAGATGCTCGTCTCTCGACTCTTGACTTTTGTTTCTTGGCAATTAGGACCGCGGCCACGCCACACGCGGCGGAAACGACGGCCGCGACATAGCTGCTGGTGCGGACGCCAACTACGACCAATAGAAAGAAGGTGGCGGACAAGACGCCCACGAGCGCTCCGGCCGTATTCAGTGCGTATGCCAGCGACACGCGGCCAGCATTTGTCGGGTCGGCCATGTCGCGACTTCTTTGCCGAGAAAGATACTCCGCCATCATCGGCAGCGTTATGCCCAAAGCGGTAGTCGCCGGTAACAGAAGCAAGAAACAGAAGAGAACTCTCGCCGTCAATTGCCAGCCGATCGACGAACTGCTTAAAAAGGCAGCGAACGAATGTGATTCAGAGCACGCCAGCAGAAAGGGAATCAAGCAAGCCCAGGCCGCGACCACCAGTTCTGCGACTCCATATCCCAACAACGGCAACACGCGCAACGACCACTTGGCTCCGACCAGATAACCAACCGCCATGCCCGCAAAATAGGTCGACAGCACGACCGCCGAAGCCTGAATGGTGTGGCCGAACAACAACCCAACCTGGCGCGACCAAGAGATTTCGTAAACCAGCGCCGCCACACCAGAAAAGAAAAATATTAGATAGCTGAATGTGTCGGGTTGACGTTTGAGGTCTGAAATACTTCGCCAGCGGTCTGCAGCCTGAGTCGTTTCGACTCTGATGTCGCCCTTCTTCGTCATTGGATTCACGATCATAAAGCTCATGCTTCGACTCTCTTCGCTTTGTACCTAAAATAACGATTGTGAGACGACTAGGAAAAGTGCAAAACCGAGCAGGAAACTAGCTGCAGACCAGCGGCTGTCCTCGGAGCTCTCATGGGCCTGCGTAGCATGTCCTCGACGGCTGCGAGCGTGTAAAGGCCAGCCACAAAGACGAGGGCGTCCACTTTTACAGCTTCTCCCTGTCCGCGAAGCGCAAAGTACGCAAACGCCGCTGCTGCTACCACGGGTACTGCAAAGGATGCGGAGATCAGAATCCGCTTCGTCTGCCCCATGCCCTTCTCACGAAAATTGGCGACCACTGCGAAGCCCTCCGGGATGTCTGCCAAGACCTGACCTAGTGCCAGGACGAGCCCCATTTGGCCTGATAGGGCGGAGCCCGCGCCGATCAAAAGCCCGTCGCCCAACAAGTCAGTGGCGACCGCCGTGTACACCATCCAGGCTCCCGTGCCGGCTCCCTTGGGTTTGCTCCGTTGCCAGCGATCAATTCCAGCTTCCAGGAGCAAGTACGCCGCACCTCCCGCGACAAATGACAGTGCCAGCAACCAAGTCGACGCTTTGTCCAATACCTTGGGGATCACCTCGACGGCGATAACGGCTAAGATGATTCCCGTCGCGGCGTGCAATGCCCGGTTAAGCGTCTTCTGCGAAGGATGTAACCACTCAGCGATCACGCCTCCCCCAAAATTTCCCAAAGCCGAAAGAAGGGCAAGGCCAAGCACTTTCAGGAACTCACTCATCAACTCGTCTCTCCGGCACTTGCCTCTCGACTCTTTTCATAATTCCACATCTTCTTCGCCTTTCGGCTCGAACCAGCGGTAAATGGCCGGCAGGACTACTAGAGTCAAGAGACTCGACGTAATCACGCCGCCGATGACAACCGTCGCCAAAGGTCTTTGGACTTCCGCGCCGGAACTGGTTGAGATGGCCATGGGGATGAATCCCAGTGCATCAGTCGTGGCAGTCATCAAAACGGGTCGAAGGCGGTCCAGCGCGCCCTGGTAGACGGCATCCTTAATGCTTTGGCCCCGATGCCGCAAATGCCGCACGTGTTCGATCAGGACGACGCCGTTCATCACGGCGATGCCGGATAGGGCAATGAATCCGACACCCGCCGAGATCGAAAAAGGCATGCCGCGTATCCAGAGTGCCAAAATCCCGCCGGTCGTGGCGACTGGCACATTCAAGAAGATCAACAGGGCCAGCTTGCCGGACCTGAATGTCATGTACAGCAACGAGCAAATCAGTAACAGTGCGAGCGGAACAGCGATCGTCAGCCGCCCCGTCGCTTCTCGCAGGTTTTTAAAGCTGCCTCCCCAGGCGATGTGGTAGCCAGGTGGCAGTTTCACTTTCTCCTCGACCGCTTTCTGGGCATCCGCCACGAAACTCGCTAGGTCACGGCCGCGGACATTCACTTGGATCAGAAAGCGGCGGCGAATTTCATCACGGCTGATCTGCGCGACTCCAGGACCAACTTCAATCTCAACAAGCTGTTCCAGTGGTATCTGTCGACCGGTGGGATCAGCAACCTTGATGTGCTTAAGCGCCGTGACATCTCTCCGCCATTTTGGCTCCAGACGCACCTGCAAGGGAAACCGACGTTGGCCCTCAAACACTTGCCCGACCTCCTTCCCGCCAATGATTGAGATCGCGTCGAGCACATCCCCGACGTTAATACCATACCGGGCGATCTGATCGCGTCGAACGCGCATCTGGACATAGGGCAAACCGCCCGTCTGTTCGGGCTGAACGTCCGCCGCTCCGGGCACTTGCTGGACCACACCAGCGATCTCGTTACCGATCTCTTTCAGTTTCTCCAGGTCGTCTCCATAGAGGCTAATGCCGACATCCGAGCGCACGCCAGCAATCAATTCCTGCACTCGCAATTCTATTGGTTGCGTGAAGCTGAAATTGTTCGCCGGAATGTTTTTTTCCAGCGTTTCCTTCATGGCTTCAATCAGTTCCGGTTTGCTAGCGAAACGCCACTCGCCTTTCGGTTTGAGAATCACGAAGATGTCGCTCATCTCAACGCCCATCGGGTCGGTGGCGATTTCCGGGCGACCGGTCTTGGAGATCACTGATTCTACTTCTTTAGGAAACTCCGCCAATAGCGTCTTTTCTATTTCCGTGGTCATTTCGATCGAGCGTTCCAACGAAACGCTCGGCAGTCGGATTGCCTGCACCGCCATGTCGCCTTCATCCAGCTTAGGGACGAATTCGGCCCCAAAACCCATTGCGATCACTATTCCCATGGAAAATGCGGCGATGGCAATCAGAAACACGGCCAACGGCCAGCGGATCGCCAACCGCAATAACGGTTCGTAGCCCCGTTTGCACCAGCGGACGAGGAAGGAATCCTTTTCGCAAAACTTGCGGGCCAGAAACAGCGAGGCCAACACAGGCATGACGGTCAATGCCAGGACCAGCGCTCCGGCCAGGGCCGACATGAACGCAAAGGCCATCGGGCCAAACATCTTCCCCTCGATCCCCCGCAACGACATAATCGGTAGAAAGACGATGATTACAATCGAGCCCGCGAACACGATCGGCCGACCCACTTCGTGGCCGGCGTCGCGAAACACGTCCAGCCCCGCGCGTTTCAACTCGGGGTTGCGGCGTTTTGCCTCGCCCACATGGCGGATCGCATTCTCGACCATCACCACCGCCCCGTCCACGATGATACCGAAGTCCAAGGCCCCCAAACTCATCAGGTTCGCAGAGACGCCGAAATAATTCATAGAAATGAATGTAATGAGCGCGGACAACGGAATGGCCGATGCTACGATCAACCCGGCGCGCCAGTCGCCCACAAGCAGAAACAGCATGATGATGACTAAGATCGCGCCGCCACTGATGTTCTCGGTGACGGTGCCGATGGCGCGGCGCACCAAATCGGTGCGGTCGTAGAATGTGTCGATGTAAACACCTTCGGGCAGCGAATTTTCGATCTCGGCGATTTTCTGTTTGACACGATCAACGACCACGCGGGAGTTTTCGCCAATCAGCATCATCACAATACCGGTCACCGCCTCACCGCGTCCGTCGCGCGTGACGTAGCCTTGACGTAGCAGCGGGGCGAAATGCACCTCGCCAATGTCACGCACGCGAACCGCAGTGCCATCATCGCGGGCGTCCAACACGATGTCTGCGATATCATTAAGGGACTGGATGAGCCCTTCGCCGCGGATCAACCGTTGCTCTTCGTGATGAACGATGTACCCTCCGCCCGCGTTGGCGTTGTTGCGCTCTAAAGCCTCGAATACACGGTTCAGCGGGATCTTGTAATTCAGTAAGGCATTCGGATTCACCTGCACTTCGTACGTCTTCAGTTCTCCGCCGAATGTATTGACTTCAATGACACCGGGCACGCTGCGCAGCTGAAAGGCAATCTGCCAATCGAGGATCGTTCGCAATTCCTGAAGGTCGTAGTCGCAGCCCGGCTTGGTGCGCAACTCGAATTGGTAGATTTCACCCATACCCGTCGCTATCGGCCCCATCGTGGGAGTTCCCAACCCAGCGGGAATTTCCCCGCGGGCTTCAGTCAATCGTTCGTTGACCTGCTGCCGTGCCCAGTAGATGTCCGTGCCTTCCTCGAACACGATCGTCACGTTCGACAGACCGAACCTCGTCACGCTCCGTATTTCATCGACGTGGGGAATACCGCTCATCGACGTTTCGACAGGGAATGTGATCAGTTGCTCCATCTCGACAGGACCGAGTGAAGGCGAAGTTGTCAACACCTGAACTTGTACGTTGGTCAAGTCAGGTACGGCGTCGACGGGTAATGTAGTCATCGACGACAGACCAACCGCGATCAGCAATACAACCAGCAATAATACGACGAAGCGGTTGTCCAATGAGACGTCGATGAATTTGTTGATCATAGCTGGCTCCGAAGCTGGCGAGCGAGCCCCAGAAAATTGTAGAGCAGAAAGGTAATCACCAAGAGGGAGTGTAGACGAAAATGCTCTCGACTTTTAATGGCCATGCGAGATCGATCCTTTCATCAGTTCCGATTTCAGGGCAAAGCCACCGACCACAACCACTTTGTTGCCAGGTTGTAACCCGTCGCGGATCTGTACGGTGTCGCCGCTGCGCATTCCAACCTTGACTTTCCGCTTCTCGAACGCTTCCAGTCCGGTCTGTACGAATACGACATCATGCCCTTCCACTTCTTGAATGGCAGACGCCGGCAACGTCACGATGTTGGACAGCGTTTCTCCCGGCAATGCGATTTCAACGAACATGCCTGGTTTCAGATGACGATCCGGATTGTCAATCGTGGCACGCAATCGCACCGTCCGAGTTTCTGGATCAAGAATATCACCCGTGTAGAAGATACGGGCTTCGTGAAGATGGTCTGAGTCCGGGGAGCGAAACCGCAGCGTTTCACCGAGTTGGCGAGTCTTGGGCAAATCTTTTTGATAGATATCTGCTTGCACCCACAGCGTCGATAGGTCAGCAACCTGAAACATCTCGGTATCGGGTCCCACCCGCTCGGCCAGCACTACGTTTTTGCCAATTACCGTGCCATCGAACGGGGCGCGAAGCTCATAATGTGCGATCATCTCGCCCTCTTTGATCGGATCAATGCTTTTCAGGTCATCTTGCTGGTAGCCGAGTATGAGTAGGCGTGAACGACTGGCCGCCACGGTCTGCTCGGCTTGCTGAAGTTTTTGTTCGGCGAGCAAAGCCTCCTGTGATGCAGTAAACTTCAATTGTTCCAAGAGTGACTGAAATGTGGCTTGGTCCGCCTCGAACCGGGCTTTGGCTTCGATCAATAACTTGCCGGCCACCACGCCACTTTCCGCCACCGACGTGAGTCGCTCGTAGTCGGCACGCGATTTATATAGGTTCGCGTAGGCAGTCATCAACTGCTGGCGGTTCTTGCCGAGCTGCTTGTCATCAAATGTCGCTCCAATTTTCTCCAGTGGAGGCCGTTCTATTAGAACTTTGATGAGCGCTTGTGTGTTCTCGTTGATCTCTCGCATGAACTCATAGTTGATCTTGGCGAACTCGGCATCGAGCCGATCTTTATATAAGTCCAGCTTGGCCAAGCCGACCTCTTTGCTGTCGATAACGGCCAACACCTGTCCCTGCTTTACGTCGTCCCCGAACTGGACCTTAACTTCATGAATTTGCCCATCGACCAAAGAATAAACATGCGCCAGGCGGTCTTCATTCAGGGCTACCTTGCCCGTGATCCACTCGGTCCTCGTCAGATTGCTGCTGGCAACCTCAGCAATGCGAAGTCCAGCTACGGCCCATTTGTCTTTTGCGAGTGTAACCACATATGAATCCTCACCATGCTCGTCATCCACTCCGTGTCTCGCTTCGGTAGAAGCTACACCGCTTACAGGCTCAGTCAGAAAAGCTCGCGTGACCGCGTACATGCCTGCTGCGCCTACAGCGACGGCCAAAAGGCCGTAGCCCATCAAAGCTGTCATGCGGTGCTTATTACACCACAGGTTTTCAATTCGATCTACGTTCATCATGAGCACTCCCCGTAGTTCTTTTAGGTGATTGCCCTTCGCAATTGTCAACTGAGTCAAGATCTTCGTCGCAATTGCCCGCAAACGCGATCAGTTCGCGAATGCGTTCAGCAAGTTGGTTCGGGGTGAGAGGTTTCGCCGCGTAATCGTTCACGCGGAAAGAACGCACATCAGGTAATGCCTGCTCACAGGTGTGATCGTATGTCACCAAAACTGGCACGTCAGGAATGTCGGTACACTCATCCAATATAGCCAGAACATCTGTCGCTCGGCCCCACAATAACCCGGCATCCAGAACTATTAGATGAGGTATTCGATTGCGGAGTCGAGCCAGACATTCAACTCCATTGCAAGCCATGGTCACTTCAAAACCCAATAATGACAGGTGAGTCGTATAGATTTTGGCAAGAGAAGAATCTGCGTCCGCCACCAAGATGCGGACAGCATTTATCCCAGCATTAGAGGGCGACAGCGGCTTGGTCCGCGCCGAAACATCTTGGCTATGTACTGGAATTTCCTTCGGTGGAGAAACAGCCGGACGCACACGCCAGCCTTCAACACTCTTAACAGTCCGGGAGACACTAAGCGAAGGAGGCTTGGTTGCCTCAGAGATCTTTTGGGTAAGAACTAACATGAAAAACACCTATTCCAGGCACCCTATTGTGCCAAAGGAAGATGATTGAACACAATTAAGAAGGGAAAACGGCTTAAACTGCTCGTCAAACACGAGGCATCGGACAAGAGAAAAGCGATGCTGACGGCAGCCTTATGCTGCTTGGAGACACTAACCGTTCAATCCACGGATACATATAACCCTCGCGAAGGATTACAGAGTCAACCGCGAAAAAAGCACACAACGTTCGAGTGCCGTTGTTGGTGGAGGGGAAGAAGCATCTTCCTGAAGATAAGCCCCAAATAATTCGGTTACATCCGACTTGGCTATACTCAGATCACTTTGCTCTATTCGCTGACCAGAAATCTGAAAGAAAGCGGCAAAAACCGTCGTTCGATGACATTCGCATAATGGACTATCACAAGGAATGCTACGTTCGGCATTTTGGCAGCAATGTGGAGAAGTGATGGAATGGTAGCAAACTTCGAGTGGTATAGCGAACAACAAAACTGCTGCTAAAACCAATCCATGCTGAAAGATATGAGTGCCATTCTTCATCATAATCAGAATTTTACAAAGATACAGTAGACGTGTCAAGACCGAAGTAGGGTTTCACCAGGGCTGCTCAGAATATGGCATTGAATGTGTGTAGTAGGTCTGGGTAGGAAATAACGTCCTGTTTTGGGGATATTTTTCCACAAAGTTACAAAACGGAGTTCAACTTTTACAAGACCAAGGAGGCAATACGATGCAACCCGCCGACTTGTGCGACCTGTTTTCCATTTTGGATCAGATCACCGACCATCGCGGGCGTCAGGGACAACGCCACACTTTTAATGCCATGCTGGCGGCTATTATTTGCGGAACACTTAGTGGAATTCGCAGTATGCGAATGATTGCGAAATGGGTTCGCCAACTTGAGCGAAGTACCTATCATTGGCTCGGCTTCAAACGAATTCCACCGTGTGCGAACACATACACAGATCTCCTCAAAAAGATTTGTCCAGAAGAATTTGAGCAGGCGATTCGCGAATGGATGTGCACTTTAGAAGGCGTCGAAATTGATAATGATTCTCTGTGTGCAACTTCCATTGAAGGCAATACGTTGTGCGGCAGTTTACAGACGCATCAACGCAATACTGTTCAGCCCACCGTTTGCATTTGATTCTGATTTAATACTTTAACTTTTGTGCGCAGTATTTTGCAGAGGTTTTGTCTACGAGCCTCTTTTAGATGGGGCTCATATGCGACAGCTGAATCTTATGAACTGCGCAGCATGAATCATCTCGTCACCAACAGTCAGTAGTCAGGCGAGAGCTCTCGTTTTATCTGGATTCGTGGGATTGCAGGCGGTTTATATGGTTGATCAGATCTTCCTCATCCGCCAGCCCACTGAAGTAAAAACACAGCATTTCATATGTTCGGAGTGTCGGTTTTTTACCTGTGATCAGACTAATCAATAAACAATCAATCATCTCACAGTAAGTCTGTATCTGAACCCCCTGTGGATCCTGACTGAACAAGTGACGACAGCCGAGTACATGCTTCAAAAAACGAAAGAACAATTCGATCTGCCAACGGTGCTGGTAAATCAGTGCGATGACTTCTGCTGGTACATCCAGCAGATTGGTGGCTACAACCAGGTCCTGGGTAGCACCTTCCCACCTCCGTCCTCCCCGTTTAGGATGAGGAGTAATTTTCACAGTAATCCGCCGCACCAGATGATCTTGGCATTTGGGTTCTCCGTGACTTGGGAGAACCCAAATACCCTGACTGATCTTCCAGTATGCCTGCTGCTTGGGCTTCTGCGGTTAATTTACGGGATTCCTGTTCTACAAAAATGTGATCCCCACGGATCCGACAGACATAGCTGCTGCCGGCATTAACAATCTCATTAAACAGGGCATATTTTTCATATGCCTGATCGAGAATGTAGCAACGATCTTTTTCCAGTACTCTGGACAGTACTGATTTTTCATACCGGTGGCATCTGTCAAATCCATGCGAACAGGAATTCCCCGTAGTATTTCAAAATGTGTATGCAACTGCCATCCCTTATCTTGTCGGGTTGAAAAACAGGCCTGAGTGATCTGAGGCAGTGTTTTGAGGAACGTACCATCTACGGCAGTCAGTGCCTGAGCCAGATCCTGCAGACGCCGATCCTGAGGCTCTTGGACAGGCAGTTTTTCAATTAATTCGCCCACGATTTCCCGCAGTAGCTCGGGATCAAACACGCGAACTGCCTCCGACAGAGATCTCAGAGAAGATCGTGGACAGTTGAGTTTTCTCTGAACTTTTTTGAGTTCACTGGCCTGCTGTAATCCACGTAGTGAAGTAACAATCGGGTTGAAGAGATAAAGCAACTGCAGCGCGCAATACTGATCGTAGAACAGTTGCCGATTACCGGCTTTGTCGCGTTCTGTACCCTCGGGACGCAAGCGTTTAAACAGCGGAAGACCCGATCCAGATACTTAAGACCGGTGATATCACTTGCTTCAATCTGATGAGGTCGTTTCTTAACCATGCTGATTCCTGTCGTTATGGCAGTATTTTATACTACTATGCGACAGTGCGCAAATATCGTGTCGAACAGTATTGGCATCAACGCGCAGTGCATCTCCTCGCTGCACTCGATCATCAAACCGGTTGCGTGCTGAGTCAGACGCGTGTTGATTGTAAAACGAATGAAGCGAAGGCTGTCTTTGATCTGTTCAAAACTCTTGTTTTGAAGGGAAAAGCGATCATTGGAGACGCCATGTGTTGCCAGCGAGATATTTGCGAAGAGACCGTTGATTCGGACGGTGATTACTTTTTCACTGTCAAGGAAAATCAGCCAACCTTGCTGAAAGAGATTCAACTCGCCTTCGCTGAAACCGAAGGCTTTTCCCCCCTGGCAACGACGCGAAATGGAAGCGGACGTAAAGAAGCTTCGACGCTTTGTAAGGGACATGGACGTGTTGAACATCGAAGACTAATCACGACGACGATGCTCAACGAGCATTTCGATTGGCCGGGCATGAAGCGGGCTTGCAAGATCATCCGAACGACAACGCATAAGCTACCGGTTGCAAGACGCGAAACGTCGACACACAAAAACCTCAAGCAGCAAGTCAAACGAGACGAAGTAAGATAAGGACCCAATCTTCGTCCGAATCTCCAAGCTACACATCGGACGAATCTTTCCATAACCAGCGCTACGTTTTTCAACCGGCAGGCGCTACGTTTTCTGACCGGTGTTTACAACTTAATACCTTATGAAGGGGCAATTCTGACGGAGAGCGGTCGAAGACAGACTCACCTTACGGTCCGTCGGCGTCGACTTCTCGAATTCTTCTTTTGCCAGTCGTTGGGAGTCACCTGGAAAACACTGGAGAAAGACGCCTTCCGACTGGAGCCTTGTGCTTCTGACAGACTGATTGATTATATCGATGACTTTTTGAATCATCCTGAATATGACCCGGGTGATGCTCCCATTCCACAAAAGGATGGATCGATTTGCAGGCTGCAGATTCGCTGAGATATCTCTCAGAAATTGGTGTTCTCGTCGACTCTGAAATTCTGATCCATCATATTTCATCCGAGGTCAGTGTGATCACGTTGGATACTTTTCAGGGGCGATGTGCGATTGGACATGATGTTGCAAGAGGGGTGCTTGTAAAGCCCTGCCACTAAGTTAATATCATCCCTGTTTTGATCTTGGCAGATCTTACTAATTAACCTAGGATTCAACACCCTTATTCCCTCTCTGGATGTATGGGGGATATGCATTGATTACACGGTTTTCGCTGCCTTTGTCGAAAGTTTTTAGACTAATCGACAGAACCAGTATTATTATCCAGTTGTGATCAAGCGGCAGCACTTCGCATGTCGATGCTAGAAGTGCTTGTCTTGTATGATTACGAGGGATACAGGATATAAAATCCATTGATTGCTTGAGGTCTATCTAAAGTCTTTCAAGCCGGCAGAATGCTGTAAAACTTTTTTTCGCTAAGATGTGTGATGAAACTGATTCGCTTGTTCATGATCGTTCTACTACTGCAACCCTGCCCGGTCTGCTGGGGACATGGATTTGCTGCGCAGGGAGAATCAGTTCAGCACGAATCCGGTGACTGCAAAGCTGTTTCCACAGCCTGTTTCTGTTGTGCTCGGTGGAATCAAAGACAGGGAGTCCAGCAGCAGTTGCCGCTGGATGAAGAACATGAATGTCCCTGTACGTGTCATGTTTCTGACGAAATATTTGCCTCTGTTGGGCCGGTAGTGCATCTGGAAAGTTGCACCCATCCGGTGACGTTGGTCGTTAATCTGGATCAGTCCTGCCGCTTCGTAACTCATCTGAATGACGTAGCGAATGACACTTCACAGGCGGCTGTAATACTCCCACTGCGCTTATAAATTTCTCTCGGGCTCGCTTGCCTACTGGCAGTAACGGTCACTAATTGTCCACAGCAATCTTGCTGACCGTCTCTTTGAATTCAATTCTGATTCAAATGATAACTGCTGCGCCTGTGTCTGTTTAAATCAGACTGCATTTCGCTGCTTCTGCGCGCAATTACAGGTCGAGCCCATTACCTCTTTTTGCAGATCAAAATCGCAGCATAATCAACAAACAGGTAAGGAAGTTTATAATATGAAGTCTCACACTTTTTTAAAACTGTTCAAAAATAATGGTATTCGTCTGCTGGCCGCAGGCACTCTTCTGGTTTCCATGTCGAATGTTTCCCCGGCTCAAAATACGCCCCGGGTGGCATCATTGAGCAAGGCGGAAGCATCACGTGCTTCCGCAGCGGAACAGAATAAATACACGTTTATCATGTTCTGGAAAGACCAGGATACAACCACCAAAAGCATGTGGAGCACACTGCAGCAGAATCTGTCCGACAAAAACACAGCGTCCGTTGTGGCGGTTAACACCGGCGATCCCCAGGAACGCAAGATTGTTGAACAGTATGGAGTCTCACGCGCGCCCATGCCGCTTACGCTGGCAGTTGCTCCCAATGGGGCGGTCACCGGTTCCTATGTGAAACAGATCAACGCTGACTATATTCAGCAGGCATTCGTATCCCCCGCCAAATCCCGGTGCATGTTGAATCTGCAGAACCGTAGAATGGTGCTACTGTGTGTGAATGCCTCAAATAGTACAGGAATTCCCAATGGGGTTCAGAATTTCCAATCGATGCCCTGTTACAAAAACGCGGTTGAAGTAATTACCGTCTCACAATCTGAGCCGACCGAACGCGACTTTTTGAATGAACTGAGAGTGCCTGACTCACAAAACTCGTCTGTCATTTTTATGGCACCTCCTGGTGTGATGGTCGGGAAGTTCAACAATAGTGTGACCAGCCAGCAGCTGATTGCCGAGCTGAAAAAAGCTGGAAAAAGCTGCGGCGTGGAAGGCTGCAAACACTGTAAATAAACCATTGCATCATATACTTTAAGGAGGTCTCTCATGACAATGAGAACAATAATCTGGAAAGAAATGAAAGAGCGTCCTACGGCGCTGATCGCCAGCCTGCTGGCAATCATTTTGAGTGTGACAGCGCTGGTAGCGATCCGCAACGTTACAATTTTCTCAGAACAGGAGGTTGCTGGTAAACTTGACGAACTGGGAGCGAACGTACTGATTCTCCCCGAAGGCGTCACACTGCAGGATTATTATGCTGCAGACATGCACAAGGAAACCATCCCAGAAGAACACGTGGCTGAACTGGCACTGGCGGGACTGACCGGAGTGGAAGCGATTACCCCCAAACTCTGTGTCCCCACCAAACTGGACGACCGCAACGTGATTCTGACGGGCATCCTGCCACAGTCCGAAATACAGAAGATGAATGCCTGGTCGGGAGGCGGCATGCTATTCAAAAAGCATGAAGGTTGTAAAGCTAAGATTAACGTGGCTGATGAAAATCTGGACGCTCCAGACTCCCTGGCAGAACGCAGGGCTCTGCAACACCTGAATCAATCTGAAGTTTTGCTTGGTTCTGATTTTGCCGCCAGTAAGGGACTGAAAGAAGGGGACCAGCTCCAACTTCTGGGGGAAACGTTTGAGGTACTCAGCGTGCTTCCCTCGACGGGGACCGTCGATGACAGTCGGGTGTTCGCCCACCTGCATACTGTGCAACGGCTGTCAGGAACAGGACCGGTTGTGAATATTATTGAAGTTATGGGCTGCTGCGAAGACGTCGCTAACGGATTGGTAGGGGAGTTGCAGTCATTACTGCCCGGTACCAAGGTGGTGACGATCGCCAATGTGGTCGAAACTCAGGTTTCGATTAACCGGATGATGACAAATCTATCGTACCTGTTCCTTGCGATTCTGGTGGCCGTCGGTGGTGCGAGTATGGCGAGTGCAAGCTTTGCGAACGTCATAGAACGTCGTCGCGAAATCGGCACGCTGATGGCTCTGGGGGCCACGCCGAGATTCGTCACGCAGTTGTTCCTGGCAAAAGCGGCTCTGCTGGGCCTGGCCGGGGGGATTAGCGGTTATGTTTTGGGAAGTCTGATAGCAGTCTTTCTGGGACCTGTATTTGCGAGTGTAGCAGTGTTTCCAGTCCCGAGTCTGGCAATCGTTGCCTCTACGGTTGCGGTGCTGGTCACTCTGGCTGCCAGTTATTTTCCGGCGCGCCAGGCTTCCCGCCTCGATCCCTGTCTCTGTTTCAAGGAGGTATAACTAAATGTTAAAGTTAGAATCTGTTAAAAAAGTATATTGTAAGCAACAGCACGAAGTGGTCGCGCTAGACTCGACCTCTATTGAAATCGCGCAAGGTGAGTTCGCTGCGATCATCGGTCCCAGCGGGAGCGGAAAAACGACGCTGCTCTCCATGCTGGGGGCAATGTCGGCCCCTTCTGAAGGCCGCATTCTGCTCGACGACGTATCAATTTATGATTTGCCGATTGAGCAGCGCGCTGAAGTCAGACAGAATAAGATTGGATTTGTCTTCCAGACATTCAATCTGGTGCCTTATCTGACCGCGATTGAAAATGTTCAGGTCCCTATGATGCTGTCACAAAAGTTTAGAACAGAGCAACAGGAGCGGGCGGAGGAATTGCTGGGCACGGTTGGGCTGCAGGATAGACTGCATCATAAACCGAGTGAACTCAGTATTGGTCAGCAACAGCGCGTCGCACTGGCTCGCATGCTGGCCAACGACCCGTTGATCATCCTCGCTGATGAACCGACAGGGAACCTTGATCCGGAGACCCGTGATCAGGTTCTTGCTTTCCTGCGTCAATTCAATGAGGAAGGTCGCACGATCATCATGGTAACACATGATTTGTCTGCTGCGGAGTGTGCCCGCAGAACCTTACGTCTTTCTGAAGGTCGCATCCAGGCAGGTTCAGACCAGAATCTGTTGAAAACAGCTTAAAGAAAGACTTTTATTGGACGGTCTATCTCGAGCTCTCTCTTACAAAGAGAGGGCTCGAGAATCGGCCAACGAGAACATCTCAAAATTATACGTTGGGATGGATTATGAGATTAGAATTATCAGGTTCAGGAGAACTGTGATGCATGGAATGCCGGAAAAGTTAATTAAACTCAGCACCTTTGGATCGCATTCAGTCAGGTCAATCCGACTGATCCTAATTCCCACTCTGTATTCGACGAACTTACGGAAGTAACAGATACAGATTTAGAAGACTTAAGAATAAATACAGTATATATACGGAAACTCCTGAGTTGGAACGCCTGAGTGATTGAATGTTGCGCTAACAAACGACACTCAGGTGTTCCATGTAGTCTTTAGTGAAAAAACATCGACATTAAGAATCTCATCCAACAGAGAACGAAACATGAAAAAGAAGGTCAGTACCTGGAAAGAAGTAGCTGCAAATTCACATATAACAAAATATGTTGACCTTCCCCCCGTTTCTTGATCCATGCGGAATGCGAGAGAATTTGTTATCTTGTATTCAGAAAAAGGACCAGGTCTATGAAACAAAAACGCTACACAGAAGAACAAATCGCCTTTGCTTTACGCCAGGCTGAAGTAGGAATTCCGGTAGCTGAAGTGCCCCGCAAGATGGGGATTATCCATGACCACCATATCTCCTTCCTGGAGAACAGAAACCAGATGCTGTTGTACGTAAGCCACAAACACATCACCATTG